>Ga0209726_10009011_pt1 | contig 10509 bp, 6 predicted proteins | sample Subgrocontami54m_FD_187453 | JGI IMG/M metagenome (GOLD analysis project Ga0209726, IMG submission 187453) | Subsurface groundwater microbial communities from S. Glens Falls, New York, USA - GMW46 contaminated, 5.4 m (SPAdes) (version 3) | ecosystem: Environmental > Aquatic > Deep subsurface >... | reverse complement strand
GCTTATTCGCAGGCTGCTTTACCGCTCGCTCCCTGAAGTTCTTAAGGAAGAATTCATTCGCGGCCGTCGTTCGCTGGTAATCGCCGGGACCCACGGCAAGACCACGACTACAAGCCTGGCCGCCTGGTTGATCGATCAGGGCGGACTGGATCCTTCATTCATGGTGGGCGGAGTCGTGCAAAATTTCGACGCCAGCTTTCACGTTACCGATAGTGATTACATCATTATCGAGGGCGACGAATACGACACGGCTTACTTCGATAAGGGACCAAAGTTCATGCACTACCTGCCTGAGCTGGCCATCGTTAACAACATCGAATTCGATCACGCGGATATCTATCACGATCTGGACGCGGTGAAGTTGGCATTCCGACGCCTGATGAATCTGGTGCCCGGCACCGGGCGGCTGATCGCCGGCTGGGACAGCCCGCAGGTGCGCGAGGTGGTCGCGTCCATGGGGAACAAACTGTTCACGCAAGTTGAAACGTTTGGCCTGAGCGAGGAGTCGAGATGGCAAGTGCGTGACATAGATTACTCGGAAGGAATGACGCGCTTTCAAGTCTTCCGCGAAGGAGCGAAATGGGGCGAGCTTCAAATGCCGCTGATTGGGGACTTCAACGTCCGCAATGCCCTGGCCGCGATCGTTGCCGCCAACGCCTGGGGAGTCGAGCGCGAGGCCATCGCCAACGCGCTCGCTACATTTAAGAGTGTCCGCCGCCGTTGTGAGATCCGTGGTGAAGTTAACGGCATCACTGTCATTGATGACTTTGCCCATCATCCTACCGCTGTGCGCGAAACGCTGACCGCTTTACGGCTCAAGTACGCGGACCGGCGCATCGTCGCGGTCTTCGAACCACGGTCGCGTACCTCCTGTCATGCAACTTTTCAGGATGACTATGTCTCGGCGTTCATCCCCGCCGATTATGTGATCATCTCGCAAGTATTTGACGCCCAGCGCGCCGCAGAAATGGGCGGCGTGCTCGATATCGCGAAATTGATCGAGAACATTGCCAGTCAAAATAAACCCGCACTCGCGGTAACCAGCGTTGACGAGATCGTAAGCAGGCTGACCGCTGAACTGCGTTCCGGCGATGTGGTGGCCATCATGTCCAACGGAGCGTTTGGCGGGATTCATGAGAAGCTGTTGAGCGCGCTTTCCGATGCGATAAAAGGCTCGGCTGGTTGAGTTCGAACCGAGAACGATTGTTAGCGGCTGAGCCGCTCGTTGCGCCAATTAACAAATATTCTCGGAGGGTCCGCTATAGCGCTTAGGGTTTGGCTTGCTTCACAATTCCATGCTGCTCCCGACTTTCAAAGACATCCTGGCGGCCCGCGAATTCATTGGGCCGTACCTGCCAAAAACGCCGCTCGTGCGCGTCGATAAACTTTCCACGCTGCTTGGCTATGATTACTACGCCAAGCTGGAGAATCTGCAACCAGTCGGCGCATTCAAAGTGCGCGGCGGCGTTAACCTGGTGGGCACCGCGAGTGAAGAGGAGAGACGCGTGGGGCTGGCGTCGGCCAGCACTGGCAATCACGGACAGTCCATTGCTTACGCGGGCCGCCTGTTTGGCGCGCGGGTGATCATCTATGCGCCGTCCGAGCAGGTAAATGAATCGAAGATGCAAGCGATGCGCGACCTTGGCGCCGAAGTTCGTTTGCATGGGCGCGACTTCGACGAAGCCCGTCTCGAAGCGGAGCGGGTGGCCCGAGCCGAAGGCTACCGTTATGTGCATTCGGCGAACGAGCCGAAGCTGATCGCAGGCGTCGGCACGATCGGTCTCGAAATATTTGAGGATCTGGCGGATGTCGATGTGATCATTGCACCTGCGGGTGGTGGCAGTTGCGCGTCGGGCAATTCCATCGTGGCGAAACATCTAAACCCCAACGTGCAAGTCATCGCCACGCAATCCGAAGGCGCACCGGCGATGTGGCATGCCTGGAAGAACCGGTCATTAGATCCTTATCCGACCATGGCGACCCAGCACGAAGGCCTGGCTACCCGTGTTCCTTTTGAAATGACAAACAAGATTCTTTGGGAGTTGCTCGATGATTTCGTGCTCGTGAGCGATGAAGAAATCAACGAAGCCATTCGACTGCTGGCGCGACACGGAAAGCAGGTAGCAGAGGGCGCCGGAGCGGCTTCACTCGCGGCGGCGATCAAGCTGCGAGGTCAACTTCAGGGAAAGAAAGTTGTGGGGATCCTGACGGGTGGAAATATCCCGTCGGAGAGGTTTGGTAAGATATTGGTGAACCGAGAGCAAACAAGTTGACTTGCTGGGTTTCGTAACCTTTCGTGGATCGTAATCAACGGACCAGGACTCGATCCGCGAAATCACACGAAACCGCGCGAAGGGAAGGCTCTAAAAACTCAATTGAGAAACAATAAACTAGCAGCACCGTCTGATAATGCTTTTTGACGCTAATTCTCGTCGGAGGTTCAGATAACCCTGAACGTCAAACGCCTGACTCCTATTCTCAATGTCTCTAACATCGTGGAGAGCTTTGCCTGGTTTGAAAAACTTGGCTGGCAGAAGGGTTGGGACTGGGGCGACCCGCCGACCTTCGGTGGAGTGTGCAATGCAGATGTCCTGTAGGTTTGGAGTTCCGCCTTTAGGCGGGTCCATACGAGGAAACAGGAATTCCGCCTGAAGGCCGAACTCCAGGCAACGCATCGTCGCAATCACACTTGGAAAATCCGAGGATTAGAGGCTCGGCTACTGTGCTCCTACAATCCGCCAATTGTTATCTGCCTGAGTGGGAATTGTTTTGTTTCGCTCGACCCAGTCAATGATTAGTTCGCGCACTTCTTCGCTTGATCGATAGACCACCGGTGCGTCCTTGTACATGGTGAAGCCGCCACCGCCATTGACGCGATAGTTGTTGGTCACGACCCGGAGTTTTTGCGTTGGACTGAGCGGCTGGCCTTTGAACTTTAGATTCTGAATCCGTTGGCCGAACGGTTTGGTGACGTCGAGTTCGTAGCTGACTCCTTCAGCCATATCAAAGTTGTAGCCCGGGATTCGTTGATCGACCAGTTCCGCTAAGCTCTTTCCCGCTTGATATTCACGAAAATACCGCGCCGAGTGCTCGAGCGCATCTTTCAACTGCTGTCCGGTAAGCTCGAGCGTCACCAAAGTGTTTTCATATTCGTAAAGGCCCGCAATGTCGCGCACCGTGACCGGACCTTTCGGGATGCGCGCCTGTGGATTGAAGCACGCGGCCATCGACACGTCGGCTTTGCCGGCTTCGAGCTGCACGCGCTGAATCAGATCGATGATCGCCGTGTCACGAAAGCGACAATCCTGCGAGGTGATTTCTTCCGGCGATTCACCGATGGCGCGACTCAGCCAATCCTGGGTTTCTTTGTCATAAGGCTGACCGAGTTGGGCGATTTCCGGATCAACTGCGGTCTTTTCCGTGACTGGAATTGTGCGCGCGGACTTAGCTACGACACGCCAGCGGGCAGCTTCGCCCTTTTCCAAATAGAGATCCACTCGCGCCACATGGCTGGCCCAGCGATTGGCTTGCGTCAGGAGCACGCCGTTAACTATCAGCGCCGGCACATCGCGATGGGTGTGGCCCATCAGAATCACGTCAACGCCTGGCACCTGTCGCGCAATAGCGAGCGCGGCGTTTTCATTCGGTACTTGCGATGGGTTGATCTGTCCAGTGCGCAGGTCTTCCTCAATGCCCATATGCATCGTGATCACGACCAGATCGACTTTCTCCTTTTCCCGCAGAATCGGAACCCACTTCTTTGCTTCGCTGACGGTCTCTTTAAATTCAAGCCCCGCATAGTTCGGGACGTTTTCCCAGTTGGGAATTCCCGGAGTGGTCAATCCCAATACGCCGATGCGCACGCCCTCGACTTCCTTAATGATGTACGGCTGATAGTGAGTCTTCGCAGTTCCTTTGTTGTAGGTATTCGCCGACAGCCAGGGAAACTTTGCTTCGCTGCGCGCCTTCTCGAGAACTTTCAGACCAAAGTTGTATTCGTGATTGCCGACCGTCATCGAATCGTAGTGCAGGGCATTCATCGCCAGCATCATCGGATCGGTCGGCGCGTTGTTTCGCTTGTTATGAAAGTATTCGAGCGGTGTCCCCTGGATCGTGTCTCCCGAATCCACCAGCAGCAGATCGGGATCGGCCTTGCGCGCTTCTTTTATCAGGGTCGCAACTTTCGTAATGCCCACGTTGTCGTACTTGTTTGTGTAGTAGTCGATGGGGAATACGCGCCCGTGCATGTCGGTCGTACCCACGATGACTACATGCGCGCGCTGCGGGGCCCCGCGTTGAGCTGTAGTGTGAACCGAAATGAATAGCGCCAGGAGCGACAGCGCCACCACACCGATGACTACGAATCGTTTCTTAAGCATCCTATGGTCGCAGATCGCCGCACGGCTTTACTGCCGCCGTGGGGTTGGCCGGAACGGCATAGACTTCCGCAGCCGTATGTCCTTCGACGCAGCCGGCGTAAACCAGGGTAAAGCGATTGCGCACCTCCTTCATCTCGTTTTGATTCTCGAAATACGTGCGGCCCCGTTGCAGGATGACATAGGAGGGCCCGGTCGCTGACACGTTGTAGTTCGGATCAGAGAGCACCCGCGACTGCAAATCATTCCGGCCAAACTTCTCAGTGTAATATCTAATGACGCCCGGTGTCTCAGTGACAATAGTGGCATTGCGCGGCGCCTGCTCACAGACAAATCGAATTGCGTCGCTCAAGCCGTCGTCATAGAACTCATCGTGGGGAAAGAAATACGCGGCATACCTCGAGCCCAAAACGTTCGTGTACATCGCGTAATGCGGCGCGCTCGCATAGGCGGTCCACGCCGGTAAGCCAACCAGAACCAGGACTAAGATCGCGGTTGCGGCACGGAAGCCGGTGGGCCCGGTCTTTAGCTTTTCCAGCCAGCCGCTAGACCCGCGAATCAAAGTCATCGTTCCGATTGCGGCGCCCATATAGACGAATGGCATTAGCGAAAGTGTGTACCGCAGCCACTTGGCGCCGACCAGCGAATAGGGCACGAGCCAAAAAAACAGCATGAACACGATGAAAGTATGACCCGGTTGCCGCACGCGGCGCAGGCTTACAAACAGTCCTATGAGAAATGTGCCCATCACCGTAAGCGGAACTTTGATTGCCAGAAACAGTAGATAGAAATGCACCGGCAAACCCCAGAACGGCGAGTTCGACATACGGTTCTTGTAAAGGGTTCTGCCCATTAAATAGCCGGTATGGGTCAGTAATTTTTCGCCCGAATATGCGTCCAGATAGTTCCAGACACTGGGCAGCAAAATCACCGGGTTCGCCAACACCAGGGCCGCGCCGATAATTAGAAAGAAGCTGAGCGGAGTCCGCCATCGAGGTTCGTCAGCAGCTTGTTTTCGCACCGGGAAGAAATGATGATAAAGCATGTTCAGACCCAGGTAGTGCGGAAAATACTTGGCAGCCATCATCAAACCAAAACTGACGGCGCTCAGATTTCGCAGTCGATGAAACCACGTCGGATCCTTAACCTGCTTGCCTCGAATGAACAGATAGAATGCGAACAACATGAAGAAGACCATCAGAGTGTCTTCTTTGCCGATGCGGTTGTAGGTAATCGCATTGACACCAAATGACCAGAACGCGGCAGCCCAAAAAGCGGTGGGGCGATCGAACAAAGCCGCGGTCAATAGAAAGAGCGGTATCGCCGTCAGTGCCCCAAACAGAGCATTGGGGAATCTCAGCGCTGCTTCATCGCTGATGGTTTGGCCGGTGATTGAGTGCCAGGCACGTGCGGCGCGCATCGAGACGTCGATCATCGCTTTCATTAGCATTGGATGTTCAGAATTGGCCGTAAAATCACCGTCGTCGTAAGCGCGCACGGCGTACAGCTTGTTGATCTCGTCTTCCGCGAATCCAATGCGTCCGAGTCCAGCCAGGCGGAGACCAAAACCCATGACGATCATTAGTCCGATCACGATTACGGTAGTCTTTTCCCATGACAAAGGGATCGCGCTTAGGCGTGATAAAGGAATAGCGGCCGCCTTGCCCGAAACAGCCAGATCCTTGCTCATTGAATCGAAATCAACCGATGACAACTTTTGAGAATCTCCTTATGTAAACCGAAACTGCAGGTACTGACATGCAGTTCTACCGCGCCGATGCCTTAGCTTCTGCCGCGAGCGCCGCCTCGGCTTCGCGGGCCACGGTCCGTAATGACAGGCCGCGTTGCAGAAGTAAAGCCATCCCCACCGCCGCCCAAAAAACATCGCGGGCTTTGCGCACGATGGCCAGAGTCACGCCGGTGACCTCTGTGAATAGCAAGATTTTGGAGACCTTGCCGGTGCCTGCTTCATCAACACCCAGGCGCAGCGGAATGAACTTGAACGCCATAGTAATTACGCGATTAACAGACTCCAGGATAAAAGCAGTCAGGAAAGTTGGCGGTTGATCCGGACTAATGAAGCTCAAGGTCACGTAAATCTCCAGCACTCCAGCCAAATGAAAGCAAGCTTCCAGCAACAGGATCGGAACGAACCGGACCTGATGACGACGATAGAATCCATAGATTCGATCTTCCATCGTTCGTCCTTTCGCGACCCACTTTTCGTTAACACCGCGGCGGTGTAAAAAACCGGCGGTGCCGCTGATGAATCTAACTTGCTTGCGAATCAGGAAAGTGCCCGTCGCGATTACGATCAGAATCACCGCGAGCACAATTAAGCTTCCCACCCGCATTCCGTTCGGCAGACTAAAACTCACCAGCAGGGCAATCATCCCGCAAGAGATACTCACGGCCACTGACAAGCTGTAGAAAATGTTTTCAATGGCGATGGCTGACATGCCAACCATCAACGGCAGGCGATCGCGAATTAAGGCGGGCTTGGCCGGCTCAGAGATGACGAAGCTGGCGAAGGGCAGCACATTACCAATAGCATCGCCCATGACTCTTGCTCGAAATGCATCCCAGAACTTGAGCCGGTAAGGATCTTCCACGCACAGCGACCAGGTAAACGAGCGCACGATCTGTCGCACAGCCGAAATCGCGAGAATGATTAGAAAGCCGGCGCCCAACCGCCTGATGCCGTCAGCGATTTGACCGATGCCGGCCCGCTTGACGAAATAAGCGAACAAGGCGAGGCCCAGAACAGCGAAAATTATTCCGAGCGGAGTGAATCTCCTGGAAGACCCTTGCGTGTTCGTTTGACTCATCTGGACGAAAGCGCCGAAGTGAAGAAACAAAATAGAGCATCGCGCGGGCTATGTCCAAAGAGCAGGATACGTGCCCTGGTTCCAGAGTTAGCGCGGTAGCATGAAGCCAGTACCATCTGCGGTGGAGCGCGGAGCGCGAAAACAATCGTTTATCTAATCTAAGTAACTGAGCGCCTGCAGTGCAGGCGAACAGGGATGTCCGCGCTCCACGCAGGAGGTACTGACTTCATTACGAAGTAGATCGAACTCTTACAGTTTGTCAGACAGCACCCCTCCGGTTTTGCCTTTTGGTCGGCCCGTTGATTATGATGTCGATTCAAGATCCAAAGACTTTCCGCGGCCCAGTCACACAATGAGTCAAAGCCTAATTGCCATCGAACAAACAATCGCGCGTCCACTGACGACGCTCTCTGAAGACGAACAAATGTTTCGCGCCAGCGTGCGCGAGTTTGCCGAAGGCGAGCTGCGCAAACGCGTCGAAGCCATGGACGAGCAGGGCCATTTCGATCCTGAACTGACGAAACAGTGTTTCGATCTGGGCTTGATGGGCATTGAAACGCCGGAAGAATTCGGCGGCGCCGGCGGATCGTTCTTTCAGGCGATCCTGGCGGTCGAAGAATTGTCGCGCGTCGATGCTTCAGTGGGCGTCTTTGTCGATGTGCAGAATACGCTGGTTAACAACGCTTTGATTCGCTGGGGTAACCAGGAACAAAAGACGAAATATTTGACCCAGCTTGCCAGCGAGAAAGTTGGCGCCTACGCGCTGAGCGAAGCCGGATCGGGATCAGACGCGTTTGCGATGCAGACTCGGGCGGTTAATAAGGGCGATCACTTTGTGATCAATGGCCGCAAGCTTTGGATCACCAATGGTAAGGAAGCGGAAGTCTTTGTGCTCTTTGCCAACGCAAATCCCGAGGCCGGCTATCGTGGAATCACGGCCTTCATTGTCGAGAAGAATTTCGCCGGCTTTTCAGTCGGGAAAAAAGAAAACAAGCTCGGCATACGCGCGTCATCGACGACTGAAATAATTTTGGAAGATTGCCCGGTGCCCAAAGAAAACGTGCTCGGAGAAGTCGGCAAGGGTTATAAGGTTTCGATCGAGACGCTGAATGAAGGGCGCATCGGCATCGGCGCGCAGATGATCGGCATCAGTACCGGCGCCCTGGAAAGCGCTTTAAGGTACACCAGCGAGCGCGAACAGTTCGGCAAGTCCATCAACGAATTTCAGGGCGTGCAGTTTCAACTCGCTGAGATGGCGACGGACCTCGAAGCTGCGCGGCTGATGGTTTACAACGCCGCCCGAATGAAAGACGCCGGACAGAATTTCGTCAAGGAAGCCGCGATGGCCAAACTGTTTTCATCGCGGGTCGCGGAGCGCATCGCTTCGAAAGCCATCGAGCTCTACGGGGGCTATGGCTACGTAAAGGATTATCCGGTTGAGAAGTACTGGCGTGATTCGAAGATCGGCGCGATCTATGAGGGGACTTCGAACATGCAGTTGCAGACGATCGCGAAGTTGATCATCGGCGGGAAGTAGTAGAGTAATTGGCAGGTTTGAAAAACAGACGAAGGTCTTATTAGCACCTCACTTCAGTGAGGTGGTCGCCGAGGGTAGTAGTTCCTTGATAACCGTTTCAACGGTTTTCTCTAGGAAGCCGTTGAAACGGCTGATCCTTAACTACGGAGCGTCTGGTCACCTCACTAAAGTGAGGTGCTAATGAGAGGCACACCGGAGCCCGACCAATCGTAGCGCTGGGGAGTACAGCAAGGGTTTCCTGGTAGAGTTTATGGCCACATCAAGAATCGAAATCTTTGAGCAGATGCTCTCGGGAGATCCCGGCAACACGATGGTCATGTTCGGGCTGGCGAAAGAATATGAAAAGGCCGGCGAAGAAACGAAGCTGATTGAAACGCTCGAACGATATCTGGCCGCTGCCGACGACGAAGGGAACGCTTATGGCATGCTGGCCCGCGCATTTGAGCGCACCAAACAATCCGACAAGGCGCGCGAGAGTTATCAACGTGGGATGGAAGCTGCCGCCGCCCACGGTCATCCCGGAATGGCCGAAGAGTACCAAACGATTTTAGAAAGTGAGTTTTCGGCGCTGTAGCCACCGTTCGGAGTCCCGCCTTTAGGCGGAACTTTTCGATTTGACGATTCCGCCTGAAGGCGGTACTCCGAACAAGAAAGCAATCATGAGCGATCTTAAAGTCTTAAGACTAGTAAAAAAATCCGAAGGCAAGCTACCTGAGAAGGCTTTTACAGCGAAGGCCGTCGCGCAGCCAGAGCCTAAGCCTGTAACTGCGCCCGCACCCAGGCCCGTTGCCGCACCTTCGATTAAGTCGGTGCCTGGGCGCGGCAAGCAAGCGCAAAAGCAACACCCGAAATCCACTCTCAGCCGCGAAGAGATGTTGCAGATCTTTCGCACGATGTATCTGTCGCGGCGTCTGGACGACAAAGAAATCCAAATGAAGGGTCAGAACCGGATCTTCTTTCAGATCAGCGGCGCTGGTCACGAGGCGATCCTGGTGGCTGCGGGCATGTGTCTGAAGCCGGGCCATGACTGGTTCTATCCCTACTACCGCGATCGAGCGTTGTGTTTGCAGCTGGGGATGACGCCACTTGAAATGCTGCTGGAGAGCGTCGGCGCCGAAGCTGATCCGAACTCGCATGGCCGGCAGATGCCTTCGCACTGGGGACATAAGAAACTCAATATCGTCTCGCAGTCGTCGCCTACCGGCACGCAGCTCTTGCAGGCGGTGGGCTGCGCCGAGGCTGGTTATCGGGTGAAGCTGGTTAGGGAACTGAAGAAGCTGGTCAGGGGATTTCACAACGACGAAGTAGTCTATGTTTCGCTGGGCGACGGGACCACCAGCGAAGGCGAGTTTTGGGAAGCCCTGAACACTGCGTGCAACCTGAAGCTGCCGGTCGTGTTTCTGCTGGAAGATAACGGCTATGCGATCAGCGTTCCAGTCGAGGTGCAAACCGCGGGCGGAGACGTTTCGAGACTGATCTCAGGATTTCCGAACCTTTATCGACAACGTTGCGACGGCACGGATCCGATTGAATCGCTCGCGACTATGCGGCGCGCGGTCGACAACTGCCGGAAGAACCGCGGCCCTTCATTCGTGCACGCGAAAGTGATCCGGCCTTATTCGCATTCGCTTTCTGACGATGAAAAGCTTTACCGCTGTGAAGCCGAACGCGTCTCGGATGCGGAACACGATCCGGTCAAGAGATTTGGCGCGCTGCTGGTGCAGGAAGCAATTGCGGACCAGGACGAGCTGCAAAAATTAAAAGACGA
>Ga0209726_10009010_pt1 | contig 10509 bp, 8 predicted proteins | sample Subgrocontami54m_FD_187453 | JGI IMG/M metagenome (GOLD analysis project Ga0209726, IMG submission 187453) | Subsurface groundwater microbial communities from S. Glens Falls, New York, USA - GMW46 contaminated, 5.4 m (SPAdes) (version 3) | ecosystem: Environmental > Aquatic > Deep subsurface >... | reverse complement strand
GATGCCGGTCAGAATGTAAACCGCGATGGACATGGTTTCGAGCGCCAAAAAAAAGACGATCAGATCCTTGGCCGCCGCCATCAGAATCATCCCGGTCGTGGCGAAAAGCACCAGGGCGTAAAATTCGCCTTCGTGAATCTCCGCCTGGCGGATGTAATGAATCGAGGAGAGAATCGTCAACGCCGCGGCGCCGAGAAAAATCTGCGTAAAGAAAAGCGCGAAGTTGTCGAGCATGACGGCGTCGCCGAAGGCGCTTTCCTGGCTGCCCCAGAGAAACAGCGTCTCGCCGGCGCAGAGCGCCAGCCCGAGCAGGCTGACCCAGGCCAGCAGCCCCTTTTCCCCCTCCTGGTAAAAAAGATCGAGGAGCAAAACCACCAGCGCCGTGAGCAGCACTTGAGTGGCGGGGAGCAGCGGCACGAGATTGACGTCGGTCACCTGTCCGCCCCCTGCGCGGGCCGGTGCACCGCCACCGCCGTCGCCTGCCCCGCAAAAACTTTTTTAAGCGTCAGATCGACGGCAGGCTTCATCCGATCCAAGAACGGTTGGGGATAAACGCCCATGAGAACAATCAGCGCCAGAATTGGCGCGAGGATAAGAATTTCCCGGCCGTTTAAATCGGTCAGCTTCTGATTCTCCGGGTTCTCCAGTGGCCCAAAAATCACCCGACGATACATCCACAGCATATAGATCGCCCCCAGAATCACACCGCTGGCCGCCGCCGCGGTCCAGAGCGGCGTCACGCTGAAGGCGCCGAGCAGAATCAAGAACTCACCGACAAAACCGTTCAATCCAGGAAGTCCGATGGACGAGAACATGACCACCAGCAACAAAGCCGAGAAAATCGGCATCTGTTTCCACAGTCCGCCGTAATCCGCGATCAGCCGCGAGTGGCGCCGCTCGTAGATCATCCCGACCAGGAGAAACAGCGCGCCAGTGGACAGGCCGTGATTGAGCATTTGATAAATCGCCCCCTGGATGCCCTGCACGTTGAGCGCGAACAGCCCGAGCATAACGAACCCGAGGTGGCTTACCGATGAATAGGCGACCAGTTTCTTGATATCCGTTTGCATCATCGCCACCACGGCGCCGTAGATAATGCCGATGACCGCGAGCGCGATGAACAGCGGCGCCGCCGCCAGCGCGGCGTCGGGAAACAACGGAATCGCGAAGCGCAGAAAGCCGTAGGTGCCGAGCTTGAGCAATACGCCTGCGAGGATCACCGAGCCGGCGGTGGGCGCTTCCACGTGGGCGTCCGGCAGCCAGGTGTGAAAGGGGAAAAGCGGCACCTTGATCGCAAAGGAAAGCGCGAAGGCGAAAAAGAGCCAGCTCTGTTGCTCGAAAGGAAGTTGCAACGTGTAGATCCGCAGCAGGTCGAAGGTCAGCACCTGGGTTTCCTCCGCGTAGCGCGTGGCCAGATAGATGATCGCGACCAGCATCAGCAAGCTGCCAGCCATCGTGTAGATGACGAACTTGAGCGCGGCGTAGATGCGCCGCGCGCCGCCCCACACGCCGATGAGAAAATACATCGGCACCAACATGACTTCCCAAAAAACGTAGAAAAGAAAAAGATCCAGCGCCACAAAGGCGCCCAGCATGCCGGTCTCCAATAGCAGCATGAAAATAAGATATTCTTTGACTCGATCCTTGACCGACCAGGAAGCGAGAATCGCCAGCGGCATGAGCAACGTCGTCAGCAGGACCAGAAACAGATTGAGACCGTCGATACCGACGATGTATTCGATGCCGAAGGCGGGCATCCAGGGTATCCGTTCGACCAGTTGCATCTCGCCGGTGGCGCCGTCGAAAAGATTGAAGACCTTGAGCGACCAGAGAAAAGTAAGCGCGCTGGCGAGCAGCGCCAGGGAAAAGAGCGCCTGGGTTTGCCGGCGCGGCACGAGCAACAGTCCGAGCGCGCCGATCACCGGAACGGCAAGGAGCAGGCTCAAATCTCCAAGGGCAAAGGGTGACATGTTTACGGCTGCCTGAGATAGTAGGCCAACAGCGCCAGCGTGCCGGCGAGAAATCCGACGACATAGTGCTGTACATTGCCCGTTTGCAAAGCGCGCCACACCGCGCTCGCGCCGCGCGCCCTGGCGCCCACTCCGTTGACAATACCGTCGATCACGCCTGGGTCGAAGACTCGCGCCAGCCAGTCGGAGATCGCCGTGAATGGCCGGACCAGGAGCCAGTCATAGATTTCGTCGACGTAATATTTGTTGAGTGAAATGCGATACAAAACTCCGGCGGCGCCCTGATCGACCGCAGTTCGCGGCCTGCCGTACTTTGCGTACGCGAGAGCGATGCCGGCGGCGACGATGACCAGGGTCAACAACATCAAATTAATCTCGGTCTGAACTGCGCCGTGACCGGCCTCGTGAGCGCCGCCGAACACCGGCTCCAGCCAGTGATCCCAGCGGCTGCCCCATAGGTATTCCGGCGCGCCTAACCAGCCGCTGAAGATCGAGCCGAAGGCGAGAATCATCAGCGGCACGGTCATCGCCGCCGGCGATTCGTGCAGATGGGCCTGCGCGTGAGGGTCGGCACGGGAGCTGCCATGAAACACCATAAAGAGCTGGCGGAACATGTAGAAGGCGGTCATCCCCGCGGTGAGCCAGGCGATGAGCCAGAGGCCCTGAGAGCCATGGGCGCTGCTGTACGCCTGCCAGAGGATCAGATCTTTGGAGAAAAAACCGGCGGTGAACGGCACGCCGGCGATCGCCAAAGTGGCGATGACGTAAGTCCAGTAGGTGACCTTCATATGATCCTTGAGCCCGCCCATCTTGCGCATGTCCTGCTCGCCGCCCATGGCGTGGATCACGCTGCCGGAACCCAGAAACAGACAGGCCTTGAAAAACGCATGGGTGAACAGATGAAAAATCGCCGCGCCGAAGGCGCCGACGCCGACGGCGAGAAACATATAACCCAACTGGCTCACGGTGGAGTAGGCGAGCACGCGCTTGATATCGGTCTGCGTCAAAGCCACCGTCGCCGCGAAAAAGGCCGTGGCCGCGCCGATCACGGCGATGAGCGACAAAGTCTGCGGCGCCAGAGCGAAAAGAAAATGCAGCCGCGCGGTCATGTAAACGCCGGCGGTCACCATGGTGGCCGCGTGGATCAGCGCGCTCACCGGCGTCGGCCCCGCCATCGCGTCCGGCAGCCAGACAAACAGAGGAATCTGCGCCGATTTGCCGGTGGCGCCGACGAAAAGCAGCAAGGTAATCGCCGTGACCGTCGCCGGGCTGAGCATGTTTACATGTTTTTGCAGCTCGCCGAAATCCAGCGTCCAGATTCCCTGGCGTCCCAGCTCGGTAACGAGCAGCAACAGGCCCAGGACGAAACCGAAATCACCGATGCGGTTGACGATGAAAGCCTTGTTACCGGCGATGGTGTTGTTGCGATCCTGGTACCAGAAGCCGATGAGCAGGTAGGAACAAAGGCCGACCCCTTCCCAGCCGACGAAGAGCAAGAGCAGGTTGTCGCCCATGACGAGCAGCAGCATGAAAAAAATGAATAGGTTTAAATAAACGAAAAAGCGCACCATTCCCTCGTCATGATCCATGTACCCGAGGGAATAGATATGAATCAAAAAGCCGATACCGGTGACGACCAGGAGCATCACCGCCGTCAGCGCGTCGACTTGAAAAGAAACATTGACCCGGAAACCGCCCGATTCGAACCAGGTATAAAGGGTATCGCGAAAGACGCCCGTGGCGGGCAGCAGCATAAAGACATAGGCGGCCACGGCGAACGATGCGCCCACCGCGGCGCAGGCCAGGAGCCCGGCGCTTTTTTTGCCCAGGCGCGCGCCAAAGAACATATTGATCGCGCAGGCCGCGAGCGGCAGCAGCGGAATGTAACGCAAAAGGGTCATAACAATCCAAAACCGACGATGGAGGATCGATGATCGAGGATAGCCATCCTCCATCCTCCATCCTCCATCCTCGGATTTTCTTCCGATAAAACTACCATTTGAGCAGTTGCATCTCCTGGGGGTCGAGGGATTGGCGGTGGCGGAACACGGAAATAATGATGGCAAGGCCGACGACCGCTTCCGCCGCCGCCACCGCCATGACGAAGAAAACGATGACCTGCCCTTCCATCGAGCCGAGGAAACGCGAGAAGGCGATGAACGTCAGGTTCACCGCGTTGAGCATCAGCTCGATGGACATCAGAACGACGATCAGATTGCGCCGGATCACGACGCCGACGACGCCGATGGCGAAGATCGCCGCGCTGAGAATCAGATAATGGTTGAGCGGCACCATGGTGATTAATTCCCCCTCTTCGCCAGCACCACCGCGCCGACGATGGCGATCAAGAGCAGCACCGAAGCGATCTCGAAGGGCAACACGAAGTCGGTGAAAAGACTCTTTGCCAGCGATTCCGGAGCGCCGAACAATTCGGTCGCCGTAAACGGATCGGCGGGCGCTTCGTCATGGCTCACCAACGCGGCCAAAGCACCGCCGAGCAACAGCGCGACCACCGTGCCGAAACCCCACCATAGGCCGCGGCGCGGTTCCAGCGAAGTGGGATTGAGCAACATGATGACGAAGAGAAACAGCACCATGATGGCGCCGGCGTAGACAAGAATCTGCAGCACGCCCACCATCGGCGCCTGGAGCGTCACAAAGAGTATGGCGATGAGAAAGAGCGCCGCCACCAGGGCCATGGCGCAGTGGACCACGTTGCGCTGAAACACGACCATGAGCGACGACAGGACGAGCAAGGCCGCCAGAGTGTAAAAGATTATCATCGACGATGTCATGACCTTCTCATGGCTACTGAACGGCGACGATCACCAGCGCCGTCACGATGACGTTTAACAGCGCCAACGGCAAAAGCATCTTCCAACCGAGCCGCATCACCTGGTCGTAGCGGAAGCGCGGCACGCTCCAACGCAGGAGGATTTGCAGCCAACAGAAAAAGACCACCTTTAGCGCGAACGCTGCCACTTGCAGCAGCGTGACCACGAGGTGGGGCAGGAGCCACGTGGCCCCCCAGGGAAAATGGAAACCGTCGGGCAACAAATAGGGTATCTGCCAGCCGCCGAAAAACAGCGTCGTCATCAAAGCCGCGGCGGTGACGATTTCGGCGAACTCGGCGGCGAAGAACATGAGAAACTTGCCGCCGGAGTATTCCACATGATAACCCGCGACGATCTCCGACTCCCCTTCCGGCAGGTCGAAGGGAACTCTCTTGGTCTCGGCGACCGCCGCGGTGAAAAACAGCAGAAACGCCAGCGGCTGAAGAAAAATCCCCCAGGCCGGCAGCCAGCCGACGGCGGCCTTCATGAAGCGCCAGGATTCCGGCAGAAATTCGCGAATGAGAGTCCCCTGGCCGCGGGCGATCTCCTGGAGTTCCAAGGTTCCGTAAACCATCAGGATACCGATGACCGACAGTCCCATGGCGACTTCGTAGGAGATCATCTGCGCCGAGCCGCGCACGCCGCCGAGCAATGAAAATTTATTGTTCGACGCCCAAGCGCCGATGACGATGCCGTAGACGCCGAGCGAGCCCATGGCGAAAACATAAAGGATGCCGATGTTGAGATTAGCGACCTGGAGATTGATGACCCGCTCGCCGATTTGCAGCGTATCGCCAAAGGGAATCACCGCAAACGTCACCAAAGCGGGAAACAGTGCCATGCACGGCGCCAGGGTGTGCAAAAACCGGTCGCCGCGCGGCGGGATGAAGTCCTCTTTGGTAAGAAATTTGACCGGGTCGGCGATCATCGTGTTGATCAGCCCCATGCCGGCGAAGCCGAGAATCGACGCGCGATTGGCGCCGATGCGGTCTTGCATCAGCGCGCTGCCTTTGCGCTCGATCCAGCCGAGCACGCCGGCGAGATTGAGAACCATGAAAAGGACGAGAAAGGCCTTGAGCGCGATGATCCCGATGTCGACGATCATGATTGTTCCACGCCACCGCCGCCGAGTTGAATTCCCTGATCTCCGATCGTTGCGTAGCTGATTCCTCGATAGAGCGCAACTTCCCCAGCCAACGCCTGGAAAATTTGCGACGGGGTCGAATAGGAGAGTTTCTCGCCCGCCAAATCGAGCAACCGCAGAAAAGTCTGCCAGTCTTGCAGAACGCTTTCCGGTGCAATCACCGCGGCGTTGAGCTTTTGCACCCGCCCCTTGCGGTTGGTGTAAGTCCCTTCCTTCTCGCCGAAGTGGGTGGCGGGCAGAACGACATGGGCCAGCTTCGCGGTCTCGCTCAAACGGATATCTTGGACGACCAGAAAGGAAAGTTTCTGCAACGCCGCCCGCAACCGTTCGCCGGCGCCGTTCGCTCCGATCAGCTCTTCGCCGACGACATAGGCGGCCGAAAAATCGCCGGTAAGCAGTTTTTGCAGCAAAGACTCATAACCGCCGTTGGAGCCGACGCCCATGTCGCGCGCGCCGCGGAAATTCGGCGCTCGATCCGGGCTCATGAGAACCTTTTGGGTTTCGCTAAGCTCGCGCTCTTGATAACAAACTTCGAGCGGCGAACTCGGCGCAAGTTTTTTCATCAGCTTGGCGAACAAAAACGTTTCCTCGTTGGTGCTACGGCCGGACAGGATTCCGGCCGCCGCCTTGGCCGAGCGCAATCCGGCAAGCACGGCCTGCAACGCGTTTTCCCAAGTCGCCGGCACCAGGCCGCCTTCCTGGCGGATCATCGGCGTGGTCAGCCGCTCGCCGCCAGTCAGCTCATGAAAACAGTAGCGCCCCTCGTCGCAGATCCAATGGCTGTTAACTGCTTCGTTAATCCGCGGTTTGAAGCGCGCGATCCGATTCTGATAGGCCTCGACACTGATGTTGCAGCCGGTGCTGCAGCCGGGGCAGACTGACGGCGTCTTTTGCAGATACCAGACGCGCACCTTGAAGCGAAAATCGCGGTCGGTGAGCGCCCCCACCGGGCAGATATCGACGACGTTGGCCGACAGCGGATTGTCGAGCACCTGGTCGTTAAACAGCGCGATGGTCGAATGGTCGCCGCGATTGATCACGGCGAGCTCGTCGGTCTTGGTGATCTCCTGGCAGAAGCGCACGCAGCGCGTGCACTTGATGCAGCGCTCGCCGTCGAAGATGACGTTGGGACCGAAAATGGTTTTCTTGCGATCATGCTGCTTGCCAACCTCGAAACGGCTCGCCTCGCGATTATGCTCCATATAATAGTTCTGGAGCTGGCACTCGCCGGCCTGGTCGCAAATCGGACAGTCGACGGGGTGATTGATCAGCAGGAACTCTAGCACCGCCTTGCGCACCGCCAGGACTTTGGGACTTTGCGTCAACACGCCCATGCCCTCGGCGACCTGCGTGTTGCAGGCGATTTGCAGCTTGGGCATCTTCTCGATCTCGACGAGACACATCCGGCAATTGCCCGCGATGGAAAGCTTCGAGTGATAACAATAGTGCGGAATCGCCACCCCCGCCTCGGCCGCCGCCTGAATGACGGTCTTGCCTTTGGCAGTGACAACCTCTTTTCCGTCGATAGTGATCTTTACAGGGTCCATAGTTAAGTGGGTCGAGGATTGAAGATGGACCATAGAAGATTGCGATCCTCGATCCTCCATCCTCGATCTTCGATCTTCATTGCGTGCTCACCGTGCATCTCTTCTCCGCGATATGCGCCTCGAACTCGTCGCGAAATTTTCTAATGAACGCCGCCGCCGGCATCGCCGCCGCGTCGCCGAAGGGACAGATCGTGTTGCCCATGATGTTGCCGCTGATGTTGAGAATCAAATCGAGATCGCCGGTTTGCCCTTCGCCATGCTCGATGCGGTGAAAAATCTTTTCCATCCAGTGGCAGCCTTCGCGGCAGGGGCTGCACTGGCCGCAGGACTCGTGGGCGTAGAAGCGCGCGATGTTCGACGCCGCGCGCACCATGCAGGTCGTGTCATCCATGACGATGACGCCGCCGGAACCGAGCATGCTGCCCGCCGCCTGGACCGACTCGTAGTCGAGGTTAACCTTTTCGAGCTCTTCGGGACGCAACACCGGCATCGAGCCGCCGCCGGGAATGACGCCTTTTAGTTTTCTACCGTTGGCCACGCCGCCGCAATCCTCTTCGAGAAACTTTTTGAACGGGTAACCCATCTCCAACTCATAGACGCCGGGTCGGGTAATATGGCCGCTGACGCTAAATAGCTTCGTCCCTTTGCTCTTCTCTGTGCCCATGGCGGCGTAGGCGGCCGCGCCGCGCTCGAGGATCCACGGCAGCGCCGCCAGCGTCTCGACGTTGTTGACCACCGTCGGGCAGCCGAACAGTCCATGGGTCGCCGGAAAGGGCGGTTTGACCTTGGGCCAGCCGCGCCCGCCTTCCAACGACGAAAGCAGCGCGGTCTCTTCGCCGCAGATATAGGCGCCCGCGCCCCGGTGCACGATCACGTCCAGATCGTAATTCGAACCGAAAATGTTTTTGCCGATATAGCCCGCCCGACAATCTTCCTCCACCGCGCGCTCCAAGATCTTCGACCCCGCCACAAGCTCGCCGCGAATGTAAATAAAAGCGGTATGCGACTGTATCGCGAAAGCCGCGATCAGCGTTCCTTCGATGATGGCGTGAGGATCTTGTTCGATCAGCAAACGGTCCTTGAACGTGCCCGGTTCGCTCTCATCCGCGTTGCAAACCAGGTACTTCGGCTTGGGGCTATCCTTGGGCACGAAGCTCCACTTCATGCCGGTGGGAAAACCGGCGCCGCCCCGGCCGCGCAGCCCCGAGGATTTCACCTCTTCGATCAGCTCCGCCGGCTTCATGTTGCGCACGACCTTTTCCCAGGACTGATAGCCGCCGCGCGACTGGTAGACGGCCAGCGAGTGGGAGTCGGTGACGCCGATATTGCGAAGCAGAACCTTTTCCATGCTCATTCGAAGCGCATCTTATTTCAACGAATCAAGGATTGCCGTCAGTTTTTCTTCCGTCAGACCCTCGTAATATTCGTCGTTGACCTGCATCATCGGTGCGGTGCCGCAGGAGGCGAGACACTCAACTTCCGAGAGCGTAAATCGGCCGTCCGCCGTCGTCTGGCCGGGCTCGATGCCGAGTTGTTTTTTGATTAAAGCGGTAATCTTCTCCGCGCCCCCCAGTGCGCAGGACAGAGTGCGGCAGACCTGGATATGGTGCCGGCCGATGGGCTTCACGTTGTACATCGTGTAGAAGCTCACCACGCCCTGCACCCGCGCCGGCGATTGCTCCATCAGCCTGGCGACATATGCGATCGCCTCCGGGCCCAGATGGCCGAATTCTTTTTGGGCGAGATAAAGCACCGGCAGCATCGCCGCTTCCTTCTTCGGATAGCGCGCGACGGTCGCCTCGAATTGCTTCAGTGCCTCAGGTGAGAATTCCAGCGCCATCGTTCATCGAGTCGAGGATGGAAGATCGAGGATTGAGGATCGCGCCCCTCCCCCATTCTGTCTATCCTCGATCCTCCATCCTCAATCTTCGACTCTCCTAACGATCGCACTCCCCGCCGATCATATTGACCATGCCGAAGGTCGGAATGATGTCCGCGATCATGTGACCTTTCACCATCTCGTGAAACGCACCCATCGCAATAAAGCAGGGCGGGCGCACGCGCACGCGATAGGGCCGGCCGCCGCCGTCGCTTACGATGTAAAAGCCCAACTCGCCGTTGCCACCCTCCACGGCGAAGTAGGTCTCGCCGGGCGGCACATGGATGCCTTCCATGATGATCTTGAAATGGTGCATCAAGCCTTCGATGCTGTTGTAAACCTTTTCCTTCTCCGGCAGGACGAAGCGTGGATCGTCGATCCACACCGGCCCCACGGGCAATCTCTCCAGCGCTTGCTCGACGATGCGCATGCTCTGCGCGATCTCCTGGATGCGGCAGACGAAGCGATCGTAATTGTCCCCCTTGGTGCCGAGCGGCACGTCGAAGTCGAGCTGGTCGTAAACGAGATACGGGAAAACCTTGCGCACGTCGTAGTTGGCGCCGGTGGCGCGCAGCATCGGGCCGGTGAGGCTATAGTTCAACGCGAACTCTTGAGAGATCGTGCCGATATTGGACATGCGGTCGATGAAGATCCGGTTGCGCGACAGCAGGCGGTCACAGTCGTCGAGCAGCTTGCGGATGGTCTTGAACATCTGTTTCACCCGCTCGGCGAAATCCTGCGGCAGATCGTGCTTTACCCCGCCGATGCGCACGTAGGTGACCGTCAGGCGCGCGCCAGTCAGATTCTCGACGAGGCGGGTGATCATCTCGCGCGCCTCGATCATGTAAAAGCCCGCGGTGATGGCGCCCATTTCCGACGCCGCCATGCCGCAGCAGGTCAGGTGATCGTAGATACGCGCCAACTCGCTGACGATCACACGAATATAGCGGCAGCGCGGCGGCGTCTCGGCGCCGATCAGCTTTTCCACCGCCAGCGCGTAGCCGACGTTGTTGATCAGCGATGACGCATAATTAAGCCGGTCGGTGTAAGGAATCACCTGGGTCCAGGTTGCCTGCTCGCAGCTCTTGTCGAAACCCCGGTGCAGAAAGCCGACCTCCACGTCGCAATCGAGCAG
>Ga0209726_10009008_pt1 | contig 10510 bp, 12 predicted proteins | sample Subgrocontami54m_FD_187453 | JGI IMG/M metagenome (GOLD analysis project Ga0209726, IMG submission 187453) | Subsurface groundwater microbial communities from S. Glens Falls, New York, USA - GMW46 contaminated, 5.4 m (SPAdes) (version 3) | ecosystem: Environmental > Aquatic > Deep subsurface >... | reverse complement strand
CGAAATTCTTTGAATTTTTGTTTTTGCATTCTTAGACAGACGAGGGAAGAAAATATAATTCACTTTTGTTTTTTGAGCCATTCGATTTTGAAAAAACTTCAGAAATTGTTTCTGAGACATTACTTTTTTCAGGCGCTTTCCTTTCCGAATCAGTGATGCGTACTTCAGAGACGAAAGCTCCGGAAAAAATGAAATCGTTTTTTTAGTCACAAATAAATCTCTGGCAAATCCCAAGACCTCAATGGATGAGCTGTTTTTTTTCAAAAATACTTGATCATCAGCTACAAGCTTAAAATTTTCTTTGAGCATCATCAAAGCCGTCGTTGTCTTTCCGCTTCCCATCGTGCCCGGAATTAAGATTCCATATTTTTCATTGGTCACTGCAGCGCTGTGCAACTGGAAGAAACCCAAACGTTTTAAAACACTTCTGAGAATCAGACTGAAGACGCCAAAAGCCAGATGATCACTTTGAAGATCGGGATTGACAGTTTTGTCAAAATATTGAATGTAGACATGCCAAGGTTTTTGACTGAAATAACACGTAATCAGCGACTGCCGATCTAGGATGAAAAGGAATTCGGGATTACTGAAATATTGGTTTTTAAACAAACGAAATTGAGATTGAGGAAATTTTGAAATTTCAAAAACGACATCGGGAGATTTTGGGGAACGGTTGCAGCAAAAAGCGCGCCAAAACTGTTTGATCTTCTGAAGTGCAAGCTTGTTAGAGGATTTAAGACAGATTATTTTTCCGTAAAATTCGAAATTGCAAAACACCTGAGGGGTTAAGACAATTGAGTAATGAGACGCAAATTACCGCGCTTAGAAATCATGGGTTTCTTATAGGATTCCTTTTGGCCTCTGGATTTTGATTCTTTTTCTTTCTTTGGCATCCTTCGCCCCATCCCTAAGAAGGTACTGTATTTGCTGCTTTATGTTACGGTATAATTACGCGTCAATATACAGGATAAAACATTTAAATGCAATATCCGATCAACTTGACCATGCGCCCCACAATCACCTTGGGTATGATCGTCAAAAATGAAGAATTCTTGATCGATCAATGTCTGAAGAGTGTCAAATCCCTGGTAACAGAAATAATTGTAGTCGATACGGGATCCACAGACCGAACCATTGAGATTGCCAAAAAGCATGGAGCGCGAATTATTCACCACCAGTGGGACGGAAAATTTAGCTCTGCCAGAAATCTGTACATTAGGCATGCTACAGGAGCCTGGGTTCTTACGCTGGATGGTGATGAACAGATTGCGGCAAAGGACATTCCTCGTTTAAAGAACCTCATCGATGACCGTTCTTGCGTCGGTTATTACTTACCTTGGCGGGATTATTCCAAAGATCATAATTTATTAGAGGATTGGCATCCCAATACCGGTCAATATCCGGAGGAGGAAAAATTTTCAAACTGTCCGGGATCATCCCGTTCAGGCAAACAGCTCAGACTCTTTCGCCGGCTCCCAGGGGTTTCTTATTCAACCACAAATGTATCTGCTCATGTTTCACCTCTTGATTCTTTAAATAAACTCGGTGGGAAAATCAAAACCGAAAATGCGGTAATTCATCATTTCCAATATTTAAAAGGAGCAAATGAATTCATCTTTAACAAACAAAAAGAGCGATTAGAATCGGAGAAAAAGCAAATCAGATTGACACCCACTGCCCCGCTTCATTATCTGAATGTGGGAAAAACCTTTTTTAGCTTGGGTAAAGACGCTCAGGCAATTCAATATTTTAAAAGAGCCATTAAATTAAATCCGAGAGACGACGAACCTTATTTCCTGCTGGGTTTGGTTTATCAAGAAATGGGAAAATATGAATTTGCGATTAGGAATTTTAAAAAAGCGATTTCCATTCGTCCGGAATCTTCTGATGCTTGGACCGTCCTGGGAATGGTATACGATTTAAAAGGTGAACCTAAAAAAGCCGAGCAAACGCTCAAGAAAGCGCTCAGGCTCCACCCTTCTCACCTGCTTGCCCACAACGCCATTGGCATCGCCTATCAAAATCAAGGAAGACTGCGGGAGGCGGAGCAAGCATTTAAAAAAGCACTCAAACTTCATCCGCAATTCTCGGACGCATTTTTTAATTTGGGAACGTTGTATGAATCGATGAACGATTTGAGGCTGGCAAAAAAATATTACCTGTTAAGTCAATCTGCCTGATTTGCAAATTTCAGAATAAATGCGCGCGGAAGGACGGATCGTTCGCTTTTGCGTCACGTAGTCAACTTCTACCAATCCAAATCTCGGGCTAAACCCTTCGGCCCATTCGAAATTATCCAGCAACGACCAATAAAGATATCCGATCACATGAATGCCTTCGCGCAAGGCCTTAGCCAGCGCCGCTAAATGATTTTGGATAAATCGAGTGCGTTGAGAATCATCGTCCGTGCAAATTCCATTTTCTGAAACTAAAATCGGAAGCCGATATTTCCACAAATCTTTGACGATCTGATAAAGGCCATCTGGATAAATTTCCCAATCAAGTGAATTAAAATCAGATTTTTCTGTATGATGATGCTCATGACAGGCATCGCCAAAGATATTCGGAATATGGAAACCTTGTTTGTGTGAGATAAAGTCACGGCTGTAATAATTCAGCCCAATAAAATCAAGGGTATTCATATGCGGCAATTTAATTCTGAATAATCCCGGATAAAAAACTCTTCCGCGGATTAATGCTTTGATAAATAAATGATTAAAAGCCATATCTCTAAGCCAAGTCGCCATTCGGTCTTTCCAGGATTTGGGATTACACGGCGTGAAAATAGACATATGTTTAGCCATCCCTATCATCGGAGCTTTTCGCCCTAAGTTTCGCGATAATTCATGAATGGCCGCATAGGCCAGGACATGACCCTTTAACAAATGCGAAATGACCAAATAACTTTTATCGTATGATTTTTCCCCTGGCGGCCAATCACCCAGCCAATAGGATTTGAACACATAAACTTCCGGCTCGTTGATGGTCATCCAATACGTTACTTGGTCGCCAAGTACTTCGACCGCTTTTTTTGCATAACGGGCGAAAATAGCGGGCGTTTTGGCAGAAGCCCAGCCTCCCTGTTTGGCGAGCCAGAGCGGAAGCGTAAAATGATGAAGCGTCACCACTGGTTCCAAATGGTCGGCTCGAAGGGTTTGAATCACTGTTTTGTAATGAGCTAAGGCCTCCTCATCAAAAAAACCTTCTCTCGGCTCAATGCGGCTCCACTCGATTGAAAAGCGGTGAGAATTGTGGTGAAGGGATTTGGCAATTTTGAAATCTTCTCGAAACAAATTCCAATGATCACACGCTTTTCCTGAGGGCTCCCGGAGCAAGCTCCGGATTTCCCAATCCCACCAGTCGTTATGGACGTTACCCCCTTCGACTTGGTGCGAGGAAGTGGCCGCGCCCCACAAGAAATTAGTTGGAAATTGGAATTGGTCAGAATTCATTTATGTGTCATCCCTCACCGTCATTGCGAGCGAACGCAGTGAGCGAAACAATCTCATTCCTAGATTGCCTCGTCGGCCTTCGGCCTCCTCACAATGACGTGTTGATTAATTACATTTCTTTCCTTACTGAAACGGCATTTAAGCGTGGATCTTCAGGAAGATATTTAATTTTATATCGCGCCGAATCTAAAAAGATCCGTTTCTCCGGGTCTTTGAGATGATGGAGGAGGAAGCTCACGACAGCCGACTCCTGCTCTGTATAGCGGGATTCATGGCTGAGACTGTAATTGAACAAGAAATCAGAACCAAACTTTTGAAATAAGGGTGACAAATAGATTTTTTTAGATCCTGGCTTAATTTGATTGAGAACTTGGTTTTCCACAAATTCATAAGCGGTGCGGTCAAGCTGTTCATCAATCCGCTCACCCGTAAAGGCTTCGTTTAAAAGCCGCGGGGAATCCATGCGAGCTGAAACCAAAGCCGTTAAAATTCGCTCGTCCCGAAATCCTTTTCTCAAGATTTCATCGAACAACTCAGGCAAACTAAAATATTCTTCAATCACATGGATGGTACGAACTTCAAAAACGGCGGGAATCTCATCAAATCGCTGAATGGGATATTCATCGATCACCATTCGAACAACGCTGGCGTTATACAGATTCATCCAAAAAGCCAGCCGTTCTTCGCGGTTGAGGTCAGCAAATGATTCTAGCGGATAATTCTCTAATTGTTTCAGGTATTCATCCAACTGGGTTCGATTGTTTAGGAGTGCCTCATAATCTACTAATCCCTCGTGAACATATTTTTTGAGGAGCCGATCGAAGGCGGAGTGATCCGGTAAATTCTGAGCGTACAAGGGGGAAAAAATATAAAGGAAGAGGAACGAAAATAAAAAAACGATATGGAAGAAATTCTTCATCAAGATTTCCCTCTCCCTCTGGGAGATGGCCTTGTCCTTTTGCCTTTTAGGGAGAAGGAAATACAACGTTAACTAAAACGGATTCCGTTCTTTTTTAGAAAATCCATATCATCTGAACTCAATTTAAATTCCAATTTGAAATCATCCCGGCGTGCAACTGACTCTTCCACTTCATTCAGGTAATCATCATACATTTCTTCGAATTCCATCAGCTCTTCCGGACTCATCGGAATGAATGTGAAGAAACAAAGATTTAAATTAAATGACTTCTGGTCTGTCTTCTGATCCACGATCTTTGAAATCTGATCCAAACCTTGCGGATGGTTCTTTAAAATTCTCTTCAGCAATGTCAGTAATTTTTTAATGTCTCCGTCCATATCATTCGGATGGTTCATTCAAACCTCCTTACAGGCGCCTTTGCCGAAGGCGGAGATTTTGTCATCTCCTGACTTCGGTATTTCTTTTTTAGTGGGTTAGTTCCAACGATTCCAAGTAAGCTTGAGCACTCAACGCCGCTTCACAACCTTCTCCGGCCGCAGAAACCAGCTGTTTGATAGAACCTGCCCGGACTTCGCCTGCCGCAAAAATGCCGGAAACAGAAGTTTCAAGCCGCTCATTCGTCTTGACGTAACCTTTCTCATCCAAATCCACAAAACCTTTCAAAAATTGTGTTGCCGGATTATGACCGATGAAAATAAAAACACCGTCGGTTTTAAAATATGTTTCTTGATTTGTTTTTAAATTTTTGAGTTTGACTGCTTCTACTTTCTTTTCACCCTCAATTTGGTTAACCGCGGTATCCCAAACAAAACGAATTTTTGCATTTTCTTGAGCGCGGTCTTGAAGGATTGGGCTAGCTCGAAGCTTGTTTCTGCGGTGAACGACACTCAATTGACTGACGAAGCGAGTCAAGAAAATTCCTTCCTGCAAAGCTGAATCGCCGCCACCGACGACAATGATTTCTTTATTTTTGAAAAAAGCACCATCGCACGTGGCACAATAAGAGACACCTCTGCCGGTGAGCTCTTTTTCTCCCGGAACCCCAAGGGTCCGAAAGGAAGCACCCGAAGCAAGGATAATCGATTTTGCGGTGAAGTTTGCTTTTGAAGTCTTGATGGTAAATTCACCGTTAAGCTTGCTAATAGAGAGTATTTCTTCATATTGAACCTCCGTTCCATATCTCTTGGCTTGTTCTTCCATGCGCATGGATATTTCGGTCCCCGTCACTCCATCTGGAAAACCGGGGTAATTTTCGACCATATCCGTCAGCGCAATTTGGCCACCCGGAGTCAATTTTTCGAATAGGAGGGTCTTGAGATTTGCGCGAGAAGTGTAGATGGCAGCCGTTAAACCCGCACCACCACCGCCGATGATCACAACATCATAGGAAGTCATGGTAATCCTTTAGAATTCGCTTACGCCAGCTTCGTTGAGGACTTCCTCATCCGCAAAAATAGGCGCTCCCGCTCGAAGCGCCAAGGCAACACTGTCAGACGGCCGTGCATCTACTTTAATTTCTGGAGAACCATTATGAGCTAACACCAGTTTCGCATAGAAGGTGTTGTTTTCTAATTTGTCGATTTGAATTTCTTTGAGCTTCGCCCCCAGCTCTTCAATCGTCTTTAACAGTAAATCATGTGTTAAGGGCCGCGGTGGTTCCACTCCACTCAATTTGAGTTTGATAGCATTGACTTCGGCAATTCCAATCACCACAGGTAAATAACGGTCTCCGTGACGTTCTTTCAAAACGATAATTTGTTCACTTCGATTTTCGTCGATTTTAATTTTATTGAGAATTAATTCAATCATTCAATTCCGATCCCGGCTCAGGAAGACTGGATTGAGTTCCGGGCTCTTGCGGAACACTGGGATTTATAATTTTAGGACGTACGCCACGGCCTTTTTCTTTTATTTTGCTTTGTTCCAGCAAATATTTTTGGGCCTGTTTGGCATTCATAACGGCCTGTTCCACAGCTTCCTGATCCAAAAGCACCTTTTTCATTTCTTCTTCACGAATGCGGATTTCATCCTCTAAGGTTCTTTGTTGATAAACTAATATTTTGAGCTGGGCTTCTTGCTCTGCCATTTCAGAAGCCGCTTTCATTCTTTTTTGAATCAGCTCCTGTTGTTCCAGCTGGGCCACGAATTCTCGGATTTGTCTTTGCGCTTGTTCCAGCTGCGTGCTCAATTGTTGATTGCGTATCTTAACCGCTTCCAATTCTTCGCTTTGATGGCCGCGTAAAAATTCATTTTCTTTAATGACCTTAAAATAGTTCCCGCTCCAATCATTGGCCTTGCGTTTCCATTCCTCAAGTTCGGCGGTTTGATGATGAATCCGATTTTCCGCTTCTCTTCTAATTTGTTCTGTTTCTTCCTTAAGCTGAACGGAATTGGACTGCATCTGACTCAGCATTCGTTTCAAATCTTCCATTTCTGCGCGCGTTTGAGAAAGAGATTTTTGAGTTAACGTCAAATCATTTTGGAATTGCTTGGCTTCGGCTTGAGCTTGCTTGGTAGCATTTTGAATGCGTGTGTATTCCCCACGATAATGACTGAGCTGAGCTCTTAATTCGGTAAACTGAGATTTGACTTCTTTGTCGTTTGCTTGGCTTACATTTTTTAAATTTGATTCCAGCTCTGAAATTTTTCGGACCGAGGCTTGATTTTCACTTTTAAGGCGATTCACCTCTTCTTCCAAATGAATCCGTTCAAGCTTGGGCGCATTTTCATGACGACGAACTTCTTTAGATTCTTCTTCGGCAGGATGAGTCACTTCCGTCTTTTCAAGCTCAGACTGAAGCAATTGATTTTCTTTTTGAAGATCCAGCGTTAAATCTTGCAACTCTTCTTCGATGCCTTTGGAGATAGGAACATAAATTTCAGACTCGTTGGCTTCAACGGCTTCGCCAATTAAGCGGCCCAAATCAGGTTGTCCCGGCCAGATGGCTCGAAAACATTTCCGTTTGGTAAAGGTATCGTTGGTGAGCGAACAATCGATGTTGGATTGGGCAAAAAAATCTTTTATTTTTTCGGCTAAATCAAGGGGGAGTTGGTCCAGCAGGATAATGGGCGTATTTTCAGCCAGGTCCTTGGCTTCCTCCAAAGACAAATTAAAGGCTTGAGACAGTTTATCGATCGCACGATTTTTTGCAAATTCGTTTGTCGCACGATCTAAGATAACAGCCCAATCAGAGCCCACGGTATATCTGGTTTTTTTTCCTAAAAGCATATGACTTTAAAAAGTAATCTTACTCGATATCGGATAGATGATAGGCATTTCCCAATATTCGTTCATCAGAACTTTAATGAGACCTGCCAATGAAAATATGCTAAGCACCAGCCAGACGAACCTAAAAACAACTTCGCCGACGACTGGAATAATGACCAACATGGACGCTGCCAATTCTAGGATAAAGAGAATCAGCGCTTGCCGCCCGTGAAACTGAGCAAACTTATTATCCTTTTTCAGAAATAAAGGAATAAAGCAAAGAATGGAGATGTAACCTATGGCAGCAAAAAACTTCCCTTCGAAAATAACAGGATCGATTGTTTTTGAGCCTTCGGGATGTTGTCTCGCACTGGTGTCCATCTAGCGCAGGCATTTTATCTTTCGCTCCGGCTTGAGTCAAGGGGCTTTTAGTCTTCCTGTAATTGAAATCGGATCGGAATTTGAATGCAAATTTTCGTCGGTTTACCCTCTTTAATGGCAGGATGAAATTTCCAGCTTTGTAAGGCCTCAATAGCTGCTTCGTCTAAAACTTTGTACCCGGTTGAATGCATCAATTGATAAAGGCCGACAGAGCCATCCTCACGGATTTCAATGGCAATAACCATTTTCCCTTGCCAGCCGTTGGCCATTGCCCAGCGGGGATAGGAAATCGGCTTAGGGTTATCCAGCAAATAAGGAAGCTCAGTTCCCGGCTCTTCTCCCTCTGTAAAAACAACGCCTGGTTTAATAATGAGCTTGTCACTGCCGGTGACAACAATGCTAAAGGAGGCTGCTGATGTATCCTGAGCATTCCACGCCGAAGCCGGTTCCATGACAACTCCTTCTACGGCATAAGCGTGAGATACGGCAAACACCATCAATACAAGTAAAAGAGAGAATTTTTTCACGGTCTGCTCCTTTAAAATGAAACGTTATATAAATACGCTACATCTATAGTGGCTTGCTCAAAATGTCAATGATTCTGAAACGTATATGAAAAATCCGGAATCGGACTCGATACTTCAACAGGAACTTCTGTCTCACCTAAGGTTTCATGCCAAATCTTAAGCGCGTATTTGCCCTTTGGAACGTTGAGCAATTCAAATTTCCCTTGTTCATCAGAAATTGCGTAATGGCTATGCGGAGCACTCACCACAAATGCGTGCATCCAAGGGTGAAGTCCGCATCTTAAAAGATAAATACCCGGCTGCTCAAATTTTTTTTCAACGGGCTGCGCAAGCGAATCCATTTCAAACCGGAACAACATCTTCGCACGTTCAAAAGAGCGCACATCATGAGCAATCGGATCCGAATTAGAAATTCGAAACGGTTGGTCTTGCCTAACGATTAAAATATGCGGCGTAAAATTACACCTTTTCTGATTCATCACAGGAATACCGGCAGCTGCAATGGAAGCTTCGTTCTTAAAATCACCTTCCAAAAAGACCACGGCATTTTTAACCAAGCCTTCACCAGAAACAATTAAGCTCTGAGATTCTTGTTCATTGGAACAGGCATCGCGATATTTTTCATTCACCTGAATTTTTTTAATCGCCGGGTAAGGCGGCGCCGTGCGAATAGTTCCGTGAATGTCATAAGCCCGGACAATGGGACTGAAAAGGAACAGCCCGATGAAACCGGCTAAAACTATTGAGCGTCCTGAATGAATTGCCATTCGACAACATCTCCGGCTTTTAATTTTTGCCGATGCGGGGATATTTTCTTAGAGCCGTTGACCTTGCAAATCCACCATAAATTTTTGGCGGGGTTAATGCCGACATCTCCGATTTCAATCACTTCCCGAAAACTACAACAGGCTTTTCCAGAAAGAACGGGAAACACTTGAGAGACTGCCTCTTTCGGAGTCGTTCCCTTTTCCACGTCAATCATGTCATCATAACCAGGTTTTCCGGCCGGCCCGAAATCAACCTTCATATGAATGGAAAATGTTTTGCCCTTTGGAAAAAAAGATCCAGCCGTTGCACATGCCGTTGGTAAAATTAAGATTAAGATAAATATAGGCGCTAATTTTCTGAGGCGATTCAATGATAAACCCCGTTAGAGATAGAAATACTTCCAACATTTTCCGAAAAGTTTTTTACAGATATCAAAATTCCATAGCCATTCATCAATTTGTATTGATCCTATCTCTAACGGGGTAAAAAGCCCATTCTAAAATTGGCTTTCCGCCCAACACATGTTCGTCGATAATTCGCCTTAATTTTTCTTGCGTCACGTGGTGATACCAAATTCCATCCGGTTGGACGACCAAGATCGGACCGCCCTGACACACTCCAAAACAGTTCACTTGAGCGCGGCGAACGGATCGTTGATCAACTTTTAATTCCTTTAACTTGGATTTAAGAGCTTGATAGACCTCTTGTGAGGTATCCGGAGCACATCGGGGTCCGGTACACATCAACACTTGACGTTCGTAAGGCAAAATCGGGGGTGCTTTTTCTTCCATGAAGATCCTTTCTATTTCCCAAATTTCCAATTCATTCCGATAACAAATTCTCTTGGCGCACCTGGGTTAACAAACAAGTAATTCCCTGATGGATAAATGCCTCCCGAAGAACTGGCAGCCCGTGCCCGTGAGAAATAATTTTCACCCAGCAAATTGTTAATTTTAAAGTAGATTTGCTGCTGTTTCCATTCAAATAAAACCATGAAATTCCAAACCATATACGGCTTAATCTTGGAACCGACTGCGTTAATTAACGTTTGCGATGTGGATTCGTAAGCTTCTGTGCGCTGCCAGCCTGTGAAAACGCCGTCCATCATCAGTTTGAACCCATCATAAGGATCACCAAATCGTTTGAGCGGCTGAATGGCAATGCCGGCGGTGAACCGATGAGCCGGAACCTGACCCAGTTCGCGATCATTAAACGGTGTGCCACCCGGCGGAGCTTCCGCAATCAACGCTTTTGT
>Ga0209726_10009000_pt1 | contig 10517 bp, 11 predicted proteins | sample Subgrocontami54m_FD_187453 | JGI IMG/M metagenome (GOLD analysis project Ga0209726, IMG submission 187453) | Subsurface groundwater microbial communities from S. Glens Falls, New York, USA - GMW46 contaminated, 5.4 m (SPAdes) (version 3) | ecosystem: Environmental > Aquatic > Deep subsurface >... | reverse complement strand
GCTGGTGGACGCCATCGCCAAACTGCGCCTGCTCCGGCCGGTGTATGCGTGTAAAATTGAGGGTACCTACTACGACGTGGGCTCTAAGCTCGGCTGGCTCCAAGCTAACGTAAGCCTGGGGCTTAAGCACCCGACGCTTGCCACACCCTTCCGTAAGTTCCTACAATCAATACTATGACCAAGCCTGCCCACCGCCTCCGCTACGCTAGCCTGCTCCTGCTGACCGTATTCACGTTAGCCGGTTTGGGCTGCAAGCAACCATTCACGGCGGCCAAAGTAACACTCGAGTGGTGGGGCACCACTACTCAGCCGGTCGGCGTGTCCGCCCTAATCGCTGACTACCACGCTATCCACCCCAATATTTCCGTCACCTACCGCGTGGTACGCCCCGAGGAGTTTGACCAAACCCTGCTACGGGCGCTGGCGGCGGGTACCGGGCCTGACATTATCACCCTGCCCAACACTTCACTACGCGCCTGGCAAGACTACCTCTCACCCTTGCCGGGAACGCTCACCCTACCGTTCTTGGAGCTCACCGGCGTGATTAAAAAGGAGCCCACCGCCAGCCTCAAGACCGTACCCACCATGACCTTGAGCGCTATTCAAGACCTGTTCGTGGACACCGTGCCGCAGGACGTGGTGATTGACGGTCAGGTCTACGGTTTTCCCCTGAACCTCGACTCGCTGCTCATGTTCTACAACCGTGACCTGCTCAATGCCGCCGGCTACGCCACACCGCCCGCTACCTGGACCGATTTCAAGAACGCGGTGCAAAAAATAACGCGTATCGACAAGCAGGGCCACCTGCTGCAGAGCGGCGCGGCCCTGGGCGAAGCTGGCAACGTACCCTACGCGGCTGATATCTTAGGCGCGCTGATGCTCCAGAACGGCACGCAGATGATAACCGGTACGCGCGCCAGTTTTGACCAGCCCATTACGGTGGGCGGCGTAAGCTACGCTCCCGGCGTGGACGCGGTGCGCTTCTACACCGACTTTGCCAACCCCAGCAAAGAAACGTACAGCTGGTCTAAGGATGAGCCTTCGGCCTGGCAGGCTTTTGCCAACGGCACGCTCGGGTTTACCTTCGGCTACTGGCGCGACTATGCGGGGCTCAAGGCCAGCTCACCCCACGTTACGGTTGGCGTGGCTACCTTCCCCCAGATCGACGGCACCACCCACCCCGCCTACCTGGCCAGCTACGCCGTGCAAGCGGTGACTAAGCAGAGCCAGTACCAGAGCGAGGCCTGGGGATTGCTCCACTTTATGGCGCGGACGGAGGAAGCCGACAAGTACCTCACCGCCTCACGCCAACCTTCCGCCCACCGCCAGTTCTACCAAACACAGCTCCAGGACCCTGAGCTCGGAACTCCCGCCAAACAGCTCCTCACCGCCCGCAGCTGGTACCGCGGCTACAATCCTCGAGTGGCTGATAACGCACTCTTGGACCTTATCCGCCGCGTTACTACCGGCACCGATATCACCCAGGCGCTGAACTTCGCCGTGCAGCAGGTCAGCCAAACCTTAACCAAGGTGGCGCTATGACAGCCTCCCGCCGTAGCCTGCTCGTGAGCCTGGTCTTGGCCGCCGGACTGCTCATTGGTTGGGCTGCTCCCCACACGGCGCTGGCCGCCTTTGACCTGCAAAAAGGCATCGTGGGCAACTTAGCCCTCCAGTGCCGGGAGCAGGGCATCTGCACCTGGTGTGACTTCATTAGCCTAATGGTGGTGCTGCAGAAGGTTATTCTGTCGCTCTTTGGGGGCTTAGCGCTCATTATGCTAGTGGTGGGTGGGCAGATCATTATCACCGCGGCTGGTAGCCAGGAACGCATCACTAAGGGCAAGAAGCTCATCACCTCCACCCTCCTCGGGGTGGCTATAGTGCTGGCGGCCTACTTCCTCATCAACGTTATTGTTGGCCTACTCATTACGCCGCGTGGGGAGCACGCGCTCCGAACCGACCTGTTCGGCAACAACTGGTGGCAGGCGCAGTGCGCGAACACTGATAAAATGGCTCCTACCTTTTGTCGCGGGCAGAGCGACGGCACACTGTGTGGCGATAACAGTGGTAATTTTGTGTGCAAAAATGAGCGGGAGTGCGTAGTAAGCTGTAAGGGCATCGTATGGGATAGCCATGGCGCTCGCCAAGGCACGTGCGTACCCACGGGGCCTTGCACTCCACCAGCTACGGCGACCACTGACTACTGCCAAGGTGGACAGGTCTGCTGCGTGCAGTAGCTCCACTACCACACTATGCCGCGCCGCCGTCTCTACACCGTTGCTTCCCTCTTAGCGCTCGGGCTCCTACCGCTTGCGGCCAGCGCCCAGGTTTCGACCGCGCTCCAAAACCCACTAGACCCAACCAACCAAATTTCGGTTTTGGACATTTTTGCGCGCGTGGCTGGCGGCCTGAACTTTGTCACCGGCGCCTTAGCACTTTTCTTCATTGTGCTCGGCGGCTACCGCATCTTGAGCGCGGCTGGCAACAGCGAACACTTCAAAAAGGGTCAGCAGATGATTGTCTACGCGCTGTTGGGGCTCATCCTGACGGTGGGGAGCTACACCATTCTTACCACCACCATCACCGTGCTCACGGGCAGTGAGGGCCCGGCGCCGTTCATCTCGAGTACTGAGCTCATCGACCCCCTAAACCTCCGCAACTTACCGCCTGACCAACCAGCTATCTTCGTCCTCTACGGTAGCCGCATTTTAGGTTTCCTGCTCTCGGGCCTTGGGGCCTTGAGCGTGCTGATGTTTGTGTACGCCGGCCTCCTCTGGCTGACCGCGGCCGGTAATGAGGAGCGTATTGCTAAAGCTAAAAAAACCTTGCTCTACGCCACCATAGGCATAGTGGTGGTCTTAAGCTCCTACATTTTCACCAGTTTTGTCTACGCGCCGTTCTACCGCCTGCTCGCCGGTGGCTGAGTATAAAATGGCTCAACTCAAGCAAAACTGAGCTTACCCGGGCAAAATTACTCCAGGCACTTGTTTGACAACAAGGGACTCAGTCGGTATAGTTTTATCAGTTCATCTTACCTATGCTCAACTGTTGCTCACCTGAGTAGCGGCTGGGGAATGGGACTCAAGGGAAGGAGGTGAAAATCATGAAGAAATTCCTAACTGCAGCGGCCGCGGGCCTGGTCTATGGCATTCCAGCCGTAGCTTTGGCTCAGCAAGAAGTCAACTATGGTTTTACCAACTTCAACAAAGCCACCAACCTGGGTACCAATGTACCAGTGGTGCAGACCGTAGCTAACATCATCAACATCCTACTCGGTTTCTTGGGTGTTATCGCTATTGTGCTCATTCTGATCGGCGGCTTCAAGTGGATGACCTCGCAGGGCAACGAAGAGAAAATTGGCGAGGCCAAGAAGCTCCTTGGTGCTGGCGTAGTCGGTATGGTCATCATCTTCGTCGCTTACGCTCTAGCCTTCTTTATCGTCAATCAATTGGCGACCTCAACTGGCGCCACCGGATAATTCATGACTTTTTCGAACCGCCGACAGCGGTTCGTTGGCCTCCTAGCGACCAGTGCTACACTGTTCCTGACCTCAGCACTGGTCGCTAGTGCTCAACTGTCGCCCGACTACGGCTTGAAAGCCACCGCTAATGCGGCTGGCCTCCCGACCGGGCAACCCGACCCTACCGCTGTCGTCTCTAGTATTATCAATATTCTCTTAAGCGTCGTCGGCGTGCTGGCGATAGTTTTGATTATTTATGCCGGTGCGCTGTGGATGACCTCACAGGGCAACGAAGAAAAAATCAGCCAAGCTAAAAAACTACTGGCCGGCTCGGTGGTGGGGCTGCTCATCATCTTTGCGGCCTACGCTATTGCGTTCTTCATTGTGTCGCAGCTCTCCAAAGCCACGGGAGCCAACCAACAAGGTCTGCAACCCGGGCAGGTACAACCCCTAGCCCAGCCCGGCACGTGCGCCTACTACGTAGGTACACAGTGCGTGCCCACAGCGAGCTGCGCGGGTGTTAGCTATCCAGCGTCTGACTGCGGGACAGGCATATGCTGTTCTCAAGCAGGCATCAGAACCTGCGGCGGCGTAAGTGGATACTGCTATGACGCGAGTGGCGGTTGCACCGACTCAGTCAGACCAAATAACCGTGGTCAAATGATTGGCTGCACGAGCGGGTTTATCTGTTGTTCCTCATAAAGGGCCTCAACTGCTTAGAACCTCTTTGCTTGGCGCCGCCTTAAGCCGCACCATAGTAGCAAAAAACTCGACAATATCTTTCAGGTGCAGCTTTGAAACTCCGGCCGTACGGTCCACAAACACCACCGGCACCTCAGCCAGGTTGAGGCCCGCTCGCTCGCACAGGTACACCAGTTCCTCTTGCCAAGCGTAGCCGTTACTCTCAACCCCCGCCCACGGAATACTTGCCAGGGCTTTTTTTGTATACAAACGAAACCCAGAGGTAACGTCGTGCGTCTTTAGCCCGAGCACCAAGCGGGCCGTCGCCATGGCGCCCCAGCTCATCAGGTGGCGCTGGAACCCCCACCCTACAACCCTACCCCCGGGCACGCGGCGGGAACCAATAGCTACATCAACCCCTTGCCTGACCGCTGCCAGCAAACGAGGCACGTCTTCAGGTCGGTGGGACAGGTCAGCATCCATCTCCCCCACCACCAGGGCGCCGTGCGCCAGTGCGTAGCGGAAACCGGCACGGTAAGCGCTACCTAGTCCCAACTTGCCAACCCGCTTGATCAGGTGGAGGTTGGGGTAGGTTAGCTGCAGCCCTCCTACCGCCTCGGCCGTGCCGTCGGGTGAGCTGTCATCCACCACCAACAGGTGGGCTGTAGGAAGTGCGAGTATCGCACGGCGCACGAGCTCGGCAATGTTCTCCCGCTCGTTATACGTTGGTACCACTACCCAGAGACTATCCATAGGTGATCAGGTTACCACCCACCAGCGACGCGGCAGCTGACGCCACAATACCACGAGCAACCAGGCAGCCAGCCCCACCCGCCAGGCAACAACCAGGGAGAACCAGGTGCTCTGCGCACCTAACAGCTCGAAGCCCAGGGGGAACTGGAGGTAGTTTACCAGATCGTAGAACAGGGCGACTACGCGCTGCGGCGGAGGCAGCACCCAGGCTACAAATGGCAACACCCACAGCCACCACTGGTTCGAGTAGAACGGGTAGAGGTTGGTAAGCAGGAGCAGGCTAAGGGCGGCGAGGGTTAGGCCGGCGCGACTAGGGAGCGGCGACTTGCCCACGACCACGCGCACCAACCACCAGGCCGGTAGCGCTACCTGGCCAACCTGCGCTACGACAGACCAGGCCGAACTACCTAAGCCGAGCTGAATCAGCACGGCGCGCAAGCTCCCTACGTCAACTCCCCGCGCCAGTTGGAGCGTGAATGGTACCACCACCGCCGGCAGTCCGCCGACCCAGTACACCCCCAGGAGCAACCCCACGACCGGCGCGGCTAGGTAGGGTAAGTACTTCCACCAAGCAGTAACGCGCTGGCGGGTGAGCTGTATGAACAGAGGCAAGAGGAAGATGGGGTACACCTTAGCCATGATGCTTAAACCGTACACTACCCAGGCCGAGCGAAAACGCTGGCGGAGCACAAGGTACAACCCCAGGAGCACCAAGCAAACGGGGAAAATATCAAACCGGTTCAACGTGTAGTAGAGGCTCGAGGGTAAGAGCCACAGCCACCAGGCCCCGGGTGGCAGCTCTAAAAGCTCCGCTATCCGTCGCCATAGCCACACGGCCAAGAGGAGCAAGCCGGCATTGCTAATCCACAGCAACCAGTGGTAAGCCTCAAAGCCCGACACCAGATAGTGCGGCCAGTTGACGTACATGAGCCCTAAGACCGGGTACTCGGCGTAGCCGTGGTTGAGGAGCACCTCGCCGTGCTTTACCCAGCCCAGGTTAGAGAAGTACACCTGGAAATCCACCTCCTCCCGAAACAGGCTTACTACCTGGTCGTGGATTACGGGGCTGGGGTACACTAGCGCGGCGATGGACCAAGTAGCCAGCATTATGCCGGTCACTCCCGTGGCAAACCAACCGGGTGTGATATTCCTAAATTGGAATCGCGTAGTCATAGGTGGCCAACAGGTACAGGTTCAAAATCACGGAAAAGAGGATGAGCCACCTAAACCCGCGGCTGAGCCCTGGGTGCTGCAAACGGTACTCGCGCATCAGCAACCAAAACAGCAGCGGCATAACGTCGAGCGCGTAGCGGTAGCCAAACTGCCAAAACCCAATACCGTAGTAGAGCAGTATGGGCAGGAGCATCACCGCCACACTAACGAGGGCCAAACGAGAGGTGAGGCTGCGATACTTAAAACCAAACAAGTACACCAGGTAGGGCGAGGTGACAAAAATGCTCATACCCCAGGGGTTGGGCGCAATAAAGGGGAACTTTAAAACGTGCGACAGGCCATCGCGAAACACGGGCGTGGGTACACTCAAAAGCAAGTAGTATAGATTTCCGGGGAGGTGGATAAGGCTAAACAAACCATAGTCGCGTGCGCGGCGCGCTGCTTCCACCATGTGAATCTGGTACGTGTACCCCTGCTCAACGAGGCCGCCAAAGCGGGCGTAGTTGTAGAGCAGGAGCAGGAGCCCGAGCGCCACAAAGGGGGCCATGAGCTCGAGCGCGCGGTGCAGGCGGAGCTTGAGAGTGGTGGCTTGGTCGAGGAGTAGGTCGAGGAGGAAAAAGAGAATACCAAACCCTGCCGGCACGCGGGTGGCTAGGGCCAGGCCGCAGAGCAAGCCTAAGAGCCAGTAACGCTTGCGGCCCAGGTACTCGACCAGGGCGGCAAACCCGCACACCACCACCACCACGTGGGCCATGTAGTAGCTGGTCGGCGCCCAAGCGTAAAAAAAGAAAATGGAGGTAAAAAAGGTCAAGCTCAGGTAGCCACAATCAAGGGTGTGGTAACCGGTACGACGCGCCAGTTGGTACACGAGGTACAAGGTAGCTAGCACTAACCAAAACTGGAGGTACCCTTGGTAGAACATAGTTCCCGCCAAACCAAACAGGTACACAAATGGCATCAGCAGTACCGCTGGAAACGGCCCCAGCGGCCAGTACGGGTGCCCGTGGAACAGTGCCACGTCGTTCCAGCGCGGCACCGGCAATTCTAAAAAGTAGAGCTTACCCTGCAGAAACGCTTGGGCGAGGAAGGTGAAATGCTGCGTTTTCTCAAAGGTAAAGTTAGCCATTACCACCAAGCTCAGCATGGCGAGCACCAGAGCAGCAAACACCCCAGCGAGCACCAGCTCGCGAGGACGGATTTTTGTACGGCGGAGCTTAGCCTCAAGCCTTGAGAGCATATCCATAAGCTAGGCCTACTATACCACAAACCGACTCAGCAAAACTTATCGTACGTTCTAAGCTTAAGACGAAAGAGCAGGTACTGCGCCAGGTTAACCAGAATAGACAAGCCGTACTGCACGCTCCGGCGGAAGCTAATCATAGAAGCTCCTTTGAAGTACCTGGTGGTGATGGGCACCTCCTGAATACGGTACCCCTTCACCTTCAACTGGATGATGATTTCAGTGTCAAACACAAAATCGTCCGAGTTAACCTGCCAATTAATACTCTGGAGCGCGCGGGCCGAGTAAGCTCGAAACCCTGAATGGTATTCGGTAAGCCTCAAACCTAAAACCAGGTTCTCAAGTGTGGTTAGGGCAATGTTAGCCAGGTACTTCCAGAGCGGCATACCCCCGCTCAAGGCCCCGCCCGGGCGCATCATGCGCGAGCCAAACACCGCCTCGGCATCCCCGCGAATGAGCGGCAGCAGCAGGTCGGGCACCAGGCGCGGGTCGTACTGGTGGTCAGGGTGGATCATAATGACCAAGTCGGCACCGAGCTTGAGCGCCTCCTGGTAACACGTTTTTTGGTTGCCGCCGTAGCCAAGGTTTTTGGGGTGCTCGAACACCAGCAAACCTAAACTGCGAGCTAGAGCGGCCGTACCGTCACTGCTCGCGTCGTCAACCAAAATGGTCTGGTCCACCCAACCGGGAGGGATGTCTGCCAGGGTCTGCACCAGGGTGTGAGCTGCGTTGTAGGCCGGCAAAACTGCTATGACCTTATGTTCAGGGTACTTTTGTGACATAGAAAACGATGGCCTAAAGAGCTACACGCCAGCTACAGCACGGGCAGACCCAAATATACACCAAACAGGTAGGCATTGAGCACGGCCGAACCAACAATGAGCACCTTCATACTATAGGATAAGGCGGTATGGTGCGAGCGGTACTGAATCATAAATAGCCAAAACAGGAACGGTAAAAAATCCAGGGCGTAGCGGTAGCCGAATTGCACGTACCCGATCCCGTAGTACAAGAGCAGGGGGGTGGCGATAGCGAGCGCGGTTCCGATGATGGCCCAAGCTCGAAAGCTACGGTAGTGGCTAAGGAGAAGGTAGCCTAGCATGGGCGAGGCAAAAAAGATGCTCATACCCCACAGGTCTGGCTTGATGAAGGGGAAGGCCAAGACGTGCGACAATCCATCCCGGAATACCGGCTGTGGTGCAGCCAGGAACGCGTAGTAGAGGTTAGAGGGCAAGTGGATGAGGCTAAATTGACCATACTCCAAGGCTCGGGCAATAGGCGCGTACAGCACCCGCTGGTGCGCGTAGCCAAGGTCAAACAGGCTACCGAAGCGAGCATAATTGTAGAGCCCAACTAAAAAACCGCACGTGGTAAATGGCACCAACAGCCGAACAAGGTACCGCCAAGCTACTCGGCCTGATTTCCAGTACTCCCGACCTAGGTCAGCTAAAAAAAATACCACCGCCAAGCCAACAGTCACACGGGTGGCGAGCGCTAAACCAAGGTACACACCAAGGAGTACGTACCGTCGTTTACCAAGGTATTCAAAAATCGCAGCCCAGAGCAATGTAACAGCTACGAGGTTAGCAAAAAAATAGCTTGACGGTATCACCGCCACGGCCAAAAAAATAGAGTAGAGCCAGGCCAACGCCAGGTAGAACGAATCAAGCTGCGAAAAGAGCTGTCGCCGCGCCACCCCAAACACCACCCCAGCTACACACATAGTCAGTGCCGTCTGCAGGTAATTGGAATAGAACTCCGCACTGAACCACTGCTGCCAGAGGTAGACGAATGGCGCCATCAGGACCGCCGGAAACGGCCCCAGCGGCCAGTACAGGCGGCCGCCCCAGGCCGCTAAATCACCATGGTATATAGGCGGCAGGTTAGTAAAGTAGGGCTTGCCCTGCAAAAATGATTCCGCTAGGTAGGTAAAGTGTTGCCCAACATCAAACCGAAACACCTTACCGACGATGAGGAGTCCGAGCAGCAAGCAGAGCACCAGCACGCACGCTACCGACAGTAAAACCACCTCACGAGTGGTGAAGTTAATTTTACTCGGTTGTACCGGCACTGCCATAGCCAAGCCTGACTAGCGCTAGAGCGAAAACACTATTGCCTCAGCGTCTTGGTACACCTTGTGGAAGCGTGGGTCACGGTTCACGTAGCGCAATATTATGCCCACGCGCTTCTCCACCAGCAGGTACGAGGCGCCGAAGATGTCATGCGCAATATGGTAGACATCGGCGCGGTCGCCCTCGGTGGCCTTGATCCAGGCCCAGTAGGTATCGTGGTTGTACTCGTACATAAAGGTTTGATCCAGGCCGGTGAGGTAGTAGTTGTGGCTGTTGTGGTAGAACAGCATGGGGAAGGTGCCCCAGTCGGTTTGAAACACAATGGAGCGCGCCGGCGTGTTCTGCCTGAGCCAGGTAGCGGCCGGCTGGAGCGTCTGCCAGCTAAAACCGTCCGCCAGTCCTTGGCGCGCGCCTACTACGCTGTGGATGAGCCCGGCCGGCACCAGCAAGCCGAAGTAAACCGCCAGTGCGGCAGCCACGTACGTCTGTTTTAACCAGTCCGGTAGGAAGGTGCATAGTTTAGCCCAGGCTGCGCGCCAGTCGAACGGTGCGCCGACAGCTAAGTAATCGCGAGCCATGAGCCCCGCCGACAGCACGAGCCACGGCGTCAGGTACTCCACCTGTCGCCGAGCCCGCAGGGTGTACGCCAAAAAGGTGAGCGCCATCAGCCAGCTAGTGCGCGACAGCGCGCCCTGTCGTTTAAAACTCAGCACGCCGGCTAAAGTCGCGAGCAACCAAACCAGGAGCGGGTAGGCCAAGGCCGAGGGTAGGTCGAACGGGCCGTAGGGGTACCACTCGGCGCCAATGCCGATAAATGTGCTGTAGGAAACCAGCGCCATGGTAAAGAGCTGCTTCAGGTAGAGCAGGTTAGTGGGAAAGTAGGGGTTAACGACCAACCCCGCCGCCACACCAGCCACGATAACGCCCAAGAGTTTGAAGTTGGCAGCCGAGTGCGCCTTGACCCAGGCGGTATGCCAACCAAACGGCGTAACGCTCAAAGCCTCCACTACCACGTACGCCAAAGCCATCACCACCGTGAGCGGCCAGGCGCTGTAGAGCCAGGTAAAAAACCACGTCCACCAGAACAGCCAGCCTAAGCGCCGCTCCATGATGAGGTAGTAGGCCGTGGCCTACTACCTCA
>Ga0209726_10008998_pt1 | contig 10523 bp, 14 predicted proteins | sample Subgrocontami54m_FD_187453 | JGI IMG/M metagenome (GOLD analysis project Ga0209726, IMG submission 187453) | Subsurface groundwater microbial communities from S. Glens Falls, New York, USA - GMW46 contaminated, 5.4 m (SPAdes) (version 3) | ecosystem: Environmental > Aquatic > Deep subsurface >... | reverse complement strand
GTACATGATTGGGGCGATGTGAACGAACCTCAAGACCAGCGAGACCCTGTAGTTTGAATCTCTTGTAGTAGCGATAGAAAGTCCGGTGGGCAATGCCAAAGTGACGACAGGTTAACCGGGCGTTGTTGCCATGAGCTTGGTAATAGTCGATCCACTTAAGTCGTTGCTTGGCAGCTTTACTTAGACTAACTGTTGCCTTAATACTTCCCAGCTTGGGCACCACCATACCAATCCGGGTCTGTGTACCCGTCTGCATAACGCGCTCCTTCTAGAACCTTAATTGTATTCTAGAAGTGGCGCTTATCTATCTGAACCTGGACAGCGAACTTGACCAGATGCTCTTTTCCACAAGCTCTTTAGCGCTTGTTGCGGAGCGTCCACTTGCGGTGCAAGAACGCACCAAGCAATGAGGTACCGGCAAAAACGCCTGCGATATCACCAGGACCGGTGTTTACCAACGTCGTTGGCGGAGTGGTTACAGTTGGAGGGGTGGTAGTAATGGTAATTACTGTTTTGCAGGTCTCACTGGTGGCGCTTTTGGTCACACCGTTGACGCTAAACTGCGGCGTAACTACTGTCACAAAGTCGCCCTGGGCCGGGAAAGTATGCTCAACCACGTTTTTGTCGGTTACCAGTGGTTGAGTCTGGTCACCAAAATCGTAGGTGTATTGTTTGACTTTGGCACCGCCCTTAGCTGTGGCAGTAACCGTAAAGCGATAGCTGCGTTTGTCGGTACTTATGGCTTGCGCGCTCAGTAAGTCACAGCGGAAGACCGGAACTTCTGGCTGGCAATTTGGCTTGGTGATGGAAACATCCGCGCTGTCTTCACCCTTGCCGGTTTGGTCAGTGGTGTTATAGGCAATATTGCGGAGCGTGACTTCACAGCCATCAAAGTCGTCCTTGGCAGTAGTTTCAAAGCGTACGTAGAATCCGCCACTGGGCTTCCAGGTACCAAAGTCGATACCACCCGTACCAAATAGTGGCGTATCGCCCTGAACAACATCTTGGGCAGCATCTATATAGCGCACGGAGCCAGTCGTAAGGCTTAGGTGAGGTGGCAGTTTGTCGCTGATGTTCACATCTGTCAAATCAACTTGTCCTTTGTTAGAGAACGAGATCAACCATTTAATGCGATCACCTGGTTTCACGTTAACTTTTTCGCCCCACTCGGCTTGGCCAGGGACAGCAACTTGTTTGCTAAAGTCTACGTTCGGGTTTTGCTTGGGGGTGATTTTGAGACGGATCTGTACGACCGCTTCGAACTCAAAGCAGCCCTTGAAGTTGCCGTCGAGAGCATCAGTTCCAATCGGCGCTCCGCCACCAACGATTGAGTCGCTTAATTTAACTCCGTTTTTGAAGTTGTCATTGTCATATAGCATTGCGGAGCCGGGAATGTACTGTACGCTGAACTGTTCGCCAGCCGTCATATCAACGGTATCCTCTACCAGCCCAGGACTGGCATTGTCGGCAGAAATGTAGCCGCGGGCACGAAGGGCTTGGCCAGTAGCAGAAGGCAGGTCAATACGTACCTTGGTGTTGCGTGCAACACCGTTGGTTGCGTTAGTGCTCTGGTTAGCGTTGTTGTGTACGTACATCCGAATGACAACTTCTTTGCTGCCATCAGTCACGTTGGTTAGAACGTTCTTGAAGCTACCGGCAGCAGTTTGATCACTGCGGCGAGCATCTACAAACGCTCGCTCATCGCCATAACTAGGCGTGTTAATAAACGAGTTAAAGACCGGGCCCGTTAGCGAGCCGCAACGGTCGTAAGGATCGCTATCGCTGGAGTTGCATGGCTTGCTGTAGTCAAAGGGGGTACGATTGGGGTAGAACTCGGCCTTGACCACTATGCCACCAGCAACGGCTAACAAAGCAACCATAGTACCGGCAACTATATAAGTTTTGACTAAGCGTTTTGGTAGATTACTTAACAATTTACGAATTGATTTCATAGCTTTCATCCTCTCTTATTTCCTTAGTCGCCTACCGGCGGTTTAGGTGGCGTTGTTGCATTTGATTGCGGAACGGTAGTACTAACAGGCACAGGTTTGGTTATAGGTTGCGTGCCGGTTGTAGGAGTAGTTTCTTCACTAGGTCGTGTTGTAGGAGTAGTTTCGGCCGTAGTAGGAGGTACGAAAGGACGTGGTTCTTGGGGTAGATAGCCGTCTGGACCAGGTTCTTGCCCAGCGGGGCCCTCACCTGGGACGTCGGGGGTACCATGATCTTGTGAAGCCTCAGTACCATCACCAGGCAATATGCCATCATCTACTTTGGAGATATCTTCAACCGGACCTTTAGGGATATTAGTAGGTGGTTTGCAGTTCTTAGTAACAACTATCTGACCACAACGGCCAAGTATAGATACAGTACAGGTACCATCTTCGGTCTCAAATGTGACATTCAAGGCTTTTCGGCTCGTTTCATCACCGTGTACGCCAGCTTCGTGAGCTATGGTTACGTTACCGTTACCATCCGTACCAGTGTTAACACCGTCAGCTGGGGCTGCGCCAGGGCTAACTTCAGCCATGGCTAAAGTAGCTTCAAGATCAGCCAATGCTTGTTCAGCCAATGGAGTTGCACAGTTTTTGCTGTCTACAAGGTCTTCGGCTTTAATTTCTGGCTTGTCATTCTCAGTATTAAACAAGTTGTAACCAGCCGCAAACAAAGCAGCATCATGCTTAATACCAGGGTGCTTGTCTGAGCCATGTAACCAGGCAACAACAGCGTCCCGGCCTTCTTCTTCATTGGTAGCTTTTTTAATTTCTATAATACCGTCGCTAAACCAGCGGTGATTATCACCGTGTTCAACACCGGTCATTTCCCATGACTCAATACAAACTTCCGGAGTTGTAGTGGTTGTAGTTTCTGGGTAATGTGTCGTTGAAGTCGTGGTTGCAGTTGCGTCTCGTTCACCATTAGAATCACTACCACAAGCAGCGATACCAATAGATGCCAAAACTACAGCGCCACCAGCGATAGCTCGGCGAACACGCCCAAAATGAAATTCTGGGACTGTAGGTTCTATGGATAATTGAGTTGTAATTTCTGGCGTATTATCAGCCATCTAATTCTCCCTTTGGAGCTTTTGCTCCACCTCTGTTACTTTACTACGTTAAAGGTCCTCACCTTTTTGACTTTGCCAATAGTAACACATGCCAATACTATTGTCAATAACTTTTATAATGTTTTTCTAAAAACACAAGCACTTTATTAGGGAACACAGAGTAATTCAGAGGTATTGGGTATATCTAAGGATGATACAATACTTGTGTGAAACAGGTAAAACACATATCAATTACAGAACTCGGGCAAATGGCAAAAAAAATGTATGGCGACATGGTAAAGGCGGTTGTCGATATCAAAAAAAAGATCCTGGTTGTAGATGCCGAAATGCATGTGGACGAAGAACAGTATCTTCTGGAGCACGGGTCAAAACAAGTGGATTTGTGGGGCATCAATTTGCACCCCAAAAAATTTGGAAATGGTGAGTTTGTTGAATTTGACTCTATGATAAATATCCGCCCCCGTCAACACAACATGTCTCGCCATGTAGAGGACGCAGCTATTCGTAAAGATATCGTCAATATTGTAGAGAAAATCGTAAAATCATGAGTAGCTACCGGGTAGACAGAAAACATTGGGCCAAATTGAACATTTTTGAACAAATGGGCAACATTTACAGCGAAGTTGGCAGATCATACAACGCCAAAAAACGAGGCGATAAACATGGTTGCGAGCAAGCTGTTATTCGCGCGCTCGACCTATTTGATGCTACCGTTGATGCACTCATACAAAAGAACAATGCGCGTGCAAAGGAAGTACTACGTTCTAAAGATCAATTTTTGCACACCATATACGACGACAATGTAAGTTCAGAGGAGCTCGCCAGTTTAGATAAATACTTCATGCACTTTGCCCTGGCCGCACGATTGCACCGTTAACGTCTTAGCTATTATTACAATAAACTGGGAGTTTTGGCGGGTTCGCCTTTGGCTACAGCTGGTGAGGCCTTGAGGTGAGCCGGCACCTTCAACTTTTCTTTAGAAAAACTAAAGCCAAAGGCACTGCCCGGCCTCTCATCGTCACGATCCTGAGCATCTGTCGAAGGGCTTTTGAATATAATCGCACCGCCTTGGGCCACGATGACCTTTTGAGCCATGAATAGCCCCAGGCCGGTGCCATCAGGCCGGGCTTTTTTGGCATTACCAGCCCGATAAAATTTGCTGAATAAATGGTGCTGCTCGGCCTTGGGCACGCCAATACCGTCATCTGCTACCGTGAATTCAACCGACTCTGGCTTATCCACCAAGTTGACTGAAATATGTCCGCCTGAGGGAGTGTAATAAATAGCGTTATCGGCAAAGTTCATGATAACCTGGCGTATCTTGGTGTCGTCTAGCATAAGCGTCGGGAAGCCCTTGGGCTTGTTATACGTCAGTTCAAGATTGCGCGATTTAGCCGTTTCTACCAATTGGGCTATTTCGCCCTCGGCAACATCAGCCAAATTGGTCGGTACGGCGTCTATGACAAACTTGCCAGTGCGCAGGCGGCTGACGTTTAACAGGTCGGCAATGAGGTAAACCATGCGCTGGGAACTGAGAAATGCCTGGTCCAGCAGCTTGCGCTGCGACTCCTGAAGTTTACCGGCATCACCCTCCAGCACCATACTGACGTAGCCTTTAACGGTAGTCAACGGTGTCCGCAGCTGGTGCGACGCCATGCTAATAAACTCGTCTTTGGCTTCGTCCAGCTCACGGAGCTTCTGGTTGGTTTTTTGCAGTTGTTTGAGGACCCGTTGGTTTTCCTCGAACAACAACTTGCTATCGACGGCCACGCCAACAGCATTGCTGAGACGCTCTATCAAAGCTTGGTCATTCGTTGGCAAGCTATCTAGTTTATCCAAAAAGCCAAAGACCATCAGGCCAACCTGCTTTTGCCGCACCATCAGTTTAACGGTATAGAGACTTTTGATGGGCAGGCTGTTCCGCAGCTCGGTCACTACTTCGGGCGTGGCACCCGTAGAATGAGCCAGCTTGGCATCGGACATAGCATCAAGGTGTACAAAGCCATGCTGGCGTTCTACCTTGGCTTCCAGACTTTCCACCTTCAGGATCTTCTGCAATTCTTCAATGTCCTTGAGTACAAAGTTATCCGAAACACTCCAGCCGTGTAGCTCTAGCGCGCTATGGCTGGATTCTTTAACAAAGATAGCTACCAGGGGATAGTCGGAATCCTTGATAATGGCCTGGGTAATTTGCCCGCATAGCACCCTGAGGGAATCGTGGGATTGCAGCACCAGCGTATCAATGGTCCGCAGCAGCGACAGCGTCCGGTTAGTTGTAGCCAGCTCGGCATTACGCTTGTACATTTCCTGACTGATATGGGCCAGGTCCTGTTCGAGCCTTTTTTTCTTGCTCAGTACCCGCAGGCGAGGTTTGTCCATCACTCTATTCTAAACTATTTTGTTTATGCTTAGGCTATTTGCGTTACTGTATCGTTAATTGGTCAATTGTATGATGCCTTAACCAATAGTATTTTGAACCCCTTTGATTGTCTTGGCTACGATGGCTTGCGGAGCTTTTTCGATGAAAACAGCTTTGCGGCTGCGCCAATCAACACTCTTTACATGTATAGGTAAAACAGCGCCTTTGGTTTTGGTACCAACAAGTATAATTTCGTAAGGCAGACCTTTTACCTTGCTTGTTATTGGGCATATTACCGTAAGATTAGTATGTTTTGCTAACTCCACATTAGACAATACCAATACTGGTCTTCGCCCGGATTGTTCGTGTCCTCTGCCTGGGTCCAATACCATCCAGACTATATCACCCCGCTCGGGCACGTAGTCTGGTTTAGTAGTCATCTATAATTTCGGCTCCAACGTCTGGGCCCCAATCAATTTCAGGATGAACGTTCTGCGGAGTAACGCCTTTGAGCATTTTCTCTAACGTAAAATCATCATTAGGTCGCACTGGAGTTAAAACTATTGAGCCGTTTTTTAGACTCACGCTAAGTGGCTGGTTAAGTCTTAAATTAGCCGCCTTAATTACTTTTTGAGGCAGGCGTATACCGGCGCTGTTACCCCATCTTTGCAAATTTTGAGTTACGTTCATTTTTACTCCTAAATATGACCGTTAGATATAACGTATATATAAGTATATACTTTTATATTGTGTGGTCAAGGTAAAATTTATCAAAGAGATAGGAATTACTTCAGCGGCTGGGGCTGTTGGTCGGCGGGGAGTTGGGAGATGAGTTTGGAGGCGGCTTTTTTGCAGACTTCTACCGAGATTTTGCCAAACAGTTCTTTGTACTGGCCAACCAGTTTGTCTATAAACGATTATTTATCGCCAAACACGCTGAGCTCATGTTTTCCTTAAATGAAAACCTTCTAGGCGTCCTGAAAGATATATTTTAAGTCCGATGGATGACGAATTACTATGTTACGGAAGGTTTTGAGCTTATACAGGTCTGGATCAGCCGATATTATTAGCTGCGCTTTGGCTTCTACCGCGCACTCCAGCACTATATTGTCATCCGGGTCAGTTTCGATGGCGTTAATTTTTTCGAGTGGGTAGACTCTCGTTGCCGCCTCGTCGATTAATTCCAACAAGCTTACAACGTCTTTGCGAGCTATCGCTTTTTCTTCTAGTTTTCTTTCAATTTCGCGAAAGATAGCATCTGATATGAATAACGTGAATGCCGTGCATTCAACCGCCCGACTGAGCCAACGGTGGGCGTAACCGTTTGGGTTAAAAGCAGCTGCTAGATAGACATTGGTGTCGAACACTACCCGTAGTAGTGTTTGGTCGGGACTCATCCTTTAGCCAAAAAAAGCTTCGACATCATCATCTGTTTGTAGATTATTCTTGAGCGCGAAAGGTCGTGAACTTTTTTGTAAGTTGTTCAGTTTTTTTTCAAACAAATATTCACGAAACATGTCTCTAATCACTTGACTTTTAGCCTTTTTTTCTTCGATTGCTAAGTCCTTGAGCTTTATATCGGTTTCTTCGTCAATAGAAATACTAATAGTTTTCATATAGTAAGACTATTAAATATTATTAACATTGTCAATCCGGCATAGCATTTTTGCGGTTACTTCAGCGATTGGGGTTGTTGGTCGGCGGGTAGCTGGGAGATGAGTTTGGAGGCGGCTTCTTTACAAACCTCTACCGAGATCTTGCCAAACAGTTCTTTACTCGACTTACGTAAAATGGCGCGATTCATTGAGCTATTCTTGAATTGAGCTATTCTTGGGTAGATTAAAAACTGTTTTATCCGAGAGAGGAGTAGCCATAGCTACTTTGAGTGAGGAAAAACAGTTTTTAACTTTCCAAGATAGTTCAGGGATTGTGGCAGTTTTGCGTAAGTCGAGTATAGTTATGCCATTTCAGTTCAGAAAATCTGGTTGTTTGAACAAGCTAGGATGAGGTACAGGCGAATATAGAACCATTACTCGTCTCTATGCTGTAGGCTACGGCCATGCTGCGGCTGCTTGCTCCCGTTTTAGTAACACCTTGGCCCCCAGCTACTCTATTGGCACAAATAAAGCCTTTATATAGATAAACTATGTCGGTATCGGTCACGTTTTCGGGGTCCTGTCCTGTTGCAAAATCTGTGCGGACATATACACTACCATTAGTGTAGTAAGCCAGGTTGCCTATTTGAGCCCGGAGACTGTCCTGGGTTAATTGATTCATGTCGAGATTATTATTGGTAAGTATTTCCTGGGCTGTCGCGGCAATTCTAGCCACATCAGACTTACGCTGTGTATTACGGCTATTACGCTGCAGGGCTGGTACGGCTAAGAATACAATCAGCAAGATCAGTCCGGCAATAGCCAGGACAATCAGGACTTCGATGATGGTGAAGCCTCGGTTAGATTGTTTTGGTCTTTTTAACATTTAGGGCAGCTCCATGTAACACTCTTACCTATATACCCTGGCACTGCGGAACCGGGCCTGAACCCCCTTCTAAGGCATATTGAGCCACGGCTTGGCGAGAGCTAGCCACCTCCAATGATCCAGATCCATCGGGGTTACACTTTGCGCTGACCATAAAATTGACTCTCTCCGTATCGGTGTAGGGACCCAGTGGACCGGTGGCTGTCCCTAGAAAAATATTACCCGTAATCGCCTGATAATACCCTAGTTTTACCTTAAGGCCATTGGTGCCGCTACCCCAAGAAAAGCCATCAGTGAAAGATATCCCGGGAGGCAACGTGCCACCGTTATTGTTGGCCCATTCGGACATACCAGCCAGCATTCGAGCAACATCATTCTTACGCTGGGTATTACGGCTGTTACGCTGCAGGGCTGGTACGGCCAGGAAGACTATTAGTAGGATTAGCCCGGCTATGGCCAAGACAATCAGGACTTCGATGATGGTGAACCCCGTTAGAGACTTGCGAAGTTTACCAGCTTTCCCGCCAGACCCTTTGGTCTCTAACGGGGTGAAGCCTCGGTTAGATTTTAGTTTTTTAAGCACTTGACCACCCTGTAATTGATATTAAACTGCTTATGCCTAGATACTACGTTTACCACAAGAAAAAATAGATAAATGCAAGGTTTTTAACCAGCTAACATAGAGCCAGCCTTTTATAGTCCGGTCTGGCGTTTGTACCAAGCAATGAGACTTGCGCCAAATAAACGGGCAATAATGGTACCGGTAATCAAAAATGGGCCAAAGGGTAGCCGTGAATTCTTTTTAACTTTACCGAGCACTAAAAGTGGTATGGAAACTATGCTTCCGATTAATGAAGCGCCAAAGATCATCAACAGACTTAACCCGGGATCAGCCAGGATTAAACCAAGTAACGCGCCCAATTTGACATCACCCCCACCAATCCATTTACCCTTCGAGATTTGAAACAAAAGGTAAAACAAGCCGCCGCCAATTAACGCACTAAGTAACGAGTTGGTGAGTTGGCGGGCTGGCGGGCTGGCGAAAAATAATAAAATAACAGATTGGAATACAGCAATAACTAAAAGAGTATAAACTATTTTATTGGGCAACAAATACCACCGCAGATCATAAACGGCTAAAGTTATAAGCCCTACTAAGAATACTAACCAAAAAGCGAACAAGGTTGTGCCTTGATTATTAAATTGGAGCGGCCAATAGATGTAAGAAAGCAAAAAGAGCGCGGCAGTCAGTAGTTCCACAATTGGATATTGCCAAGAGATGGGCTTGCGGCAGTAGCGGCACTTGCCATGGAGCCATAGCCAGCTCAAAACTGGGACGAGATCTTTAGCCATTAGCTGGTGTCCGCAACTGGGGCACATTGAGCGCCCAGTGATGATCGACAGTTGTCGATCTCCAGTAGAGAGTAGAGAGTAGAGAGTAGAGAGTTTACGAGACCTTAGCTCTTTTCGCCTACCCCTCCTACTTTTTAACTCTCGGCTCTTAACTCTCGACTCCGTCTGTTCGTACAATCTATAGACCAAGGCGTTGACAAAACTCCCAAAACACAGACCTAGTAAAACTAATATAACAATAATCATGTCTTTTTGAGAGGATTATATAACTTTAGCTTTGGTATCTGCTGAAAATCCGTTTCATTGACTGTCCACAACACACAATCATTGGCTATGGCAGAAGCGGCAATAATAGCATCTGGTAGCTTTAACTTGTTATTTATACGTATTTCTATAGTTTTTTGAACGATTTCATCAGATATGTAGTAATGTTCATACTCATCAAAAAAAACTTTCAGATAAGAAACTTCTTGTTGAGTGTTATTTTTGTAGCCTAAGGCCTCAATCTTAACAACACTTGAGTAAATAACCTTTTTGCCCCTAAATATCTCTGGGTCAATCAGCCCCTTACTAGCATAAATAAGAATGTTTGTATCTACACAGATCACTCATCATCCCGAAAAGGTAGTTTCCTATCCCATTCTTTGCGAGTTTCTCGTTGCCAAGCAACCGGATCTTTAATATCCCTAAAAACACCGATTTTATTTAGTGCTTTTAGCGCGTCAATAACTTTTTGGTGGTTTTGCGTCTCTTGCTTTTGCAAATTAGATATTTTAACTTTTTGCCCAAGTTCAAGCTTTTTGTCCAGTATCATTTGCTTGGGTATACGGAGCGCGTAGGAATTGCCTGATTTTATTACTGTTGCTGTGTAGTTACTCATAGTAACTACTATTGTATATACTTAGGGGGAGTTTGCAACATATCGCTTTGGCTATTACACGCATTTCGCACTTTTCCATCGTCCCATACCACACCTGGGCAGCTGCAAACTTCCACTCCTCACTCACCATAACTATAGTTATGCTTCTCTCGGATTGAAAGTTTTCGCTTGCCCATCTGCACTCTGGCTTCGACGGCTAAGTGCGAAATGCGTATATTAGCGAATAGCTTTTAGTTTAGCTTGGGTGATTGATTTGGAGTAGAACCCATCTCAAAATAAAGTTTTGGGTCATAAACTGGCCAATTTTGGCTGCAAACCATTCACCACTCGTCAATCCGCCAGCTGGCGGACCTCCTCGTGTTTCACGGTTTTCGCTTCCATCCTCC
>Ga0209726_10008997_pt1 | contig 10523 bp, 8 predicted proteins | sample Subgrocontami54m_FD_187453 | JGI IMG/M metagenome (GOLD analysis project Ga0209726, IMG submission 187453) | Subsurface groundwater microbial communities from S. Glens Falls, New York, USA - GMW46 contaminated, 5.4 m (SPAdes) (version 3) | ecosystem: Environmental > Aquatic > Deep subsurface >... | reverse complement strand
GGGGCGAGGCGGCGACGGGGTGGGGAGCGATGTGCGGGTGGTGCTGGAAGTGCATGACATTGATCCGGCAAATCCGGCGTCGCAGGTGGCCCCGGCGACCGTGCTGTATGACAGTCTGCTTACCGACGCGCCGGGGTTCGCGACCTATGCATTGATCAATGCGGGAAGCATGCAGTGCTCGGTGGCATTCACGCGCGTTTCGCTGGCGGTGGATGCGCTGGTGCGCAGCACGGCTCCTACGCAGAACGCGCGGACACGGCGGCCGGGGGCACTGCTGGATGGAGCTGAATGCCGCGTGTCTGAGGAGCCGGCGCTGCAGTTTTATCCGCAGTATGCGCCGTTGGCGAACGAGACGATCGAGGTGAGTTATCGCGGCCGTGGCCGAGCGCGGGCGCGAGTAGTGGACCTGGTGAGTATCGCGGCTCACCAGTTCGACAGCGATGATGGGGTGCGCGGAGGCGTGCGGCAAATCGGGATGCCGGCGCCGCGAACATCGGCGGATTGCGAGACTGCGGCACTGGCGCTGCTGGACGATCCCGGGCAGGGATGGACAGGAGAATACCGGGCGTGGAGCCCATTCCTGCCCGGCGGGGCGGCGGATATTTTCCCGGGGGATGGTCTGGCGGTGAATGTGCCGTCGCGGGCGGCAGCGTTTACGGGCGTGGTGCGGGAAGTAGATGTCGAGATCGCGGATATCGCGGGAGAGAACAGCCGCTACACGCTGCGGTTTGTGGACACGGGGGATCCGACGCTGGATTTCGCGTTCGATCGAGCCACCGCGCAACCGGTGACGACGATCACGGCGACGGATAAGTCAGCGGTCGGGACCGGTTTCTTGCCTGATCTTTCGGGCGCGGTGGTCACGAATGTGACCTCGACTACAGTGACTATGGATGCGGGATTCAGTCCGGGGATGGGAGAACGGATTGAAGTGCGGCGGACGGACGCGGGATGGGGACCGGTTAACGATCGCAACCTGGTGGGACGGTTTACGGGCCGCAGCTTTACCGTGTCGCGGTACGGGCGGGTGCAGGATTTCTTCTTGCGGAGATTTGACGGGAGTTCGCCGCCGAAGTATTCGCGGTATTCGGCGGGGCTCCATGTGGATTATCCGCTGTGAGCCTAGCCCCTAAAGGGGCAGTTGAAAAAGGCAAGGTACGGCATCGCTAAAGCGATGCCCTGATACGAACCCTGCTACGAACCTCACCGGTCGAGGATCTTCGAACCGGCTTTCAATCGACAAGCAATAAATCAAGGAGAGCAGTCATGAATTTCTTGCAGAAACTGCTGCAGGGGATCGCGTTTGTCCCTGCCGTGGTGAATGGCATCGAGGGGTTGTTTGGAACGCGGTCGGGACAGGAGAAGAAGGAGTCGGCGCTTTCTTTTGTTTCCGCAGCGCTGCAGCTTACAGAAGCGGTCGCCAAGCGCGAGATCGTCAATGAAGACAAATTCAGGTCGGGTTTGTCACAAATTATTGACGGCTGCGTGCAGTGTCTCAACGCGTCGAGCTGGTCGAAGACGAAGTAGACCGGCGCGGGGGCAGCCGGAATTCAAAGCGAGGAAATCAAATGTCATTCGGTTTTAGGAGTATTGGGCATTTCTTTGCCAGCATGGCGGGCGACGTCGTGAAAGGCGCGCGCGCGGTGGCGGGCGTCATGGCCAAAGTCGGAAAGGTGGAGCCGGAGATCGAGGCTCTCACGAAGCTGTTCTTTCCCCAGGCAGTTGAACTCGAACGGGGCGCGTTTGCGTTGCTGGGGATGGCGGCTCACGCGGTAAGCGAAACGGGGGACGCGGCCGCGGCCAACGGGTTGAACATCGTGCTCGATCAGCAGTTGATTGCAGATATTAAAGCGTTGATCCCGGCGATTGAGCAGTACGCGAAGACGGTGGGGGTGACGAAGCCGGCGAAGTGAGCGCGCGTGGAGAATGCCTTGCGGCGATGCAAGATCGAGCGGGGTAGGGGTCCTTCGACTCCGTGAAGCGATGCGCAAGCGCATCGCTTCACTTCGCTCAGGATGACAAGGATAAGGCCCTGGTGCTACCCGACCTCTTCGCCCCAGTTTTCCAGCGTCTTTTTTACGATGACCATGAATTGGTCGGCGACAGCGCCGTCGACGATGCGGTGGTCGTAGCCGAGGGTGAGGTGGACGACGGAACGAATGGCGATGGAGTCAGCGCCGTCATTGTCGGTGATGACGAGGGGCTGCTTGGTGATGCCGCCCACGCCCATGATGGCGACGTTGGGCTGGTTGATAATGGGCAGGCCGAAGACGGCGCCGAATTGTCCGGGGTTCGTGATGGTGAAGGTCGCGCCTTCGACATCTGCGGGCATGAGTTTCTTGGAGCGGGCGCGCTCGCCGAGGTCGGTGATGCCGCGCTGCAAGCCGAGGAAGTTCAGTTCGTCGGCGTTCTTGAGGACAGGGACGATCAGTCCCCAGTCGAGGGCGACGGCGATGCCCGCGCTTACGTGGCGGTGGTAGCGGATGTTATCGCCTTCCAGGGAAGCATTCACGATCGGGTACTGCTGGAGGGCGATGATGGCGGCGCGCACGAAGAACGGCATGAAGGTCAGGCGGGCGCCGTGGCGTTGCTCAAAACTGTTCTTCAGTTTGTTGCGCAGGTTGACGATGCGGGTCATATCCACTTCGAACATGCAGTGGACGTGAGCGCTGGTGCGGCGGGACTCGATCATGCGCTGCGCGATGATCTTGCGCATCTGGGTCATGGGGACGAGATCGCCGGGGATGGCCGCGGGCGGGGGCGTAGTTGCGGGACGGCTTGCGGGACTAGCAGCCGGACGATGCTCGACGAAATCGAGAACATCCTGCTTGGTGACGCGGCCGCCGGTTCCAGTCCCCTGGACCTGATTCAGAGCCACGTTGTGCTCACGGGCGAGCTTGCGGACGAGCGGCGAGGAGCGGACGTCGGATTCATCTTCGGCGGGCGCCGCAGCGGGCGGCGGGACGGGCGCTTGCGCTTCTTTTTTCGGCGGGGCGGGCACGCTGGGAGCGGGCGCGGCCGCTTTCGCGGGAACTGGGACAGCCGCCCCATCGCCGTCACCAATCACGCCGACCACCGTGTTGACCTGGACAGTGTTGCCTTCGGCGACCTTGATTTCCTGGAGGATACCGCTGGCGGGGGCGGGGATCTCGGCGTCCACCTTGTCGGTGGAGATTTCGAATAGAGGCTCGTCGCGCTGGACTTTGTCGCCGGTCTTCTTCAGCCACTTAGTGATGGTTCCTTCGAAAATCGATTCGCCCATTTGGGGCATGACTACGTCTGTCGGCATAGCTTCCTTCCCGTGAAAGCCCTGCGCGAACGGCGGGGCGTGAGCAAACAAACATTATAGCGAAGGCCGGGAGCTCGGTGAGATCGGGCGAGAGCCTTTTGACGAAAGCGAAAGGCCTCAACCACAGAGGTCACAGAGGACCACGGGGGCAAGCTTTCGTTGAAAACAAGCAAAAGGACGCAAAGTAATGAGGCTCGGGATGATGAGGTTCTTGGCAATCTTGCTGGTGTGCCTGCCGGCTCTCGGCCAGGCGACATATCAAGGCGGCAAATATTCGGGAGCAGGCAGCTACAGAGTACAGGGGCAGGGTGACACGCAGACTGGAGAGAACGGCTACTGTCCGGCAGGGGCGGGCGAATTGACGGAGGGCGCTCCGACCTGGGGCGCCAACGACGGGGTGGCGCAATTGCCGACTCGGTGCATGAACACCGCGATGAGCTCAACGCCGGGCGGAACTCACATCGGGGGCGGTGCGGCGACGACGTACACACCGGCAGATACGGTGGCGCTGAACTCTGCGCTCGGCACCCTGCAATGCGGCGATACGATCGTGCTCACTGCCGGCAGCACATACACCGGCACCTTCACCATCCCGGCGCTCGCCTGCGATAGCGGGCACTGGATCACGGTGAAGTCTTCGGGCGTGAGCAATCCCAACTTCCCCGCCGAGGGCGTGCGGGCCACGCCGTGTATCGCAGGCATACCTAACGATGCGACCAACGGACGCAACAATCCGGGGTATCCGGACTATGCCTGCCCGTCTTACCCTACGGTTCTGAGCGCGAAGATTGTTACCGGGACCACTAACCAGCCAGCGGTCGCGTTTGCTTCCGGGGCGAATCACTATCGGTTCATCGGAGTGGAATTCACGAAGGTTGCCGAGACCAAGCTGGGCGCCGGCATTGTGGAACTTTCGGCAGATGCGGTGACGATGGGGGCGAACCACGTCATCTTCGACCGCTCGATCGTTCACGGCCAGCCGTGGACGCTCTCGTCGAGCAAGAACACCGAGACTCAGGCCGGAATCAAAGCCAAGAACTCGCAATGGGTGGCGGTGGTGAACTCCTGGGACTACGACGCCTATTGCAATTCCGCGTGTGTGGATTCGCAGGCTTTCAGCGCCGGGACCGGGCTCTATCAGGATGGGCCATTCAAGCTCTACAACAACCTGCTGGCGAGTTCGGGAGAGAGCTGGATCTTCGGCGGCGGCGGGCAAGGGCCGGGCACGCCCAACACTAAGGATCTTGAGGTACGCGCGAATCACGCCTTGAAGAACCTGGGGTGGATGGTTCCGATCGAGACCTGCGCGACCTACAACGCGGTCACTCCCAAGAATCTGGGCGAGTTCAAGAACATGACCTTCGCGCTGATGGAGGGAAACTACTTCGAGAATTCGTGGCAGGGATGCCAATCGGACCAGTCGGGCTACGCGCTATTAGTGAATCCCAGTAACCAGAACAATCACCAGGCGATGTCGGTCACGTTCAACGGAACGAATGTGGCGGTGGTTGCCGATGCGAACAGTTTTTCGCATCACAATGGCAGTCCGGCGGACGCGGCGAATTGCCCTCCGGGCGGGTGCGTTCTCGAAATCAGTGACGTGACGCGCGTTGGCGTCGATCAGAATGCGGACTACATCTTCTGCAATGGAACCAACGGATGCGACCAGGCCGGGATGAATCTGACAACACAGGCGCGCCTTACCACAACGGTGCCGGCGGGGACCGGGATCGGCGTGAACGCCTGCGTTCCGGGCGATTGCCCTAGCTGCAAGGCGGAGAACATCACCTACCGCCACAACGAAATCTACAACACCACCAACGGTTTCCAGATCAACTCCGGCTTGTCTTCTCACTGCCACGACGAGGCATCCGGGATGCGGTTGGTGTCGATCCACGACAACCTGCTGCACGGACTCTCGCGTGAAATGGGGAACGGGAGCGATCCGTACCAGATGAGCGTGTGCGCCGCGGTTTCTTCCAACACGAAGCGCTCGATCAACACGCTGGAGATTGCCCACAATACCTGCGCGATCGAGAGGGGTAACAACACTGGGTTCGGGGGGCTGGGGCACCAGGTTGACCACACGGACAATCAGTATTTGCAGGGATTCAATCTCCACGACAACGTGAGTCCGGCGCCCTGGATTATTTCTCGCAGTGCGGGATCGGTTGTAACCAAAGGAATCGGCGGTAACTCGGGCTTGGCGAATACCTATGCGGTAGATGCGTGCGTGCGCTACTACCCGGTGGAGGCACCGAACGGTTTTGTGGTGGCCGGGAACCTGTCCAACTTCACGTTCTCGCCGGCGCTGTCTTCGTACATGGTCACGCTGAACGGGCAGTGGATAGCGCTGTCAGCTTCGACTTCCAGCAGTTTCACGCTCACGGCCGCAGCCAGCGTGGATGATCCGATTACAGTTCGCGATTTGACCAACTGTCAATGGACGTTCCGAGGCAACCTACTGGGTACCAGCCTTGCCGGAAGTGGAAAGCCGTACGACCCGTACCCGGCCAGCAATAACACGAACTGCGGCGTGAGCGGCACGGCGAGTTGCGTGCTGGATGGCACTGGATTCACCGGCCTGTTTTCCAATTGGGGAACCGGACGAACCGGCAATTTCGCGCTGACCAGCACGACCTATTTGAATTCTGCCAGCGATGCGGCGTCGCGCGCCACGACTGGCAAGAGCCCGGGCGCGGACCTTACGGTGCTCACACAATTGACGCAGGGAGTGCGGGGGACAACGTTTTATCCCGCGCTGGCGATTACTACGACGGCGCTTCCGGGAGCGGTCGTGGGAACCGCATATCAGGCGGCGCTGCAAGCGTCAGCGGGGGCGTCGCCGCACAAGGGATGGTGGCTCGAGACCGATCCGGCGCAATGCGGTGGAAACTGCGGATCGTTTCCGGCGACTGCGGGAATCATTATCGGACGCGGTGGCGTGGTGAACGGGCCGTTCATTGTGGGCACGGTGTCGCGCGCGTCCAACGTCTCTACTTTCACGCCGCAGCAGACGATTGTTGCCGGGACGTGGCAGGTGAACCAGACCATCGTGCTGAGCGGATTCCTGAACGGCACCGGCAGCCAGGCTAACGATGGGTTGTTCAACGGGACGTGTGTGATCTCGGTAGTGAACGGCAACAATTTTTCATGTCCGCAGACTGGAGTGGACGTTGCGGCCCATAGTCCGAAGGACGCGTCCCTGGTCACGTTTGCTCCGGTCAGTTCGGGAAGTTTCAGCTTCTGGGTGGGCGCGCGGGACGGGGCGTTTCAGGTTGCACGGGCGGCGGTGACGCTGACGGTGGGGCCGTGAGTTCCGTCTCATCCCAGAAGAATCGATGCGGAAGATATGAGGAAAGGCGGCGGACAAAGCCTGCCCCTGAGCGAAGTCGAAGGGAGTGTCCGCCCCACACGGGTACTTTTTACCTTCCGTTGACACCCAATCTGCCTGTCCCCTGTTATCCTTCTAGTCGCTTCCGGGCTCGAGTTTCCGCGTCCAGAGCCTGAAGCCGTGGGGAGAACCTAATGAAGTGGTGGGCAAGATTGCAACAGTCCAAGAAGTATTTCTTCGTGCTTTCGCTAAGCGTTGGAGTTGCGCTCTCGGCAACCAACACTGCGGCTCAAGTCGGCGCATGGCCAACTCACTCCCATGACGCGCAGCACACCAGCATTTCCTCCGTGGCATCGCAACCGCTCCGCACGATTCATTGGCACGTGCCGGTGGACTTGGCTCCTCCGCAAGGAAACATTTTCATCCACTACGGCTCGCCGCTGGTCACGCAGGCGAACACAGTCATTGTGCCGGTGAAGACCTCGACCGGTTTCCGCGTGCAGGGCCACAACGGCGCCACCGGGCAGAAAATGTGGACGCAGCAGACCAAGTATCAGGCGCCCGGCGCGACGTTTCTGCCTGGGATCGGACCTACGCTCTCCAACAATCAGCTTTTCGTCCCTGACTTCGCGGGCCGGGTGATCGTGCGGCAGACGCCGGACCTGGCCAAGGGCACAGTCACTCGCCTGACCTTCTACGGGAAAAAGAATTACAACGCGAATCCGTTGGTGTATCAGCAGAACGTGCAGATCAACACACCGCTGACCACGGACGCTAGCGGAAATCTCTACTTCGGATTTCTGGTGCTAGGCCCGACGCCCATCGGGCTGCAGAGCGGGCTGGCGCGCGTCGCTGCCAACGGTACGGGAGCATGGGTCTCGGCGGCGTCCATCAGCGGCGATGCCGCCGTTACCAACGTGGCGATGAGTTGCGCTCCTGCGCTCTCGAACGATGGGAACACTTTGTACCTTGCGACCACCAACGCCAACGCAGGATATGGCTATCTGGTCGCTCTCAACAGCGCGACTCTGGCGGTCATCAACCGTGTGCGGCTGAAGGATCCCTCGTCAAACCAGGATGCGATCATCTTTGACGCGAGCAGTGCCGCTCCCACGGTCGGACCGGATGGCGACGTGTACTTCGGCGTGATTGAGAGACCGTTCCCCAACCACAACGATCGGGGCTGGCTGCTGCATTTCAACAGCGACCTCTCGCAGAAAAAAATCCCGGGCAGTTTTGGGTGGGACGATACCGCTTCCGTCGTGAGCGCTTCACTGGTGCCGAGTTACACCGGCACTTCCAGTTATCTGCTGATGACCAAGTACAACAACTACGCTGGAGCGGGCACGGGAGACGGCAAGAATCGCATCGCGATTCTCGATCCCAACGCCACCGAGCATGATCCGGTGCTTCCCGCGACCCTGGTGATGAAAGAGGTCCTCACGATTCTGGGCGTCACGCCGGATAACAACGGCTTCCCCGGAGCGGTACGCGAGTGGTGCATCAATTCGGCGGCGGTCGATCCGTTCACAAAGTCGGTGATCGCCAACAGCGAAGACGGAAAACTCTACCGCTGGGATCTGACGACCAATACTTTGTCCGAGTCCATCCGACTCACCAACGGCATCGGCGAGGCCTACACGCCCACGGTGATCGGCAGCGATGGCACTGTGTACGCGATCAACGGCGCAGTACTGAACGCGGTCGGGCAGTAGAGAGCAGCACTTGGCACTTGGCATTTAGCACTTAGCTTTTCCCGACGAGGAAAGGGAATTGTGCTGAACGCTAAGTTCCAAGCCAAGTGCCAAATGCTAAGTGCCAAGTGCTAATCAAGCCGCCGTTGCAACTTTCTCTACTACCGCGACGGTGTAAACCACAACCGCTTTCCTCCCGCCCTTCGAGGCAGTAGCGCAGATCGAATTCAAGTTGACGCCCTTCGCAGCGAGCTTGTCCAGACACTGCGCCAGCGCACCGGGCTTGTTGGGCAGCTCGTACTCTTCGGCGGTAGTTTCTTTGTAAGTGAGCCGGGCGTCGTCCAGAGCCTTGCGGGCGCGCCGGGCATCCTCGACGACGAGTTCCACCGTGCCGCTCGTCCCCTGCGCCGTTGCCAGCAGAGCGAGAATGTTCACCTTGGCGCTCCCCAGCGTGCGGGCGATCTCGGCAACTGCCCCCGGACGATTCTCCAGCGAAATTGTGAACTGCTTGGTCTTGGCCATGTTGGTACCTCCTGTGGCTTGCTGGATGGGGATTATACGCCTGGCGGGTCAAGCGGGCGTCGAGGACACGTGGGCAAGCGCGCGCGTCTCAAATTCTCTCGACCATAGCCAAGCGGGCGGTTCTCAGAGTCTCGTATGTCTTACTTATGATAGAATGTAAGCCATGAAGGAATTGAGTGCTACATTCACATCCAAGGGCCAACTTGTGGTACCGGCGGAACTCCGCCGTAAACATAGGATTGAAGCGGGCACCAAGGTCAAGTTTCTGGAAGACCAGTTTGGCCGGATTGTTCTCCAGCCCATCACGGAGGATTACGTGGATCGCGTCATGGGCTGCCTCGCCGACGGGCCCGACCTGCTGGCGAAGTGGGAAATCGAGCATCGCGAGGAAAGTGAACACGAATCGTGAAGACCTATGTGCTCGATGCCAGTGCGTTGTTTGTGTTCCTTCAAAACAAGCCCGCCGCGGACAAGGTCAACCAGCTGCTGAAAGAGGCGGTGCGAGAACGCGCCGAGATCCTGATGTCCGCGGTGAACTACGGAGAGGCCTACGGTGCGATTCTGCGCGAGCATGGCCCGGACCGCGCGGCCGCAACCATGAGCGCCGTCCAGCCCTTGCCGATCCGCTGGGTGGATGCGACGCCCCAGAGAGCGGTTCGCGCAGCCGACGTGAAAGCCAAATACAAGCTCTACTATGTCGACAGCTTCGCGGCAGCCCTGGCGATCGAGTACAAGGCCACGCTGGTCACCAGCGATTCCGACTTTCGCAAACTCGGGCATGGGTTTCCGACAGTTTGGCTGAAGGCTTGATGGCGCCTAAGAACGGAAAAGGCCACCCTGATTTCTCAGCGTGGCCTTTATTTATGCCGGCAACGACCTACTCTCCCACACACTTTCGCGTGCAGTACCATCGGCCCAGCGGGGCTTAACTTCCGTGTTCGGGATGGGAACGGGTGGAACCCCCGCGGTAAGATCACCGACAACTTGTAGCAGCTTCGGGCTTCGAGCGGTGAGCTTCGAGCCTGCCGTTGCTGGCTGGGGAGCTTGCGCTCAACGCCGGCAACGACTCGCTGCGAACTTTCAAAGAGCGTGAGGGCGAAACCTCACAACTGAATAGATTGGGTGAGACGGGGCAAGCCCCGTCTCTACTACATCGGCAATTTCGTCGGCGCCCAGTTATCAGTCTTGCTTCTCAGTCATCCAGGTTCTGACGACTTCCAAACACATTGCTAATTCCAGTTCAGGTTCGAACTGGGAACTGGCAACTGAGAACTAATAACTGGTGTTATGCACCGAGTAAATTTTATGGTCAAGCCGAACGGGCGATTAGTACAGGTAAGCTACACGCATTACTGCGCTTCGACATCCTGCCTATCAACCAGGTAGTCTTCCTGGGCCCTTCTTGACCCTTACGGGTTGGGAGATCTTATCTTGAGGAGTGCTTCCCGCTTATATGCCTTCAGCGGTTATCACAACCGAACTTCGCTACCCAGCGGTGCCATTGGCATGACAGCTGGAACACAAGAGGTTCGTCCATCCCGGTCCTCTCGTACTAAGGACAGGCCCTCTCAAATCTCCTGCGCCCACAACAGATAGGGACCGAACTGTCTCGCGACGTTCTGAACCCAGCTCACGTACCGCTTTAATAGGCGAACAGCCTAACCCTTGGAACCTTCTACAGCTC
>Ga0209726_10008995_pt1 | contig 10526 bp, 9 predicted proteins | sample Subgrocontami54m_FD_187453 | JGI IMG/M metagenome (GOLD analysis project Ga0209726, IMG submission 187453) | Subsurface groundwater microbial communities from S. Glens Falls, New York, USA - GMW46 contaminated, 5.4 m (SPAdes) (version 3) | ecosystem: Environmental > Aquatic > Deep subsurface >... | reverse complement strand
AGCGGATAGCCCCGCCACTTTCGCTGCGGGGTGAGGTGACTTTCAATCTCTGTAGCTCTTTAGAGCAGGCGGCATGCCAACGGAGCCGAGCCGTACAGTTACGTGGAATTGCGAAGGGTTGCCCGCAGAATGCGGCGGGCGACGCGGCGATGGTCCGGTAGGGGCAATGACCCTACGGACTGATCAGTGGGTAACGGAAGGGATGCAGGTGGGAAGGCGGCGACCCATGCGCACGGTTGTCCTACACCGCCCGCTTGCGGTACTGACGAACTGCGATGGTGAGGACCACCACAGCCGAGATGGCAAGGAATAAGAACGGCCGGACGATCTCCGCTGGTCCGGCTCCCTTCATCAGGATTGCGCGCGCAATGGTGACGAAGTGGCGCACCGGATTGACCTCTGACGCCACGCGCACCCACGGCGCCATGCTGTCGATCGGCGTGAACAGTCCGCTCATCAACAAATAGATGTTGATGATGAAGAATGTCACGAACATCGCCTGCTGCTGGGTTTCGACCATCGCCGAGATCCAGAGCCCGATACCAAGCGCGACCGCCAGGTAGACACTCGCAACGCCGAACAGCAGCGGCACGCTGCCCCGCATCGGTATGTCGAACACGAGCTTGCCGACGATCAGGCCGAGCGACAACTCGAGCAGCCCGAGCACCCAGAACGGCAGCAGCTTCGCCACGATGAACTGTCCTCGCGTGATCGGTGTCACGTTCAACTGCTCGAGCGTTCCCAGCTCCTTTTCGCGCGCGATGTTCTGCGCGGTAAGTAGCGTGCCGATCATCGTCACCAGCGCCACGAGAATGCCGGGCACCATGTAGTGCCTGTAGTTGAGCGTCGGGTTGTAACGGCCCCGCACGCGCACATCGATGCTCGGTGAGGCGCGCATCGGCGACAACTCGGTTGCGTAGGCGGCAAGCACGCGAGATGCGTAGGACTGGACAATACCCGCAGACGACCCTTTCTCGGCGTTCAGCGAGAGCTCCACCGGCGCAACGCCGGTCCTCCGAAGCGACACCTCGAAGTCGTGCGGAATCACCACGACCATCGTGACCGTCCCGGCGAGCAGCGCTTCGTTGGCGCGGTCGAGCGAGGGTGCGGTGCCGACGATCTGGAAGTGCCCGGACGCCGCCAGATGGTTGATCAGACCGCGCGACACGCTCGTCCGATCCAGGTCCACCGTGTAAATGGGTGTGTTGCGAATCTCGAACGTGGCGGCGTTCGACAGGATGAGAAGCTGTACGACAGGAACGATCAGCACCTGCGCCAGCAGCACCCGGTCGCGCAGGATGTGCAGAACTTCCGCCTCTGCCAGGAAGAAGATGCGACGCACGGCTACTCCAGTCGCTCCTTGAACGACCGGGTGCTCGCCACCAGCAGCACGACAGCCATCGCCGCGAGGATCAGTGTTTCGAGCCAGAGGTATTCGAGTCCGACACCTTTCAGCATGATGCCGCGCGCGATCTGCACGAACCACCGGCCGGGCACGGCGTACGACACGACGCGCAGCGCCGCCGGCATGCTCTCGATGGGAAAGATGAAACCGGACAGGAGGACATTCGGCAGCATGGTCACGAGCAGCGCCCCCATCATCGCGACGCGCTGCGACGAGGTGCGTGCCGATATCAGGATGCCGAGCGACAGCGACACGAGGATATAGAGGCCGCCTTCGAACAGGAGCAGCGCCACGCTGCCGCGCAGCGGGACTCGAAATACCAGGCGCGCCTCGACAAGCACGGCGACCACGCTGATGAAGCCGATGACCAGGTACGGCGCCACCTTGCCGACGATGATTTCCCACGGGCGCAGCGGCGACACCAGCAGCGCCTCCATCGTCCCCGTCTCCTTCTCGCGCGTCAGCGAGATGGCCGTCATCAGCGACGAGATGATCGTCAGCACGAACGCCATGAGTCCGGGCACGAACAGGTTGGAGCTTTCGCGGGTCGGGTTGAAGCGCATCCGGACGGCTGGCACGATCGCAACCCGCACCTTCGCGCCGGCCAAAGCTGAGCCCGCCTCCGCGCCGGCCAATGCTGAGGCGCCTCGGCGAGGCGAGGCCAGCTCTCGCTGATATCCGTCGATCACCGCCAGCGCGTACGCCTGCACCAGGTTGCCGGTGTTCGGCTCGGTGGTGTCGCTGATGATGAGAATGTGAGCGGGCTCCCCGCTTTCAAGGTCGCTCGCGAAACCAGACTCGAAGACGACGGCCTGCTGCACGGCGCCGGTCTCGAACAGCGGGTCGAGATCGGAGGTGCGAGAGACGACGGCGACGGTTCGGAACACGCTGCTGGAGACAAACCGGTTGCGCAGCTCGATCGTTGCGTGGTCCGGCGCGGGATCGACGATCGCCAGGCGCACGTCGTTGACGTCGGTGCGGATCGCGAAGCCGAACAGGACGACCTGCACCACGGGCAACGCCAGGAGGACTACCAGCGTCCGCCGATCTCGCAGTATGTGGTACCCCTCCTTGCGCAGGAGGCCATCGAGCGCGCTCACGGCTTGGTGTCCGACGGGAAGTAGGGATCGGGGATCGGGGATCCGGGATCCGGGATCCGTTTCTCCGCTGGGCGCGCAAGGCGCACGAACAGCTCGTCGATCGAATCGACGCCGAACTGTTTCTTCAGATCCGCGGGCGTGCCGATCGCGCCAATGCGCCCCGCGACCATGATCGAGATGCGATCGCAGTACTCCGCTTCATCCATGTAATGAGTCGTGACGAGCACGGTCGTGCCCGCCGACGCAGCTTCGTATATCAGCTCCCAGAACTGGCGGCGCGTGATCGGGTCGACGCCGCTCGTCGGCTCGTCGAGAAAGACGATGCGCGGATCGTGGACGAGGGCGACCGAGAACGCGAGCTTCTGACGCCAGCCGAGCGGCAGGCTGCGGACCTGCTCATCTGCGACACCCGCCAGGCCGAGACGCGCGAGCATCCGATCGGTGCGCTCGCGAATCTGCTGCCGCGTCAACCCGTAGATGCCGCCGTAGAGACGGATGTTCTCGCGCGGCGTCAGGTCCTCATAGAGAGAGAAGCGCTGGCTCATATAGCCGATACTCCGCTTGATCGCTTCGCTCTCGGTGTAGACGTCGTGACCGGCCACACGCGCGGTCCCGCTGCTCGGCGCGAGGAGCCCGATCAACATGCGCATCGCGGTCGTCTTGCCTGCTCCATTGGCGCCCAGGAAACCAAACACTTCGCCCGTGCGCACCTCGAAGGAAATGTGATCGACAGCGGTAAACGAACCAAAGGTCCGCGTCAGATCCTTTGCCTCGATGGCAATGTCGGTCATGCGGCACCTCGCGGGGCGGGATCGGGGATCCGGGATCCGGGATCCGGGGGTTCGAGATTCGGGTTCGGGGATCGGGGTTCGTCAGACGCGGCTGTGCGCGCGATGAAGGTGTCCTCGACGCTTGGCGCCAGGAGTTCGACGGAGGCGTCGGCGAAGCCGCTTGCGACGAGGAAACCGCGCAGCTCCCGATCGAGCTGGTTCACGGGCGCGTCTGCACGCTTGTCGGTGTAGTGGATGACCTCGCCGAAGGGATACACGCTGTGGGCATGCTCGTACCGCCGTATCGCGAGCAGCGCCTTGTATCGGTCCTTCGTTCGCACTCCGAGGAGCGGCCGATCGAACGCGCTGGTGATCGCCGACGGCGCATCGACAGCGAGCAGCCGGCCGCGGTGGATCAGCGCAACGCGATCGCAGCGGTCGGCTTCATCCATGTACGGCGTCGAGACGATGATGGTCAGGCCGCTCTGTTTCAGGTTGCCGAGCAGATCCCAGAACTCGCGTCGCGACACCGCATCGACCCCCGTCGTCGGCTCGTCGAGAAACAGGATGTCCGGTCGATGGACCAGCGCGCAGCAGAGCGCGAGCTTCTGCTTCATGCCGCCCGAGAGCGCGGCCGCGCGGCGATCCTTGAAGGGCTCGAGCTGGGTGTAGATGGGCGCTATCTGCGCGTACTCGCGCTCGATGGTCGTGCCGAAGACGGAGGCAAAGAAGCGGAGGTTCTCTTCGACGCTGAGGTCGGGATAGAGGGCGAACCGCCCCGCCATGTATCCCACGCGCTGCCTCAACGCGCGGTACTCGCGGACAACGTCGAGACCGAGAACGGACGCGTGCCCCGAGTCGGGCACGAGCAGCGTCACGAGAATTCGAAACAGCGTGGTCTTGCCGGCACCGTCAGGGCCGATGAAGCCGAACAGCTCGCCCTTCTCGACGCCGAACGTGACGCCGTCGAGGGCTGTAGTTGGCCCGAACCGCTTCACCAGCCCCTCGACTAAGACTGCCAGGGATCGGGGATCAGGGATCGGGGATCGGGGGGGACTGGCCTCAGCCGGACCTTCGGTACTCACGGCGCGAACTCCACGTCGACCGGCATGCCGATCTTGAGCACTCCCTCTTGATTGGGCACGCGGATCTTGATCGCGTAGACCAGGTCGGCGCGCTCATCGCGCGTCTGGATGGGAGTCGGCGTGAACTCCGCCTGCGCCGCGACCCACGAGAGCGTTCCGGTGAGCGTTCGTCGCGCATCACCGGCATCGACCGTGACACGCGCCTGCTGGCCGACTCGCACTGACGCGAGCTGCGGCTCGGTGATGTATGCGCGCACGTCGACCGCATCGAGGTTGGCAATCTTGTAGAGGGGCTGGCCCGGCTGCACCATCTCACCAACGCGCGCGTAGGTGACGAGCACGGTACCGGCGCTCGGGTTCGTCACCATGCTCCGGCGAATGCGATCGTCGACCTGCGTCACCTGTGCGCCGGCGGACGAGACCTGGGCCAGGGCGGTCTGACGCTGCGCCTGCGCCGCGGCAATCTGGGCGGCCTGGGCGGCAACCTGCCGGGCCTGCGCTTCGATCTGCTGCTCCTGCGCCTTGATCTGATCCTGGAGCACGCGATCGTCGCGCTCCGCCTGATCGAGTTGCTGCACGGTCGCCGCCTGCTTGGCAAACAGCCGCTCGGTGCGCTCGTGCGCGCGCCGGGCGATCTCGAACTGCGACTGCAGCGCACCACGCTGAGCGATCGCCGCTTCCCGCAGCGCCTGCGCCGCGTCGCGTTGGGCCGTAAGCGCCTGCACCTGCTTGTCCAGTTCGCCAACACGTGACACGGTGCCGGCGTGCTGCGCCGTCAACTGGTTGCGCTGCAGCACGAGCGGTGTCGAATCGACCTCGCCCACCACGGCTCCGGCGGCAAGTGCCTGTCCTTCCTCGACGGAGAGCTTTGTGAGCTGCCCGGCCGCTTCCGCCGAGATCACGACCTCCGTAGCTTCGACATTGCCGTAGGCGTCGGGTGGGACTTCGCGGCTGCACGCCGCAGTAAATCCCAAAACCCAAATCCCAAATCCCAAACCCAAAATGAAGACCTTGGGCTTTCGACCTTGGGATTTGGAGCGACCTTGGGATTTGGGATTGGGGATTTTGGTTTTGGGATTTTCCATTACCGTACCTCCAAACCCAGAGTCGTGAGGAGCCGCGCGCCCGCCTGCGCGAGCTCCACCTGGTGGGTCGCGCGCGCGAAGCGCGCCTGCAGGAGCTCACTGCTCCGATCGAGAAACTCCGATGCGGTCACGACACCCTCCTGAAAACGAGCCTGCGTCGAACGTTCGATCTGCTCTCGCAGCGCGACGATCCGATCGTCGAGCGCGAGCGTGGCCTGCAGGCGATCAACCGTGGCCGCGGCGCCTTCGATTGATTCGCCGAGCCCCTTCGCAAACGCGGCCTGATCGGCCGCGACGATTTGCTGCTGGATTGCGAGCGCCTCGCGCTCGCGGCTGCTGCTGCCCCACGTCCAGGCGTTCCACTGCACCCGCACGCCGCCGAGTCCGTACGACTCGAACTGGTCGCTGACGAAGTTGAGTCCCGGACGGCCGTAGCCGACCCTCGCGAAGGTCGACACGCGCGGCCGCTCCTGCGCCGCGGCCGCGTCCTGCTGTTTCGCGAGACGCTCGCGTGTTCTGGCGAACAGGTCGTACTCGGGCCGTGCGCGCAACTCGCCTGAGGCCTGGCGCGCCCGCGAAACTGCTGCCGCGAGATCGGGCATCGCCAGCGTGTCGTTCTCCGAGACCGTCTGCCCCGTCAGAATAGCCAGACGCGCCAGCGCAGTACGGCGCGCGGCGCGCAGCTCCTCTTCGTCCTGCCGGCGCTGCAGCAGTGTGGCCTCGATCGATGCCGCGTCTGCCTGTAGCGCGGTGCCCGCACCCACCCGTTCGTTGGTCTCGTCCAACCGCGCGCTGAGATCGGTGATGGCGGCGCCAAGAGCACCTTGCCGCGCCTGCAGCGCCGCCGCCGTGAAAAACGCCTCGTTCACCTGCTGCCGCAGACTGAAGAGCGTCGTCCGCACTCGCGCCTGCTGTTCGGCAAGCTGGGCTCGTTCGAGCGCGCCCTGCGCGTTGATGCTTGCGTCGAAGAGACGTTGATCGATGCGGAGGCCGCTGTCATACGTCGCCTTCGGCGTCAAGAAGAGCGGGAGGCCCCCGGGCAGGGTGAGCGGAGGCCTCGGCACGTCCGACTGGTACTGCGCCTGGCCGTCGACGGTGATCGACGGCAGACGCGCCGCGGCAATGTTGCGAAGCCGCAGCTCGGTCTGCGCGTTGAGCAACTGGAGCTGCTGCAGTCGCGGATCGGTGTCCACCGCAGCCTGCTGCAGCGAGGCGATGTCGACGGATCGCTGTTGCGCAGTCGTCGTGGCCGAGTGTCCGATCAGCAGCCAGGCTGCAATGAAAATACGCAGACGAATCTTCATGGGCGTAAGGCCCTCAGGAAAAATGGCGCCAGCTCCTTGCGCCGACGGTCGATGAACCGGTCGAAGCCCGCCTGATCGAACCCCAGCAGCGCCATGAGCATCGGCCGTGCCGCGAAGGGGAACACGCACATCGAGAGCAGGTTGACGATGAACTGATCGGGCGCGATCGGATGCATGCGGCCGGCGTGGACACGCTCGTCTATCTGCCTGCCGAGGACGGCGCTGACGCGCATGCCGATTTCGGCCGGCACCATTCCGGTGACCGCCGAGACGAGTTGACCCGCGCGCTCCGGGTGATGCGCAAGCTCGCTGAGGATGTAACCAGGCAGGTACGGCGCCTTCGCAAGGTGCTGCAGCTCGGTCTGCACGACCTGATCGACCTTGTCTTCGAGTGTCGTGTCTGAGGCAAGGATTCGGATCACGGCGGGGAGGAGCTGACCGGCTGCGCGTGTGAATACCGCTTCAGCGAGGCGCTCCTTGGTGCGGAAGTAGTAATGCAGCAGCGCGGAGTTCACCCCGGCTTCCTTCGCAATTTCCTGCGTGCGTGCGCCCGCCGTCCCCGACCGGATGAACACCGCATGGGCGGCGTCGAGGATCCGCTGCTCGGTCGACTCATCGTGTTGACTGGGTGCTTTAATCATTCGATTAAAGCAAACGATAAAACAGGCGTCGCCAGGAATGCAAGGGGGATGAATAAGGGGGAAGGGGGAAGGGGGCTTGGACTATCGCCCTGTCAGCCCGGCCGCGAGGGTCGCCGCCTTGTCGGCAAGTGTCGCGGCAAAGACGAAGTTCCGATCCTTCAGTGCCTGCTCAGCCTGCTGCGTGAAGCGTTTGGACTGTTCGTATTGTGCCTTTGCGTCGGCGCTCAGACGGCCGTAATTGACCCCGCTGAGATTGCGGGCCGCGAGCGCGAGGGTGTCGCGCACTTGTTTCTCAGCCGCTGCATCGCGGGCGGGCGAAGCAGGACGGAGCTCGCGCGGCGGTTCGATCGGAAGCTCTACAGGGGGCGTCGCCGCGGCGGGCACGGGTTCGGCGGGCGGTTGCGGTTCAGCGCGCCGCACGGGCGGCCGCGGAGGTGTTCGGGGCGGCGCGGCCGCTGCCGGTAGCTCGGGTGGAGGCGCAACCTCAATCACCGGTTCCTCGACCGGCGCCAGCACGCGCGCGGGAGGAGCAGGCACGTCGAGCGGAGGGCCTTCGGGCACGCTCTTCGCCTGCGCTTTCGCGCAGGCGCCACTCCCAAGTCCCAAAACGCCTATCCCCAGGACAAACATGGCCACGCGCACGACCCGTGGCAGGAGGGAGCTGGCCCGTTGGGAGTGAACGGTCATCTCAAGTCTCGTTTGCTCTGGGTAGAAGGACGCGGAACGTCGTCCCGCGGCCGGGCGTTGACTGCACCTCAACTTCGCCATCGTGAAGCTGGATGATCCGGTACACCATCGAGAGCCCGATGCCGGTCCCATGATCCTTCGTCGTGAAATACAGGTCAAAGATCTTTCCGAGGTCGCCTTCCGGAATGCCGACCCCTGTATCCTCGAATTTCACTTCTACGCGGTCGCGTGCCACGGGCGCGGAAGATAGCCGCAAAGTACCGCCGTGCGGCATGGCCTGGCATGCGTTCATCGCCAGGTTGAGAAACGCCTGCCGCAGCATGGACGCGTCACCATTGACGGCGGGCACGGTGATAGGGGAATCCACCTCGACCCGTACGTGATTGGCCGCCGCCTCAGGCCTGATCACCGGCAGAATCTCATCGAAGATCGCCGCCACACGCACGGGCTGCAGGCGCAGATCCTCGGGACGCGAAAACTTCAGGAAGCCCTGGACCACCTCATCGAGCCGGCGGATCTCGCTTTCGATCACTTCGACGTGCTCGAGCGCACCCGCCTCGGCGCGGCCCGGAGTTCGCGCTTCGGCGATGCTCACGCCACCGGCGCCGACCGGCGCCACCTCGCGCGCCATGCCGTGGCGAATCTTCGTCCGCAGCAGCTCGAGGTGAATCATCATCGCGTTGAGCGGGTTCTTCACCTCGTGCGCGATGCCCGCGGTCAATCGTCCGAGCGCCACGAGCTTCCGCGAATACGCGATGGTCGACTGCATGCGCGACAAGTACGAGAGGTTGCGCGAGACGAGCAGGACCCCGACGAGCTGCCCATCTGTCCCCTCGATCGCATGCGTCATCAGGAGCACATCATCGGCCACCTGCACTGGACCGCGCGAGGTCCTCGTCGCGAGCGTCTCCTCGACAATGGTCCGACACGCGTTGCCGTCTGGAAGCAATCCACGCAGCGCGCGACCAATCGCATCGGCGGGAAGGGTGGGCTGCATGGCCGGATTACTGAAGAGCAGCTCGCCCTGCGGGTTGAACAATGCAACCGCGTCCTCCAGATGCTCGACGGCTGACTGGAGGTTCGCCTTCTGCCCTGCGAGAAGGCTGCGATCCGCAGAAAGCTGCTGGCTGACCGTATTGAAAAACGTCCCGAGCTCGCCAAACTCATCGTCTTGTGGAAGATCGAGCGTGATCCCGAACTCCCCTTTGCCGAGGCGCGTCAGTCCGCTCCGGATCACGTTGATCGGGCGGAGGAACAACTGCGCAAGCAACGCCGCCACGATCACCGCGATGAAGAGGGAGGCGATCGCGATGTTCACCGCCGGCTGGAGCGAGGCGTTCAGCTCCCGGCGTACCAGCACAGTCGAGAGGCCGATGCGGATCGATCCGAACGCCTCGTCGCCCAGCAGCATCGGCTGGCGCACCTCGAGGGTCCGGCCTTCTTCCGAGTAGATCACCCGCAACTGGTCGAGCGGTCCGGAGTCTTCAAGGGTGGCCATGTCGGCGCGTTCAGGCAGCGGCTTGCCTTCCTGCGTGGGGTCGCTGGCGGCCTGGACGATGCCGTGGGTGTCGAGGATGGCGGCGTCGGTGACGTTCTCGCCGTAGATGCTGGATTCGAGGATCGCGCGGAGCCCCGGATCGCTGCGCAACGCAACGTAGGGATCACTATTGTTGATGACGACGACCTCGCGGGCGCGATGGAAGATCGCATTGGCGAGGAGCTGGCCGCGCGCGCGGCTCTCGTGGAGCACGACGCGCGCGAGCCGCGTCACGTGCACCGCGCTCAACGCCACGACCGCCAGTCCGACGATGGCGGTGACGGCGGCGATCTGCTTGGCCTTGATGCCTATCCGCATAGGATGGGGATCGGGGATCGGGGATCGGGGATCAAAAGCTCTTGATCCCAGATCCCAGGTCTCTGATCCCTTCTCCTCATTGGGAAACTCCGTGGCCTGTCTCAGTGAAAGGCGTCACGACTGTGAAACGATCTCTTCTTCCTGACGTTTACCTGGAACCCGACCGCGAAGTTTGTTGAGCTTGTTGTGCAGGGTCTTGAGGCTGATGCCGAGAATCTCGGCGGCCCGCGTCTTGTTGTCGCGCGTGTGTTCGAGCGTCATCAGGATCAGGCGCCGCTCCGCTTCCTCCACGGTCGTGCCAGGCACCAGGGACAGCGTCGGCTTCACGACGTCGGGCGACTCGGTCACGAGCGGCGGAAGCTGCTTCGGCTCGATGAACTCGCCGGTGGACAGGATCACCGCGCGCTCGATGATGTTGCGCACCTCGCGCACGTTGCCCGGCCAGTTGTACTGCTCGAGAATCCGCATGGCCGCGGAATCGAGGGCGGAGACCGCTTTGTTGTTGCGTTCGTTGAATTCGGCAAGGAACGACTGGACGAGCAACGAAAGGTCATCCTTTCGTATCCGCAGCGGCGGCAGCTCGATGAGATCGGA
>Ga0209726_10008991_pt1 | contig 10529 bp, 7 predicted proteins | sample Subgrocontami54m_FD_187453 | JGI IMG/M metagenome (GOLD analysis project Ga0209726, IMG submission 187453) | Subsurface groundwater microbial communities from S. Glens Falls, New York, USA - GMW46 contaminated, 5.4 m (SPAdes) (version 3) | ecosystem: Environmental > Aquatic > Deep subsurface >... | reverse complement strand
CTGTGCGCCCAGCCGGGCGCGACCCGGGGAGTCGCCGTTCGAGCCCCTGCAGATGCCAGCCCAAAGCGGTCTCGAGACCCTGGTCCGCCTCGCGGTGCCGAACTCCTGGCAGAACAGCGAGCTCGTGCGCGTATCGGCGGGCCTCCTGGTCCAGACCGCCATCGGCCCAGGAGAGCACGGGGATTGCGTGGGCATGGCGAGCGGCGAGCTCATGGAGAACGCGTTCAAGTACGGCGGGCCCGGGGTCGTCACGTATGCGCTCTCCCGCCGCGGGGCGACGCTCGACGTCGAGGTGACGCAGGCGCCAAAGGATGCGGCGAGCCTCTACCGGCTGCGCGAGGCCATCGACTGGATCCAGAGCTTCTCCGACGTCCAGTCGGCGTACCTGAGCCGCATGCAGGATTACTCGGCGGAGGGCGCGAGCCAGGCGGGGGGATTGGGCCTCGTGCGCATCGCGTACGAGGGGCGGTGCGCGCTCGCGTGCGAGAGCGACGCCGACGGCAGGGTCCACGTCAGGGCGAGCTATCCCCTGCCGGTGGCCGCGGGGAGCTGAGGAGGAGTCCATGGAAGGGCTGGAAGCGGGTGATCTGCGCGTCGAGGTGGGACCGTCCACGGACGCCGCGGGGTTTCGGCTGACGTTCCTCGGAAAGAGCAACGCACAGAACCCGGGCGAAATGCTCCGGCCGTACCTCGGCAAGGCGATCGACGCCGCCGCATTGCAGTCGGGGAAGCTCGAGCTCCATTTCGAGCGGCTCGAGTACTTCAACTCCTCGACCATCAAGGCGATCATCGGCTTCGTCCAGGAGGCTCGTCAGCGCAAGGTGCCGATCCAGCTCGTCTACGACGACAAGCTGCGCTGGCAGAAGCTGAGCTTCGATGCGCTCCGGATGTTCGACCGTGGAGACGGGTTGCTCTCACTCAAGGGGGGATGACGGCATGGCACATCGCAGCTGTTTGTTGGCGCTCTTCCTTCTGGCCTCGGCCTGCAGCGAGAAGGAGCCGGTCGGCACCGGCGGATCGTCGGACGGCTTCTCGGCCGCGGAGATGACGAAGATCTCCGCGCTGTCGCCGTTGCCGGCCTTGCCGGCGGAGCCGACCAACCGCTACGCGGACGACCCGAAGGCGGGGGCCCTCGGCCAGAAGCTCTTCTTCGACGCGCGCTACTCGGGGGCCATCTCGCCGGGCGGCGCGAAGGACGCGTCGAACGGCGGCCTCGGCGCGGCGGGCGAGAAGGGCAAGCTGTCCTGCCAGAGCTGCCACATTGACAAGTGGCTGCAGGACAACCGCTCGAACCCCGCGAATGTCAGCCTCGCGGCGGACTGGATCATCCGCAACACCCCCACGCTCGTGAACTCGGCGTTCTACAAGCGCTTCGGGTGGATCGCCGGGCCGGACTCCATGTGGTGCCAGTCCCTGTTTCCCGCGGAGGAGGAGCACCACATCGGCGGCAGCCGTTGCGGCATCGCGCACCTGCTCTGGAGCAAGTACAAAGAGGAGTACAACGCGATCTTCGATCCGCTGGATCCAGCGCTGGATCCCATGCACGCCAGTGCGGCGCGCTTCCCGGCCGAATGCAAGCCCAAGGCAATGGGGGCGCCGGACGGGGCGTGGGAGCGGATGGCCGCAGCGGACCGCGCGATCATCAACCGGATCTTCGTCAACTTCGGCAAGACGCAGGAGGCCTACATCCGCAAGCTCGTGAGCCGCAATGCCGCCTTCGACCGCTTCGTCGCGGGCGAGAAGGACGCCATGGGCGCGTCGGCGAAGCGGGGCCTCAAGCTCTTCATCGGCAAGGCCGCCTGCGACGCGTGCCACAACACGCCGTTCTTCTCGGACAACAAGGCGCACAACACCGGCGTCCCGCAGACGGGGCCGCACGTGCCGATGGTGGAGAACGGCGCCTACGACGGCGCCGGCTTCGCGCTCGGCAACGAGTTCAACAGCTCGAGCGAGTGGAGCGACGACCGCAACACCGGCCGCCTTTCGGGCGTGATGCAGGCCGAGGAAGACAAGGGGAAGATCCGGACGAAGAGCCTGCGCGAGGTCAAGGAGACGGCGCCCTACATGCACGCCGGCCAGCACGCGACGCTCACGGAGGTCATGGACTTCTACAACCGCGGCGGCGACACGTCCTCCGTCGGCACGAAGGACCCGCTCATCAAGCCCCTCAACCTCACGCCCGCCGAGATCGCCGACCTCGTGGCCTTCCTCGAGACCCTGACCGGCGATCCCGTGCCCGCCGAGCTCCTGGCGAACACCGCCAACCCCTGACATGCACGCCGCCGCCCTGCCGATCGCGCTCCTGCTCCTGGCCGACGGCGCGGTCGCCGCGGCTCAATCGCCCGCCGACCAGTCGGCCGCGGAGCAGCCGGCGCCCACCGGCCGCGAGCTCGACGAACGACTCGAGCAGCTCGAGGAGGACAACCGCCGCTTGCAGCAACGCCTCGACGCGCTCGAGGAAGCGCACGGGGAGACGCGCCAGCAGGCGGCACGCGCCGCGGGTCGGATCTCCGGCTACCTCGACGTCGGCTTCTTTGCCGTCCAAGGCAATGGCTCCGGCGTCCGCGCCGACCTCGGGTACCAGTACTTCCCGCGCTACACCGGGATGGTGCCCGATTCCTGGGTCTTCTTCGGCGATCCCCTCTCCACGACGATCAACTCCCGCGGCGAGCCCGCGGACACCGGCGATTCGCGCGCGCTCGTCTTCGACCCGGTCGACAACCGCGGCAAGCCGTCCTTCATCGTCAACGCGCTAAACCTCTCGCTGTTCGCCGCGCCCGCCGACACGGTCGTGGTGCAGGCGCTCGTCGACTTCGTGCCGCGCAGCCGCGACGTCTCGAACCCGACCGGCACCTCGCTCGGGGACTTCGTCGACGTCAAGCTCGCCTACGTCGAGTATCAGGCGAACACGGACTGGATGCTGCTCAGCCTCTACGCCGGCAAGATCGACGGCGTCCTCGGCATCGAGTACCGGACCCAGGAGTCCCCCGACCGCATCAACGTCACGCCGTCGCTGATCTGCCGGTACACGTGCGGCCGGCCGCTCGGCATCAAGGCCCGCGCGCGCTTTCTCGACGAGTCACTGACCGCGATGCTGGCCGTGACGAACGGCAGCCACGTGACCGAGATGTTCCCGTTCTACGGCGAGATCGACAGGAACGTCTTCAAGACCGTGGCCGGCCGCGTCTCGTACACGCTTCCTTTCGCGAACCTCGAGATCGGCGCCTCGGGCCTCATCGGGGCCCAGGACAACCAGACCTCCGACGACCGACTGCACGAGCATTTCGGCTTCGACCTGCACCTCGAGGCGTCCGGCTTCGAGATGGCCGCCGAATTCGTCAAAGGCGAGATTGGCTCGCTCGCCTGGAAGGAAGCCGCCCAGCGGGCCGGAAGGCCCGTCTGCGATGACGCGCCGTGCCTCGAATACCAGGGCGCCTACGGGCTCTTCGGGTACCACCTGGCCAACTGGCTCATGCCGTACGCACGGGTGGACTACCGCGACGCCGAGCACCGCAGCGGCGCGAGCTTCGTCTACGTGACGAACGTCCTGCGGGCGACGTTCGGTCTGCACCTGGAATTCGGCACGCATTCGATCCTCAAGGCCGAGTACACCGTCAACCGGGAGCTCGGCGACCTGCCGCCGATCCCCAACGACGTGTTCACCTCCTCGCTCGTGGTGAAGTTCTGATGCGCCTCTTCATCGTCGTGTGCATGTGCGCCATCTCCGCGACGGCGAGCGCGGAGCCTCGCGGGGGAACCATCGCCGGCAGCGTCCAGGTCCTGGTCGGCGGCGCGCCCAAGGAGGACCGCTCGGGCGTGATCGTCTACGTCGAATCCGTGGCGGGCCGGCGCAGGGGCGCCCCGAGGAAGCACGAGATGTTCCAGAAGGACAAGGCCTTCGTGCCGGCGCTGCTCGTGGTCGAGAAGGGCGACACGGTCGAGTTCCCGAACCGCGACCTCATCTTCCACAACGTGTTCTCGCTGTCGAAGGGCGTCTCGTTCGACCTCGGACTCCACAAGAGCGGCACGCGCCCGACGACCACGTTCGATCGAGCCGGCGCCATCGACGTCTTCTGCAACATCCACCCGCAGATGGCCGCGACCATCAGGGTGCTCGACAATGGCCATTACGCGGTGACGGAGCGCGACGGGAGCTTCCGGATCACGGGCGTCCCCGCGGGCACGCACACGGTGGTGGCCTGGATCCGCAACGGCAAGGAGCAGCGACAGCCCGTCACCGTCGCCCCGGGCCAGGGCGCCCAGGCCAGCTTCGAGCTCGTCGAGATCAAGAGGATGGGGACGCACCTCCGCAAGGACGGCACGCCCTACCCTCGCTACAAGTAGGATCTAGTCTACCCGGGCACCAGCCCGTGCCGACGCGCCAGCACCATCGTCGCGGCGTGGTGCGGAACACGAAGCAGAAATCCCTGCCGCCAGGTCTCGTTGCCAATGCGCGATGCGCGCTCGTGCAATCGGTCCGTCGCCCGCGCGAGCGCCTGGCGCGCGGCATCCGTCTGGCCCAGGGCCTCGAGCGTCTCTGCATGGACGAGCCGCACGAGTCCCTCGAACTCCTCGATCGTCCCGAGGCGCTCGAGCAGCGCATGGGCCTCCGCCGCGGGTTCCTGCGCGTCGTCGATCCTCCCGGCCGAGAGCCGGATCTGCGCCAGCGACGCGAGCCCACCGGCCCGGGCTGCCGGCAATGACGCGTGGAGCTCCACTGCGCGCAGGGCCTGCGCCTCGGCGAAGCGCAGGTCTCCGGCCGAGCGCGCGATCCACGCCAGGTAGATGCGTGACCAGCCCTCGAAGCGAGCGTCCTTCTGCTCCGCGCCCGCCTGGACGGCCCGCTCCTCCGCCTCGCGAGCCGTCCCGAGGTCCCCCTTGGCCCAGAAGACCAGTCCGAGGTTGTGGCATGCGCGCGCGACGACCGTGCCGAGCTCCATTCGCTCGGCGGCGAGGAGCCCGCGTTCGAGCGCGCGCCGCGCGAGGTCGAGCTCGCCCACGCCGGTGTAGGCAAACCCCAGGCTGACGAGCGCATTGCAGGCATTGCGGTGATCCGCGGCTGCCTCGTAGGCGTCCGCCGCCGCCTGGTACGCGAGCAGGTCGGCCTCTGCATCGCCGTGGTGTCGCGCCCGCGCCCCGCGCATCCTGTGCAGCTCGGCCTGCGCCGCGGGCTCGAGCGGTGCGTCCGCGCAGAGAGCCTCGATGCGATCGCCGAGCCCCGACACGACGTCGAGCGGGCCGGCATTGGACAGCTGCCGCACGGCGACGCTCAGGCAATTGACCTGCGCCGTGCGGGCGTCGGCCTCGGCCGTCGCGTTCGCAGCCTCGATCGCCCAGGTCTCGACCACCGCGGCCCGGGTCTGCCGGCCCGCCGAGAAGAGCAGCTCCGACACCGCGCGGAACCAGCGCGCGCTTCCGCTCGGTAACGCGGCTGCGGCCTCCGTCGCGGCCTGCTCGGCGTCCACGAGCTCGCCGCGCCACCGGTTGGCCTCGGCCTTGATGAGGTTGATCCGGCCGAGATCCTCGCCCTCGGCGCCGCAGACGACCGCGAGCTCGGCGCGCACGAGCGCGGTCCAGAGGTCATTGCCCTCGAGCGCCTGTTCTGCCGCGCGTGCGAAGCACGGCATCGCGCGCGCGTGCTCCTCGCCGCGGAGGAAGTGCTGGCCGAGCGTCATCGCGTCCTGCTCCCCGATCTGCGCGAGCCACTCGCCGGCGAGCCTGTGCGCGAGCGTCTGATCGTCGCCGGTGAGCGTGGCGTAGACGGTGTCATGGACGAGGCCATTGCGAAATGCGTATTCCTGCTCGCCCGGGTAGGAGGTCGACTCGCGCCGCACGATGATCTCCGCGCCGACGAGGTCGTCGATCGCGCGCTCGACCTCGGGGCGTGACGCGCCGACGAGCGCCGTGACGCCGCCTGGGCAGAAACCGAGGCCGAACACGCTGCCCGCGCGCAGGACGCGCTTCGCGAGCGGCCCGAGCGCGTCGAGGCGCGCCTGGATGAGGCCGATGATCGTGGGGGGCAGCGTCGTTCCCTCGGCCGCGCTGCGGATCAGCTCTTCGAGGTAGAAGGCGTTGCCGTCGGCCTGATCGACCAGCCGGGCGACCGTCTCGTCGCTGGCCGAGGGGCCGAGCACGTCCCGACACAGCCGTTCGGCGGCCCGGCGCAGCAGTCTGCCGAGCTGGAGCACCTGGAGCTCCCGCTGCCGCCACGGTCGCACCACCTCCTCGGGGACCTCGGGCCGCGCCAGTGCCAGCAGCATGAACGGTCGGTCCCGGAGGCGTCGCAACGCGCCGTCGATGAAGAGCGCCGTCGGCCGGTCGCCCCACTGGAGGTCCTCGGCGACGAGGAGCAATGGATGCGAGGCCGTGGCCGCGAGGAGCCAGTCCTCGAATGCGGCGCGCTTGCCGTCGCCCATGAGCACCGGTTGCTGCTGGGCCGCACGCAGCGCCGCGCTCGGCAGCCCCGGCGCCGGCACGCCGACGATCTCGCCGATGAACTCGCAGAACCGATCGAGATCGGCCTCGCCCCCGTGCTCGCCGAGCCAGCGGCGGAGCTTGCGCTGGCGGAGATCCAGCGGCTCGCCTTCGAGGATGCCCGCGCCCGATCGCAGCGTGGCCGCGAGGAGGCCGAGCGCCGAACCCGCCCGCAGCTGCTCGCCGCGCCCGACCAGCACGATCGCCCCGGGATCCCGCTCCTGCACGCTGCGCACGAGCTCGTCGCGCAACCGCGACTTCCCCATGCCGGCCGGCGCGGTCACGAGCATCGCGCGGGCCACGGATTCGCCCGTGCACTCCTCCCACAGCGCCATGAGCGCGCCGAGCTCCCGATCCCGGCCCACGAAGGGCGTGCGCTTGCCACAGAGCGTGCGGTGCGCCTCGACAGGCCTCTCCGGCCCGAGGTAGATGACGTCTCCTTCGCGCTCGACCTCGAAGCGGCTCTCGAGGAGCGAGGCCGCCGCCTCGTCGATGCGGATGGCTCTCGGGCGAGCGCGTCGGAGCGCACGCGCCGCGCGATCGAGCACCTCGCCGATCGGCACGCGATCCGAGACGACGGCCCGCCCGATGGCGAGGACCATCGGCACGTCCGCGAGCAGCGCACGCACCGCGAGCGCGCAGCGAGCAGCCTGCGCCGCCTGATCCGTCGCCGCACCGTGGCCGGTGAGCGTGATGAGCGCCGAGCCGTCCCAGAGCAGATCCAGGCGACAACCGTGCGCCGCGACCGCGGGCGCGAGCACGCTCGAAAGCCCACGATCCGCCTCGGAGCTCCAGGTGCGCGCCTCCGCCTCGGCGCGCGCGGACAGCACGGCGCACACCATGCGCTGCTCGCTGCCGGTGATCGATTGCCGTATCGGACGTGCGGGCGCGAGAGGGAGGTCCGCGCCCGCCTCGATCGCGACCAGGGCCTCGATGACCGCCGAGGCATCGGCCGGTCGCGCGCTGGTCTCCTTGGCGAGCAGCGACGCAACGAGCGCGTCGAGCCCGGGTGGCACACCGGGGGCGACCTCGGACAGCCGCGGTGGATCCTCGAGCAGGATGCGCGCAAGCACGGCCAGGAGGTGCTCGCCGACGAACGCCGGTCGCCCGGACAGGCACTCGAAGAGCACGCACCCGAGCGAGAACAGGTCGGCGCGGCCGTCGAGCACGCGACTGCCACGCGCCTGCTCGGGCGCCATGTACGCCGGAGTCCCGATGACCGTGCCCGTCTGGGTGAGCCCCGAGCGGCGGCGGTCCAGATGGGCGTGGCCGAAGTCGATCACCTTGACGGCCGAGACGCGTCCGTCGACGAGGTACAGGTTCGACGGCTTGATGTCGCGATGGACGATGCCGGCCCGGTGCGCCACCACGAGCGCGGCCGCGACCTGCTTTCCGAGGATGAGCGTCTCGGCGAGCGACAGGCCACCGCGAGACAGCCGGACCTCCAGGTCCTCGCCCTCGAGCCACTCGATCGCGAGGTACGGGGTGCCGTCGTCGATCAAGCCGTGTCCCGCGTAGCGGATGATCCCGGGATGATCGAGCTCCGAGAGCAGGGCCGCCTCGCGCTCGAATCGCTCGACGTCGCCCGCGCCCATGCTCGAGAGGATCTTGAGCGCCACCGTCATTCCGGCGGAGACGTCCACCGCTCGGTAGACGGTCCCCGATCCGCCCGAGCCTGCTTCACGCTCGATCCGGTAACGGTGCGCGATCAGCTGCCCTGCGGGGAGCCCCACGGAAGCCCATCGTACCAGCGGCCCGCACCCGTGTATCCAAGCCACGCCCGATCAGCTAGCAGTCGGATCCGATCACGGCTCGGCGGTGTACCCTCCGCGCCATGAAGCGGCTCGCGCTGGCGGCGGTGCTGGGGGTGGGGATGCTCGGGGCGGGGCCGGCGGTGGCGGAGGAGCCGCTGCGGTCCCTCGTGCTCCTCGTCCCCAGGTCGAGGAGCCTCGACGAGGCGCAGGTGACGGTGGCCACCGAGCGGGCCGTCGGACGCAAGCTGCCGAAGGGCGACGATTCCCAGGAATTCGCGGTCCGCGTCCAGCCGGGCCGCTTCATGGTCAAGCTGCGGGAGGGGAGCTTCCTCGTTCACGACGCTGCGCAGCCCTACTTCGACTCCGACGCGGTCGCGCAGCAACTCAAGGACAAGCGGCAACGGGATGCGGTCCGCGCACACAAGGCGTGGATTGCGGTGGACCTCCTCGGGCACTCCACCGCTGCGGACATCCGCAACGGCTACGCCACGGCGGGCAGGGTCCTGGCGGAGCTGGCGCCGGCAAACCCGCTTGCCCTGTTCAGCCCCGAGAAGCAGAGACTCTGGCCCTGGCTCCGCACGTCGAGGAACGCGCTGCGTGGCGGCGATCCCCTCGAGGACCTGGCTGGCGGCGTGGCGGCGACGATCGTCGAGGTCTCGCGCGACGACGCCGAGATGCGTGCGGCGGTGGCACAGGCGCGCAGGACGTGGTCGCAGTTCGTGGCGGCCTTCAGGAGCCCGCCGCCCCGCGCGAGCTTCGCCGCCAAGGCGCCGTTCTCCGAGGGGACGGAGACCGAGTTCATGTGGGTCAGCGTGACGCGCATCGACGGTGATTTCGTCGAGGGCAAGCTCGGCAACGAGCCGCACGCGCTCAAGGCGCTCCGCGAGGGGAGCCTCGTCCGCTTCCACGTGCGCGACCTCAACGACTGGCTGATCGAGCGCGATGGCAAGTTCCAGGGCGGCTTCACCGTCGACGTGCTCGGCAAGCGCATGGGCGCAAAGGCGCTGCCGCGGTGAGGCCAACGGAGCCCTGACGTGCCGATCTCCGGCTTCATGGTCGTCAAGGACGTGGTCTCCGGCGGCTACCCGTTCGTCGAGGCCATCCGCGCGGCGCTGCCGATCTGCGACGAGCTCCTCGTGTCGGACGGCTACTCGAGCGACGGCACCTGGGAGGCGCTCGAGGCGCTGTCGGCGCGCCACCCGCGGCTCGTGCTGCACCGCGACCGCTGGGACGGCCCGCGCGGCCACGCCGAGATCATCGCGCGGATGACGAACGTCCTCCTCGAGCGCTGCCGCCACGACTGGTGCCTGAACCTGCAGGCGAACGAGGTGCTGCACGAGCGATCGCGCGAGGAGCTGCGCCGCCTGCCGGAGCTCTACCCCGACGCGGAGATGTTCCGGCTGCCGTTTCTGACGGTGATGGGCCAGGGGCTCGTGTGGCTGTGCGACCACCGGCGGCGGCTCGTCCGGCGCCGCCCCGAGATCCGCTCGAAGGGCGACGGCTACGACCTCGGCTACGACGTGCGCACGTTCGCCCGCCGGCGGCCGCGCGAGCTCCTGCGCTACGTGCTCCACCGCGAGGGCGAGGTGACGGCGTACCTGTCCTCGCCGGTCTTCCGCTACCGGGCGCTCTACCCCGACCTCTACGTCGGCAAGCTCGAGCGCGCGGCGGCGCTGTACGAGAACGCCCACTCGAACCACTTCGTCAGAAAGGAGCTCGCGTTCGCCCGCGCCGTGCGCGACGCGATGGATCCCGCGCGCGACCCGGTGGAGGCCTTCTGGCGGCGCATGCGCGTCTACTTCGACGACGTGCAGTGGCAGGGCAACCCGCACGGCTGGTCGCCCGGCCGCTTCCCACGGCGCTGCCTCGACCTCGAGCTGGCGCCGCCGGCGGTGATGGCCCCGCTCTTCGGCGCGTGGCGTTACCCGGTCGAGGCGAGCCTGGCCGCGATCGCCTGAGCGAGCCTCAGCGCGACCTCGCGCAGGCGCGCTGGATCCACGTGCACGACGCTCCCGGCACCGCGGATGCGCTCAGTCGCCTCGAGGCGCGCGTGACCGTGGCCGGTCCACGCGGCGAGGTGCTCGTAACAGCGCCAGCCGGGGCCGCCGGTCGGATCGATCTCGAGGACGGCCGCGTGCGGCGGCAGCCACAAGAGATGCGTCAATCCCGCGCCGTGCACGCCCGCGAGCAGATCGGTGCGCGTCGCGAGCTCGATCTGCGCCTCGATCGACAGGGCGGCGAGGTCGACCGTCCGCGCGTCCACGCCGGGGAGCGCCGCGAGCGCGGCGAGGCACGCGGCCT
>Ga0209726_10008990_pt1 | contig 10529 bp, 6 predicted proteins | sample Subgrocontami54m_FD_187453 | JGI IMG/M metagenome (GOLD analysis project Ga0209726, IMG submission 187453) | Subsurface groundwater microbial communities from S. Glens Falls, New York, USA - GMW46 contaminated, 5.4 m (SPAdes) (version 3) | ecosystem: Environmental > Aquatic > Deep subsurface >... | reverse complement strand
CTCCTTGAGCTTGTCGCGGCCGCCGTGGGCCTTGTCGAGCGCCTTTAGGTAGTCGGCGATCTCGGCGCGCGACACGTCGATGTTGGACAGCTCGGCCAGGTGGAGGAGCGCGAGGTGGTTGTCGAGGCGCATGCGCGGCTTCGGACCGACCTCCTCGCCGGCGCCGTCACGGGCGTCGTTGTCGCGCTTCAACGCAGACATCACCGTGTGCAGCGGATCGTTGATCTGCGCGAGCGGCAGCATCAGCGAGTACACCGCCCCGAGGATCTGCTCCCGCTGCATGAACTCACCGCTCAAGATCTGGCGCGTGCCGACCTGGGCGAGGGGAGTGCGGCTCCCGGAGTCGTTCGACATGAACGCCGCGTAGGGGACGCCGAAGATCGCGGCGAGGAACACCGTGATGCCCAGCAGTACGATCCGATTGACGGTGGTCTCTTTCATCGCACGCGCGCTCCGATCGGCCGGTCGGAAGGATGGCCGTGAACCGGGCATTGTAGTGGCGCGCGAGCAGCCTGCAAGCCGAGAGCGCCTGGCCCGGGCCCGCACGACCCCGTCGCTCCCGTCGCTCGGCCCGAGGACATGCCGGTGGGCGAAAACCGCGAGCCTCCCCGGCTGGAGCGCACGGCCCGGGTCTGCTAGAGTCAGGGGCGTGACGACCCCGCGGATCCACGACACGTCTCGGTGTGCAGCGACTCGCCGCGCCTTGGCCCTCGTCCTCGTGCTCCTCGGTCCGTCGCTCGGCTGTGCGACGGACCCGGTCGACCTGGAGCCCGTTGCGGACGGAAACGGGCCTGGGCCCGCCACGGCGCCGCCCGCGACGGCCCCGGAGCCGCGCACGGCGGGACCCACGGAGCGGATCGCACCCCCGCCCGTGGCGACGGGTGGGGACGTGCTCGTGCGGGTCGGCACGGACGACATCGGCGCCCGCGAGCTCGCGGATCGGTTTCGCGAGCGTCACCGAGAGAAGTTCGACAACATCCTCAAGGATCTGTTGGTCGAGCGCGTCGTGCGCCGCGAGAACGAGACCCACAAGATCGACGTCCCGGCGGCGATCCTCGACGCGGAGGTGGCCCGCGATCGGGAGATCTACGAGAAGGAGGCCCGGCTCCAGTACCAGATGGGTCTCGACGAGCTGCTCAAGGCACAGGGGCGCTCGAGCGAGGACTTCACTCGGCTGTCGCGCGAACATGCGCTGTACGTGCACACCCTCAGGCGCCTCGTCCGTCACGCTCAGCTCCAGCGCGGCGCGGTCAAGGTCCGGCACATCGTCGTCAAGACCCGCGAGGAAGCCCTCGGTCTCCACGCCAAGCTCGTCCAGGGGGCCGACTTCGCCACGCTCGCGCGGCAGCACTCGCTGTGCCCGTCGCGCCGCGACGGAGGAAACCTCGCGATGGTCGTGCCGGGCGTGTACGCGGCGGCCGGCCACGCCGAGGTCGAGGCCACGCTCGCGGTTCTGGACGCCGGCCAGCTGTCGTCCGTCGTCGCGGCGAAGACCGGCTTCCACGTGTTCGAGGCGCTGTACCGTGAGCCGCCGCACCCGGCGGCGAGTTACGCCGAGCTCGCGGACCGCGTCGCCTCGAGCCTCGAGCGTTTTCCGGTGAGCGACGAGGAGATCGACTGGTGGCTCGAACAAATCCGGCCCCGGTATCCGCTGGTCCAGCACTTCTAGCGGCGGCCGAGCGACCCGTGACCGCGCCCGCTGCCTCACGCGATCGGCCCGCGGCCGACGTCGTGCCCGAGGGCCCTGATGGGCTCGCACGGCGCCTCGAGGCCGTGCTGTTCGCGACGCCCGAGCCGCTCCTGATGGCCGACCTCGGACGCCTCCTCGGCACGAGCGAGGTCCCGCTCGAGACCGCGCGCCTCGAAGCGGCGCTCCGCGTCCTCGAGGCGCGACTCACGGGCGGCGCGCTCGTGGTCCAGCGCATCGCGGGTGGCCTGCGGCTGTCGACGCGGCCCGAGTTCGGCGAGCTGCTCAAGCGGCTGTTCAACGAGCAGCGCAACCGGGGCCTGTCGCCCGCCGCGCTGGACGCCCTCGCGATCGTCGCCTATCGGCAACCCATCACCAAGAGTGAGCTCGAGGCGATCCGCGGGGTCGACAGCACGGGAATCCTGCTGGCGCTCGCCGAGCGCCACCTCGTGCGCGTCTGCGGCCGCAAGGCCGGCGAGCGAGGCCGCCCCTACGTGTACGGCACGACCGACCACTTCCTCGAGGTCTTCGGCCTGGGGTCGCTCTCGGATCTGCCACCGCTCGAGCCGTCGGCCGACTTCTCCGCGCTCGCTCCGCCGCGGGCCCCGAGCGCGGCGGCGACGCTGCCCTTGTTCGAGGGGTTGGTCGACGAGCTCGCCCCGGGCGAGGTCACGCCGCTCACCGATCCGGGGGACGACGAGGCCGACCCGACCGAGCTCTAGCGCTCTACGGCCCGCGAAAGCGCTCGCGAGCCAGCCGCGCAAGGCCAGCCACGACGTCGGCCAGGTCCCGCGCGACGCGCGACGCGCCGGGGGCGAGCTCGCACCGCGGCTCGTCCAGGTACAGCCGGCGGTTCACCTCGAGTTGGATCGCGTGGATCCCGCGACCGGGATCCGCGAAGCTTCGCACCAGGTCCGCACCGGCGTAGGGCCAGTTGACGGCCACCGCATAGCCTCGAGCGACGAGCGCGTGCTCGAGGTGGTCGGTGAGCCACCCGCCGCACGCCGTGCCGCGCAGGTCGCCGAGCACGAAGTCGGGGCGGCGCGTACCCGGTGGGTCCGGCGTGCACCCGTTGGCCACCGACTTCATCGAGTGCGCGTCCAGGTAGATCGCCCCGCCGAACCGCGCCGCGCGTCCTGCGAGCACGTTCGCGAGGGCCGCCCGGTAGGGGCGCCAGCAGGTCTCGATGCGCCGCCACACCTCCGCGGCCGACAGCTTGCGCGCGTACACGGGTATGCCATCGGCGACGAGGCGACGGATCAGGCCGACTCCCAGGCGCGTCTTCTCGGTGGTCCTCACGGGCGAGGGCCATGGCTCCGAGAGGAGTGCAGGGTCGATCTCGTCCGTGGCACGGTTGACGTCGATGTACGCCCGCGAAAACCGCGCGACGAGCAACGCCGCGCCGTGCGCCGGCGCCTCGGCGAACAGGTGGTCGACGTACGCGTCCTCGGTCTGGCGCACGACCGACGGGTCGGGCGCAGGATCGAAGTCGGTGGGCAAGTCGCGGCCGCTGTGCGGCGAATCGACCACGAGCGGCGCGGGGTCCGCCGCCTCCCACAACGCGTAGGGAGGGAGCGGGCGCGGCGCGGCGCACTCGGAATCGGGCGCAACGGCGACGCCCGCGGCAAACGACTCCATGCCCCGTATCCTAGCAGCCTGTCGCGAGAAGTGCCGGTTCGGCTCGCTGCGGAGTGCTCCAGCACGCCTCGCTCGCCTGCCTTGCCCCGACCGACTCTCGGCTCGAAGCCCGCTCGCGTACTTTCGCCACAGTCTGCTAGCAGCCTGTCGCGAACGTACCGGCGCGGGTCCGGGCGACCGGCACGAGTCGCTCGTCCTCGCCCATCGCGATCGCGCGTCGGGGTCGTAGAATGCCGCGCAACGACGCGCCAGCCGACCCCGAGATCCGTCATGCCCCACGACGAGCGCAAGCGCACCCAAAAATCCGGTCTGTCGCCGGGCTCCCTGATCTACGTCGGCCCTCACCGCAGCCATCCGGTGACGATCGACACCTACGACTACTCGCCCACGGCGCTCACGCGCGCCAAGATCGCGGGCCCCGACGGCCTGGGCACGCGGTCGGGAATCGAAGGGGTCCGGTGGCTGGACGTCGAGAGCCTGCACGACGTCGACTTGATCGAGCAAATCGGCGAGCGCTACGGCGTGCATCGCCTCACGCTCGAGGACGTGCTCGACACGAACCAGCGTCCCAAGATCGAGGAGTACCCCGACTACATCTTCTGCATCATCAAGATGGTGCGGTATCTGCCGGAGAGCGAGGGCCTGGTGATCGAGCAGGTCGGGCTCGTGCTCGGCGACAAGTTCGTGATCACGTTCCAGGATCGCCCCGGAGACGTGTTCGACGGCGTGCGCAAGCGGCTGGAGCAGGCCGACGGGCGGCTCCGCAAGTCCGGCAGCGACTACCTCGCCTACGCGCTCGTGGACGCGATCGTCGACCACGACTTCTTCGTGATCGAGCGCATCGACAACGAGATTCGCGAGCTCGAGGACGAGGTCGACGGTCACGCCGACGCCGAGATGCTGCGCGAGATCCACCGGCTGCGCACCCTGGTGGGGGACATGCGGCGCGTGGCGTGGCCGCAGCGCGAGCTGCTCGCCCACTGGCTCGCGACCGAGCACGTGCGGATCTGCCCCGAGGTCCGCGTGTTCCTGCGCGACGTCCACGACCACGCGATCCAGGTGCTCGAAGCGCTGGATCGCGAGCGCGAGGTGCTCGTGTTCCAGCACGACCTCGTGCTGTCGAGCCTCAACCTGCGGGCCAGCGAGGTCATGCAGTTCCTATCGGTGATCGGCACGATCTTCATGCCGCTGACCTTCGTGGCCGGCGTGTACGGCATGAACTTCACCGAGCAGATGCCCGAGTTTCACTGGCAATACGGGTACGTGTTCACGTGGGGCGTGTTCATCGCGATCACGGGGGGCATGATCTGGCACTTCAAGCGCAAGCGGTGGATTTGAGCACCGCGGCCGAGCTCGAGCTCGACCCAGCGACGACCGAACGGATTCGGACGGCAGACCGGCGGTTGGTCGAGGCCGCGCGCGGCATCAAGGTGCTGTCGATCCTCGCCTGGCCGGTCGACGTCGGTCAGCGGTTCTTCGAGCGCTGGGACAGAGGCGCCCCCGAGCTCCCCGCGCCGCCGCGCATCACGGCCGACCTCGGGAACAAGATCGCCGCCCTCGACGAGCTCGCACGCCCGGTCGCCGACCACCCGCTCGCGCTGTTCGTGGCCCGCACGGCGGAGAGCTACGCCGAAGCGGCCCGGCTGATCGGCGCAACGGGGACTCGCGAATTTCGCGAGCGCTCGATCGCGATCTACGGGCAGCCGGCCGAGCGTGTGGCCCCGGGCGGGATCACGAACCTCGAGGCCGCCGAGCGGCTGATCGAGGCCACCGAACAGCTCGCCCCGCAGTGCAAGCCCGCGGACAACGAGTACTGCCTGACGCCCGAGTACGTGCGCCAGCAGATGCAGCGAGTCTTCGACCTCGCGTTTCAGGCGCACCCGGTACGCGTGGTGATCGACCCCCGCCTCGCCTCGAAAGCCGCCGCGGGCGCCGAGCAGATTCGGATCAGGGGACAGACACCGTACAGCGAGAGCGAGCTGCGCCAGCTCATCGAGCACGAGGGCCTGGTCCACACGGCGACGGCGCTCAACGGTCGTTTGCAGCCCTTCCTCACGTGCCTATCGCTCGGGGCGCCGCGCACGACGACGACGCAGGAGGGCATCGCGACGTTCGCCGAGCTCGTGACCGGCCAGATCGACCTCCATCGCCTGCGCCGCATCGCGCTGCGCGTGAAGGCCGTGCAGCTCGGGCTCGACGGTGCGAACTTCCTCGAGATGCTCCAGTTCTTCGTCGATTCCGGGGACAGCCCTCGCGAGGCGTTCCACTCCGTGTCGCGGATCTTCCGCGGCGGCTCGGTGGGCGGCGGCGGCATCGTGTTCACGAAGGACTCGGTGTACCTGCGCGGCCTGCTCCTCGTGCACGGCTTCCTGCGTGCCGCGATCGAGGAGCGCCGCACGGAGCTCGCCCACTACCTGTTCAGCGGTCGCCTCACGTGCCGCGACGTGCTCGAGCTCGCGCCGTACTTCTCGCGCGGCATGCTACGCGGGCCGACCTACCGTCCCGACTGGCTGTCGAAGCTCAACCAGCTCGCCGCGTTCCTCGTGATGGGCACGCTCACGGGAGAGATGGGGCAGCGCAAGCTCGAGCTCGCCGAGTTCCACCGCCCGCCCGCGAGCTGGTAAGTCACCTAACTCGGTCGGACCGCTACCCCGTGATGCGGTCGGGCTTGTTGCCGACGTCGGCCCGGCGCTCGATGTACTCGACGATCATGCCCGCGACGTCTTTGCCGGTGGTGGTCTCGATCCCCTCGAGGCCCGGCGAGGAGTTGACCTCGATCACCACGGGCCCGTGGTTCGAGCGCAGCATGTCGACGCCCGCGATGCCGAGGCCCAGGGCCTTCGCCGCGCGCACGGCCGTCGAGCGCTCCTCGGGAGTGAGCTTCACTTTCTCCGCGCGGCCACCGCGATGGAGATTCGAGCGGAAGTCGCCCGGCGCGCTCTGGCGCTTCATCGTCGCCTTGACCTTGCCGTCGATCACGAACGCGCGAATGTCGGCCCCCTCGGCTTCCTTGATGAACTCCTGAACGAGGATGTTGGCGTCGAGCCCGCGGAACGCCTCGATCACGCTCTCGGCGGCCTTTTGCGTCTCGGCGAGCACCACGCCGATGCCCTGGGTTCCCTCGAGGAGCTTCACGACCAACGGCGCGCCGCCCACCATCTGGATCAGGCCCTGCACGTCCTGGGTCGAGTGCGCGAAGCCCGTGACCGGAAGTCCGATTCCTTCCTTCGACAGGATCTGTAGGCTGCGCAGCTTGTCGCGCGCCCGGCTGATCGCCTGCGAGGGATTCGTGCAGAAGATCCCCATCATCTCGAATTGGCGCACGACGGCCGTGCCATAGAAGGTGTTTGACGCGCCGATGCGCGGGATCACGGCGTCGACGTCACACAGCTCGCGACCGCCGAAGTACACCATCGGCCGGTGCGCCGTGATGTTCATCGAGCAACGCAGGTAGTCGATGACCTCGACCTGATGCCCACGCGCCTGGCAGGCCTGAAACAGCCGCCGCGTCGAATACAGATCGGGGTTGACCGAGAGCAGGGCGATCTTCATCGCGATCTACCGACCGAACGCGAGGGGCGGGTGGGAAAGGCGCTCAGTGTACACCACGTCCCTGACGCTCCCGTGCCCGTGCTCGTCGCAGCCCGTTATGGCGGCGTCACCACCGCGAGGCGATACGCGGCGAGAGCAATTCCCTCTTCGGCGAGCCGGCGGTTCACGAGGTCGTAAAGCTCGCTCTGCACGCGGCCTCCCTCTCCGATCGGGGCGAAGAAGTGCAAGGCGAAGTCCAGGCCGGTCGGCGTGATCCCCGTGAACAACACGGCGTGCGGCGGAGCGTCCAGGATGTCGGGGTGACCGTCCAAGATGCCCGCCAGCACCTCGAGCAGGCGCGTGACGTCGGTCCCGTGGACCACGCTCAGGGCCAAGGTCCAGCGCACGACCTTGTCGCGATAGGTCCAGTTCGTGACCTCGCCGGTCACGATCGTCTTGTTGGGGACGATGTGCGTCTGGCGATCGGCGGTCTCGACGAGCGTGGCGCGGATCGTGATCTGTTGAACCCGGCCACTCGTCCGCCCGACCGTCACGATGTCGCCGATGCGCAGAGGCCGTTCGAGCAGGAGGATCACGCCGCTCACGAAGTTGGCGACGATCTCCGAGAGCCCGAAGCCGATGCCGACGGACAAAGCCGCCATCAGCCACCCCAGGCTGCTCGGATCGAACTCGAGCGCCAGCAGCGCCGCGCCGTAGGCCCCGAGCAACACGGCGTAGCGAGCGAGCGTCGCGGCCACGTACATCGCCCCGGTGTCGGGTGCGGGGCTCCGCACGTAGAACACCCAGCGCACCACGGCCGGCAGGTACGCCAGGAGCAGGTGTCCCGCGGCGATCCACGCGACCGCGCAGCCGATGTCCCACAGGTCCAACGCGCCCTCGCCCACCGGCAAGACCACCCCTCGGCCGAGCGTCCGCGCGAACGCGAGCAGCTCGAGGCGGCTTGCGAGCGCGAGCGCCACCACGGCGATCACGAGGATGCCCACGAATCGCGACACGGGTGGCACGAGCTCGGCCAACACGGCATAGCGGTCGGGCGCGGCGGGCGCGAGGCTCGGCTTCGGGCGACGGCGGCGCACGCTCTCGAGGGCGACGCGAGTCGCCCGGCGCGTGTGACTCTCGGCGGGATCGGGCTCGGCGGGCTCGGACGGGGGCGCGACGGGGAGCGTCGCCGGCGCGCGCGTGCGCTCCTCGTTCTTGATCCGCGCGAGGTAGCCATGGGCCTGGAACTGGACCAGCCGCATGAGCAGGGCATAGCACCCGGCCGCGAGGGCGATCGCCACGCCGGCCTGTATCGACACGCCCGCGAACTTCGCGGCGCCGATGCGATACCCGGCGAGGGACATGGCCGCGATCCCGAGGAGGGCGACGCCCACGCCGGCCCACAGCACCGCCCACACGCGGCGAGGCGCGGCGCGCGCACCCGTCGCCCAGGCACACAGCTCTCCCAGCGGCCGCAGGAGCCAGATCACCACGACCGCGTACGCGAGGAGGAATGCCGTCTCGAACAGCCGCGGCAGGTGCGACAGCTCGAGCTCGGCCCGCGCGCTCACCGCCCACGGCACGCCGAGGACCAGCGCGATCCGCGAGAGGAAGAGGCCGCCCGCGTACAGCTCGCGCGACAAGGCCGGCGCGAGCGCGAGCATGACCTCGGCGTAGCCCTTGGGAGCAAAGTGGATACGCACCGCGCGTGCCCCGGCCCACGCCCATGCGCCGCCGGCGAGACCGACACGCAGGGGCTCGGCGAGCACGCCTGGAAGCCCCGCGCGCGCCACGAGTGCGGCCGCCCCGTAGAGGCACGCCGGTGGCAGCGCGGCCACCACCGCGCCGTCCAACAGGCGCGCGAGCAGCGGCGAGCGCAGCCCGAGGGCGAGGCGCGGCACACCGGGGTGCGCGGGCAGCCGCCAGGCCAGGCCGATCGCGAGCACCAGGAGTGCGATGAACGCGCCCGCGAGCGCAGGGTGCGAGGCGCCACTTCCGGTGGCGCTCCTCGTGGACCACGCCTGGGCCTCGACGCGCCACACGCGCGCGAGCTCGTCGGGAACCGCGGCCACCACGCGCGGTGTGAACGCCAGATCGTTCTGGATCCAGTACACGCGGGCGGTCACGGCGTCCTCGAGCGCCTCGAGCGTCGCCGCCCGCTCGGCGTACAACCGCTCGAGCTCCAGCGCATCCGCGAGGAGCCGCGCGAGCGTCCCCTGGCGCGCCACGAGCACCGGCACGAGCTCCAGGGCCGCCTGGCGGTATGCCTCCGCGGCCGGCGCCGCACGTCCCCCGGCCACGACCGCGGCCAGCACCTCGGCCAGGGCCGGATCCTCGTCGGCCGCGAGCATCGCCGCCGCGTCGGCGGAGGCGTACGCCACGGCGCGCTGGAGCGTCCACGCCCGCTCGGCGACCTCGGCCGCTGCCGTGCGGTGCAGGTCGAGCGTGGCCGCGAGCGCGGGCAGCTTCTCCCGCGCAAGCCGCCGGCGCTGGACGCGCGCGCGCTCGAGGAGGCGAAGGAGGTAGCGCACGGTGCGCTCGGACAGCCCGCGTCCGCCGTCGAGCTGGTCCGCGAGGCGATCCCGCTCTGCCGCGAGGCGATCGCTCTCGGGGCGCTCGAGCTCGAGGATCAAGGACTGCTCGGCGGCAAGCGCGCGCTCCTCGACCGCTGCGCGATCCTGGGCCGCCCGCTCGGCCCGAAGGAGCTTGCGGAGCCGCTCCAAGGAGTCCTGCTCGAGCGCAGCGACCTCGCGCGCTTGCCGAGCAGCCTCATCGGCGGCGCGAGCGCGCGCACGCTGGCGCTCCTCGAACGACGCGGCCGCGCGAGCGAGCTGACCGTTCTGCCGATCGAGCTCGAGCCGAGCGTGGTCGCGCTCGAGGGACCGTGCGCGCTCGATCGCGCTGGCGCGCGCCGCTGAAAGAGCGAGCTCTCCGGCGCGCTCCACGAACGCGGCGCTGCGCAGGACGAACCGTCCGCGCGCCGGCGCGGCATCGACGCTGATCGCACCCGGTGAGATCCAACGCAGCGGCACCTCGCAGACAATCGGCATTGGCGGCGCCGGCCACGCTCCCGAGCGGAGGAACGCGTGCACGCCGCGCGCCGCGTGCACGCCGGAGAGCGCAGCGACGTCGCCTGCCTCGGCGGCGTGCGTCAGGTTGCCGGCCGCGAAAACGCCTGCTGCCGACGTCCGCAAGGCCAGATCGACGCGCGGGCCTCGGGTGGCGTCCATCACGAGATCGCCCGTGCGCGCGAGCTCGTGATCGGGGATCCATTCACCGCTGAAGACGACCGTGTCGCACGCGATCGTGCGCGCGGCACCGGTCGCGAGCGTCGTCACCTCGACGGCCTCCACACGCTGCCTCCCGAGCACCCGTGTCACCGCCGTATCCGTGAGGATGGGCACGCGCCGCCAACCGGCGGTCGCCCACACCAGCGCGGGATGGCTCTGGTGACGGGGCTCCTCCGTCACCATCGCGACGGTCGTCGCGCCGCCGGCGGCGAGCGTCGGTACCGCCGAGAAGCTCACGTGCTCGGCGCCGACGACGACGGCGCGGCGACCGACGCGCTGGCGCTCGAGATGGACGAGCTGCTGCAGCGCGCCGGTCGTGAAGACGCCGCTCGGCCGGCTGCCCGCGACGAGGCGGGCGGCCCGCGGCCGCTCGCGACATCCCG
>Ga0209726_10008987_pt1 | contig 10538 bp, 12 predicted proteins | sample Subgrocontami54m_FD_187453 | JGI IMG/M metagenome (GOLD analysis project Ga0209726, IMG submission 187453) | Subsurface groundwater microbial communities from S. Glens Falls, New York, USA - GMW46 contaminated, 5.4 m (SPAdes) (version 3) | ecosystem: Environmental > Aquatic > Deep subsurface >... | reverse complement strand
ATCCGACGTGGTCTCCTGTACGGACGGTGGCGCTCAATGCGACGGCGCGTGCGTCGACCTTGCCACCAGCGCGAGCCACTGCGGCGCGTGCGGCAATCGCTGCGTGGCGGGCGCCACATGCGCGGCGGGTACGTGCCGCGCAGTCGCGACAGGCGGCGAGACATGCTCGAGTCCGATCGTGATTCCCGCAGTGACCGCGACGTATCCAGGCTCGCTCGTCGGCCGAACAGACGACGTTTCCGGCTGCGGCGGACCCGACGTCGTCTACCAGATCACGATTCCGCCCGGAACGGCTTCCCTCGACGTGTGCGTGCGCTCGACCACGTTCAGCCCGATCATGCGTCCGACGATGCCGTGCGGGACCACTGCGTGCCCGACCTGCTGCATCACCGACGGCGTGGATGGTCCATGCGACGGCAGCGCTTGCTCGCGCTGGGGCTCGCCGCCGGGAGGCGCGATCGTTCATTACATCGTCGAGTCGACTTGCACGGATACGTGCGCATGTCCGGGCGGCTCGATGGTGGGAGACTACACGTTGACCGTCACCGTGCGGTGAGACGCTTCGACGACGGGCGTCACGTCGACCTCCACTGCGCCGCTCGTAGTGTTAGTGTGGCCGAATGAAGCGACGTCTGCTCGTCGTGATGGTGGTGTTTCTCGCGGCATGCGGCGGCGGCGATGGCGTTGCCGACGGCGGAGACTCGTCGGGACCCGGCGATGGTTCCGCAGATGCACTGTCGCCGAGCGACGTGCCCGGCGGGGACACACCTGCGCGCGGGGACGTGCCGGGCGGCGCGGATGTTTCGACGGGGCTCGATGCGCCGAGTGGCACGGACGCTCCGACCGGGATAGACGTGCGGGTGTCCGACGTTCCCGTCGCCGATGTGCCCGCGGCCCGGGACGTCCCCGTTCCGCCCGACGCACCCGTGATCGTGCCCGACGGTGGCTCGCCCGACGATCCGAACACGCGGACGCGCACGACGATGTGTACCCGTTGGCTTGCCGAGCGCACACCGCGCGCGACGAGCACGTGGACCATGGGCGCCACGGCGTGTGATCCCGGCACGCTGAACCCGGCCGCCCATGACGATGCCCTGAGGATCTTGAACCTCTACCGCTGGCTCTCGGGCATCGCCGCCGTCGGTGCCGCTCCCGCACTCGCGGCGCGGCAGCAAGCGTGTGCCATCATGATGCACGCGAACAACATGTTGAGTCACACACCGCCCGCCAGCTGGATGTGTTACTCGGCCGCGGGTGCGACGGCGGCCGGCTCTTCGAATCTCGCGCTCGGCGGCGGTGGCTACCCTGCGTCGTCGGTCCCGCAGTACATCAACGAACGCGGCTCGCTGCTCGGTCACCGTCGTTGGTGCCTGTACCCGTCGCTGGGACCTACGTGGTTCGGCGCAACGAGTCGAGCTTCTTGCATGCAGGTATTCCAGCGCGCGACTGGCACGCTCCCACCCGTTCCGTTCGTTGCCTATCCCAACCCGGGACTGGCACCTATTGAAAACACCACGGGCCACTGGTCCGTGCAGCCCGGCATGCGCGCCGTCGCCGGCGGAACGGTGACAGTCGTCGACACCTCGACCGGAATGCCTATGCCCACGACACCATTCGATGCGAGCAACAGCTACGGCGGTGGTGTGGCCGTTGCGTGGACGCCCACGGGGTGGACACCCCTGGCCGACCGCACCTATCGAGTGACCATCACCTACGCGACTTCACCGATGATCCAATACAACGTTACGCCGACACGGTGCCCGTAAGCGACGGCGCACCCGCGGGCAGCGTGGGCACCGGAGTCTCCGCCTCACAGGCTCGCACCGAAGTGCTTCTCCGCGGCCCCGACCGGGCCGCCACGAGGTCATCAAGCGGCGATGTAGATGCACTCGATGCCGCCGTCGGGACCGAGGTTGAACGCGCAGATTCCGCCTTGGAGATTGTCACGTTCGCACGGATCGCTGGCGGGTCGCATCGGGTCGTGGCGACACACCGGCGCGCCGCCGTCGACCGATCCGTCGCCGGACACGTCCGCGGCGGTATCGGCAATGGCGTCGACGCTCGCATCGCCCGCCGGGGCGGGCGCGCAGCCGGTCGCCAGTACAGGAACGAGCACGAGCGCGGCGGGAATTCGAAGTGTGCGCACGCCCGAAGGTCCCATCGACGCGCGGATCGAGTCAAGCCGCGTTCGACACGCTCCGCGCGGTCGTTTCGGAAGAAGCCCCACTGGGCGTCTTCGCCGCGTCACGGCGCGTACGACTCGACGACATTCACTGCGGCGAAGATGGGCTGGTCCGCGCCGCCGATCACGTAGATCCGAACACCCGCGGCCGCAACGAGATGACCGTGTCGCGGTGTCGGCACGGGCGCAATCGTCGTCCATCGCATGGCGGACAGATCCAACACTTCGACGACGTCGAGCGCGCGGTCCGGCTGCTCGCCGCCGACTGCATACGCTCGGCCGCCGAGTACGTCCGCGGACAGTCCGCCACGAGGTGTGGGCATCGCCGGGCCGGCCACCCATCGATCCATCGCCGGATCGTAGATCTCCACGGTCGCCATGTTCGTCGTCAGACTCAGGCGGCGCCCGCCCACCGTGAACAACCGATCGCCATGGACGAATCCGGCAAGATGCTCCCGCGGCGTCGGGATCGCGGCGCCTTCGGTCCATCGGTCCGCGCTCGGATCGTAGATGGCAACCCTCGCGGCAAGCGTGCCGCCCGACGTGACGCCGGCTGCGACGTAGATCCGGCCCGCGATCGCGCCAGCGACGCCCGCACCGCGCGGGGCGGGCAGCGAAGCGATGGGAGTCCAACTCGTCGCGCCGCGGCGCAGCACGTAGCAAGTTGCGTCGGGCGTGAACGACAGTCCCAACTCGCCGCCCAGGGCGTACAGATCGCCGCCCAGGGCTACAACCGCAATGTGGTGCCGCGCCGTCGGCAGCGGCGGGCCGGAACTCCAACTGCCGGAGGACGGATCGAACACTCGCACCGACGTGACAGGTCGAATCGACTCGAAGCCGCCGACGACGAAGATGCGCCCCGCAATGACGGCCCCCGCAAGCTCCTGCCACGGTACGGGCAGCGATGGCTCCCGACGCCAACCCGTGTCGGGCGCGTCGGCGGGCGCGATCACGTCGCTCGAATCGGCCAACGCATCGGGGCGGACGCTCGGCGTGTCGGTCGTCGACGTTTCGGCGGCTGCCCGCGCGTCGGCGCCCGGGTCGGCATCGTTCGGCACGACTGGCGCTGAGCATCGCGCCGGCGCAAGGAACACGGCCGCGACCACGGCCACGCGGACGGACGGACGGTTCGGACGCCAAGCCACGGACCGAGGATGGCCTGCGCGCGGCGTGGCCGGCAAGGACGCGGCCTCGCAAAGTGACGTCGTGCCCTTGGGCCGAACCGCACGGTCCGGATCTAAGCGACGTCTAAGCTGCCGACTCCGCGTCGCGTGATACCGAACGAATGCGCGCTTCGATTTCGCGCGCGACAGGAGGTCCCGATGTGCCGGCTCACGACGTTCGCGCTCTCGATGCCGCTCGCTCTTCTCTCGCAGCTCTTCGGCTGCGCCGTGGATCGCGGGTCTCCGGGCGACGGCGGCCGCGGCGACGGCAGCGTCCGGGATTCGGGTATCTGCGAACGGGGGCAGTGGTACTGCGTCAACGGCGGACTCGTCGCGAGACAGTGCGATGGTCGCGGTGGGTACGCCGCGGAGGATGACTGCCAGTCACGACGCCTTACGTGCTTCGCCGGCCCAGGCTGCCGCGTCTGCGAGCGAGGGTCTCGGCGCTGCGATCCCGATCGTCCCCAGCAGACCCAAGAGTGCAACGACGACGGCAGCGGCTGGAGCGACGGGGCCGCCTGCGACGGCACGGCCGGGCTCACGTGCACCGTAACCGCCCCGAAGTCGCTGTCTGCTGAGTCGTTCCCTCGGCCTGCGGCGTCGAGGTAGCGTCGAGCCGACGGGCGAGGCCCGGCGGCACGACGGTCACGTTGGTTGATCGTCTCTGGCCGCAATGTTCAGGGCGACTCCGGTGTGCTCGCGGATGAAGGCCACGGTGTGTCGCATGATCTGATCGTCGAGCTGGTAGGCGAGGGTGGTCATGCGTTGGTCGAAGCGATCGAGCGCGTCGTTGCTCGGCCCGAAGATGTACACGCGCTTTTTGCTTCGGCCCTTGAAGTACGCGTCGAAGCCGCTCTGTTTGGCGAGTGCGAAGATCAGGGCCTGCAGGGCCCGATCGTCGACGGCGTAGGCACGTTCGATGCCCTTGGCACCGCCGCAGTGTCCGCACGTCTCGCCGTGCGTGTGCGTGTGCGTGTGGCTGTGCGTGTTGGCGATCAGATCGTCGTGCTCGTGGACGCGCGAGGTGTCGACCATGTGCGTGACGTGCCACGAGACGCGCCGCACCGCAATCGCCGGGATCGCGATCGTCTCGGCAGGCTACGCCGCGCGTGTGTCGGCGTGGGGTTTCGACGGAGACGTTGCGGTTGCGCGGAGCGGATCCGCGATCTCGGGGTGCGTACGGAGCATCTCGTCGGGCAGCAACTCGCTCAGTCGTTTGAGCGAATGTCCGGCCACGAGCTTCCCGACGACCGCGTGCAGATAGGCGCGCGGATTGACGCCGTGGGCGATCGCACTGTGCAGCACGGAAAAGCCCGCGGCCCATCGCTCAGCGTTCGCCTGGTCGCCAACGAACAGCCACGTGTGCTGTCCTCGCACCCACGGCCTCAGTTCGCGCTCGGATCGATTGTTCGTCAATTCGATCTCGCCATCGAGCATGAAGAGGTTCAGTCGCATCCACTGCCGCTGAAGGTAGGTGACGGCCTGGCCCAACGGAGACTTCGGCTCGACGTCGGGTGCGATCTGCGTGACCCACTCTCGCAAGTTCTCGAGCAGCGGCGCACTGTGCGCCTCACGACGCTTCCGACGAGTATCTGCGTCGACGCGCTCGCGCGTGGCGTCCGCCTCGATCTTGAAGAGCGCCGCGTACGTTCGAAGCGGCTCGAGTGCCCGAAGATCACCGCACCGCGCCGCCTCGACGAGCTTGCGGCGAGAGTGCGCATGGCAGCCCGGCCGGCAACGGTGCCACTTGCGCTCGACGAAGTTGATCGTCGACGTCCCGTCGCACTGGTAGGTATCGGCGTCGATGCCGCGCATGCAGTCCTCGAGCGACTGACTGTCGCCACTCCTCAGCGCCGCGAAGTTCACCCAACGTCCGTCTCCGATGAAGACCCAGAGAGTGTCCCGCCACGTGCCGGTCGGCGACGTGGCATCGAGCACGCGAAGTCCGGTGCTGTCCATCTGGATTCGATCGCACTGCTTGAGACGCGATTGAATCTGCGCCGCGAGCGGCATCAACCGATCGAGCAATGCGCCCATCGCGCGACCAAGCGTGCTCGGGGAGATCGGCGCACCCTGACGGCGAAAGTGAAGCGCCTGCCGCTCGACGGGCATGCCATCGAGAATCTTGTTGGCAAGACACTCGGCGATCAATGTCGTCCCCAGCAGCCCGCCGTCGAGCACACCCGGCGGCGCGAGCGCACACGCCATCGCGTCGCACTTCGGGCATGCAACGACTTCGTCGATGCGGCACTCGACCACGAGCTTCGCCGGAATCACGTTCAGCGTCCGAACACACCGTCGATGCGAAGTCGTCATCTCGATCTTGCACACCGGGCAGATGCGATCCTCGGCCGGAACGTCATTGGGCACTTCGATGACCGCGATGTGCGGTGGCAGCGGTTGCCGTCCACCGCTGTGCCGCGTCGTTCGCTTCGACGCGTCGTCCGAACTCTGCGCGTCGCGTCGTGCATTGCGCGCCGCGGGCCGAATGTCGTTGTCGGGCACCGCGAAGAGAAACGCGAGTTGCCGCTCGACCGCGGACAACCGCTCGCTCGGCGGCTTGACGCGACGGGCGAGAATGCGCTGGCGCAACTCGGTGTTCTGCGAGAACAGCGCGCGAACGATCTGCAAGATCACCGTCACGACTGCCGCGAGCTTCGAGCCCTGCAGTTGCGAACGCAGCCACGCCTCGAACCCGGAGAGGTCCAGTCGTGTCGCATCGATTCGAGGCCCGCGCATGATGTCGCTCGATACACAAATACGCATCGAGCTCGTGAGTGTTCCTCAGAGTCGACGCAGCTCGGTCGATTTCTTCTCGCGGTCAGCGCGCGGCGTCCAACGCGGCCGATGACGCGCGTCGCGCAAGTCGATGCCTTCCAGGATGAGCATCAACTCCGTGCTCTCGATCGGGCGCGACGCCATGCGATCGCCCGCGACCCACGGCACGCGGAATCGTCCGCGCTCGAGGCGCTTGTTCAGCAGCCAGTATCCGTTCGGAGAAAAGTACAGGATGCGCGCGCGATCCCACCGGCGAGAAAAGAACACGAACATCTGCCCACTCAGCGGATCAAGCTGCAATGTGCTGCGCACCAGCGCGGCCAGGCCATCGATCCCCTTGCGCCCGTCGCACGCCTGCGTGGCGACGTACATCTTCACACTCGACGGGAGCGTCAGCATGACGTCGCGCGGCGCAGCAGTCCGAGCAACGTCCGAACCGAGCCCGCGTCCACGGTGCCCTCGATGCGCAGCGCAGCGCCGTTCGGAAACGACAGCTCGTATCTCGGCGGCGCCGCGTGTGGCTCGACGGTCGCGGCCACCTGGACGAATCGAACCGGCTCGACGCCGCGCCGAGAGCGCGACACGGATCGTCCACTCCGCCGCCAGAGATGAATGCGCTGGGCTTGCACACCGTGCCGCGCGGCGAAGTCAGTGACCGACTCCCCAGACGATTCGAGCGCCGACAGGACTCGTCCGCCGTCCTCCGCGGTCCAGCGACGTTTGTGCATGATGTGATCGAGCGACAATGCAGTGCGGGCCATCGACTACCTCCGCACACGCGCGTAGCCGATCGCCGATCAGCGATGCAACGCTCCGCGGACAGCGAGTTCGGGGCGGTTACCGTGCACCGCGGGACTGTGCGAAGACCGCTGCAACCCGCGCGAGCCGACGTATCTCGGTTGCGAGTACTGGCCGACGACCACTGCCAATCCGACACTGGCAACAACCGGCTTTCCGTTCGCAGTCGTCGTTTCCAATCCGCAAACCTATGCCATTGCACTCACGATCACGGGCGGATCTCTGGCGGATCCGATCCGCCGCACGCTGGCGCCGGGCGCCGTGGAAACGTTCCAGCTGCCGTGGGTTCAGGAACTCGCCCAACTGGGCGCGTTCGAGTCGACGCTCGGCGGGCGACGCGACTCGGCGTATTCGGTTCTTCGCGCGAACGGCGCGTACCGCATCCAGACCAACGGCCCCGTTGCGGCGTATCAGTTCAGCCCGCTGACATACCGTTCGTCTGCCGCGCCGCGCTCGGTGATGGACTACTCATACTCGAATGACGCGTCGCTGCTGCTTCCTACTCGTGCCCTCACGCGGCGATACATCGTCAGTACGTACGTCAACCAGATCATTGGCGGCCTGCCGGCCTTTGGCGGAGTGAACCTCGGTGGCTTCGTGGCAATCGTCGGTACGGCTGATTCCGAGTCCGGCACGCGTGTCAGCGTGCGGCTTACGGCGCGGGTGTACGACCCGAACAACCGTCGCGAGACCATCGGTCCGGGCGTGCGACAATTCACGCTCAACGCGGGCGATGTCATTCAACTCGTCGGCGCCGAAGCCGGACAAGATCTCACGGGCAGCGTCATCGAGGCGGACGCCGCTGTCGCGGTGTATGTCGGCAACGCGTGTGCACAAATGCCGACGCGACGCGAGGCCTGCGACCACGTCGAAGAGCAGTTGCTGCCGATCGAGACCTGGGGTCGGCGCTATGCGGTGACGGCATTCCGCGATCGAGACGCGTCGTATCGCGTGCGGGTGGTTTCCGCGCGCGCGAGCAATCAGCTCAGTTTCGATGGCATGCTCGCGCCGACGGAGTGCAGCACGCCCCTTGCCGCCGGCGCATTCTGCGAGTTCGAGGCCAATGGAAATTTCGTGCTGACCGGCACACAGCCGTTCCTCGTCACGCAGTACATGGTCGGACAGGGCGCGGCACTGCCGGAGTGCAACTGGCCCGCCGATCCGAGCAACAGCCCGCAGTGCATGGGCGATCCCGCACAGGTAACGGAGATCCCGGTCGATCAGTTCCGCCGTGCGTACGACTTTCTCGTACCGGATACCTACGCGCGCAACTTCATCAACGTCGTGGTGCCCGACGGCGCGCGCGTTCGCATGGACGGCGTTGCATTCTCCGGTGCGATCGAGCCCATCGCGTCGGGTTTCCAGTTGATCTCGGCGCAAATCCCCGCCGGTCGCCACCACATCGAAGCCGTCGACGAGTCCGAGCGCATCGGCATCAAGATCTACGGCGTCGCGCCCTACACGTCGTATGCGTACCCCGGAGGACTCGATCTGGCGCGAATCTCGCCGCCTGGGTGATCGGCATCCCGACGCTACGACTGGCGATCTCCCCGGCGTGCGGTACTGGGCAACGAGTGTGACGCAGCGCTCAGACTGCACTGTTTCAATACCGCTGAACCAATGGCCGGGCGAGCCGCATTCCGAAGCTCGAGTTGCGATTCAGTGTGCGACCGAGCGCGTAGCGCACGCCCGCGCGCGAACCGATGCGAACGTCCGCCATCATCGCGTCCGGCCCGAAGCCCGCGGCCAGCGTGTCTGTGTGTGCGGGAGAATAGAGCGCGGCGAGCTGCTCGGGCGAGAGCGGGGGAACGAGCACGTCGGTCACCGGCGCGGTCGGGCCGAGTTGCGTGAAGCGACACGCGGCGTCCCAGAGGGATGGTCCGTCGAGCCAGCCGCGGTGTGGGCTATGGCGAGCGAGCGTAGATCGCGCGCGGGGGATGAATCGAGCGCGGGCATCTGAGCCTCCGCGCGAGAGTGTTGCACGGGCCGATGCAGTGCGTACTGCGATGAGCGGCGACGCATGCCGCTCACGGAGCCCGACGCCCTGACGTCGGCCTTTCCTTCGGCATGGTGCGGTGCTGCGAACTTTGACGCGCGAGCCCACTCGAGTCATCGCGAGTCCAACGGACTGCCGGCGGATAGGCATCATGCAGGGGTGGCGTCCACGATCGTACGGGAAGGTTTCGTGCAACTCGCGCTTCGTGGCGCGCGCCCGGCGTTGCGTGGTGTCGCGTTCGGCTCGCGGCGAGCGCTGCGTTCGCGCTGACGCTGACGATGACGCCGACGCCGAGCGGGTCGATGTTCGGCGCATCGACTGCGGGCGGTGTGGCGGATCGATCATCGCTGCGTTGGCGTCCGTCCTGCGAGTCGCGCACCCTCGAACCATCGACGAACGCGGGAACGCTCCCGCAGGAGGACGTACATGGAACGGTACATCGGATCGGACGTGCGTGCTCGCTTCGCGAGCGAGCGATTTGTGGGCCGCGGTCATCGACGCACGTGGCAAGCGCACGCATCCCTCGCGAGCGAAGCGAGCATCCACGTGATCGACACCAACGGCCAGGCGCTGGTCGAGTTCTTCAAGATGCAGCCGGGCGCGGTGCACGTGTGCATGGAGGAAGGCACGCAGAGCACATGCTCGCTTCGCTCGCGAGCGATTTGTGGTCTGAGCGCGCACGTGGAGACGATCTCGGTCGTAAACGTGACGGAGTCGCGCGGGCAGAAGGACGACGCGCGCGACGCGCACACGCTTGCGGAGGAGCTTCGGACGGGCGCGATCGGGCGCACGGTGTACAAGCAGACGTGCACGTTCACGACGCTGCGAGCGCTCACGAAGATGCATACGATGGTCGTCCAGGACTGCAACCACACACTCAAGGATGTGTTCAAGGGTGTCGCGACGTGCGTGATCGCGCGTGCTCGCTCCGCGAGCGAGGGATAGTGGGCCTTGCGCAGGGACTACGACCGTCTACTCACCGCGGGTGTGGTCGCTTCGCTCGCGAGGGATACGCGGCGAAGTTGACGATCGCGCGGAAGCTCGCGGCCATCTCGCTCGCGATGTGGAAGCGCAAGGAGGAATACGACCCAGCGAAGTACGCGAAGTCGTCATAGCTTGTCTCGGTGCGTGCGACGGCGAGTTCCGAGGATACCCCGCGGACCGTTCACGGCATACACTCGAGTCGAGTTGGGTTCGGAGGAGAGCATCCATTGACTGCCTGGACGAAGACAACCGCGTGGTGGTTTCACGCGAACGATCCGCCCAGCGACGCATCCGTCGGTTAGGATCACGGCATGTCAGCCTTCGCACGTGCGACGTTGTTCGTCATGCTTTCCATTGGTTGCGCGGTGGAAACACAGTTCGACACCGACATTTCGCGCCGCGACGCGGCCGACGTCACGACCACCGGCGACACGACGAACGAGAGAGCCGCGATCGACTCGCCCGTCGGCACCGATGCGCAGGACGCGCAAGCCGACGGCGCGCCGCTCGACGTTCGGGTGGATTCGGCCGGAGACGGGACCGGCGGACTCGACGCCATCGATGCGACGTCGGACGCACTCGACGGGGCACGCGACAGCGCCGACGTGCGATCCGACGGGGTCTCCTGTACGGACGG
>Ga0209726_10008984_pt1 | contig 10539 bp, 10 predicted proteins | sample Subgrocontami54m_FD_187453 | JGI IMG/M metagenome (GOLD analysis project Ga0209726, IMG submission 187453) | Subsurface groundwater microbial communities from S. Glens Falls, New York, USA - GMW46 contaminated, 5.4 m (SPAdes) (version 3) | ecosystem: Environmental > Aquatic > Deep subsurface >... | reverse complement strand
TCGAACCGCCGTACATATTATTCTGCGAAGGCGCAGGGGGATCGTCCGCCGGAGAGACCTCTTCGCTCGTAAAAACAATGCCCTGCGACGGCACGGAGCGCGGCGATGCCTGTCTTTCTACGCCGCCCGTGGTACCGGACGCTCTTTGCCTCTCCGCCCCGAATGATCCTTCTTCAGGAGGCGCCAGAGACGGCCCTTCAACCGGAGTCTCTTCGGACGGAGTCGTCACATCCTCCGGGCCGGGAGAAGAAACAGCCTCGGCGCTTACGCGGGCAGGTGCGGACGGCGTTTCAGGATAGCCGATCGTGATGGGGGAAAAATCAGATGCGCCGAAAACAGCGCTAGGAACGACGGCGTTGCTCTTGGGCAAAGCGGGAACGGAAACAGGAGAAAGGATCTCGGCGGGTATCCGCTCGTTCCGTATGACCACGACGGTAAATACGACCATCATCGCGACGACAACCAGGATCACGATGTCTTTTAAATTCATCGTTGACTGCCGTTCGGGTTGACGCTCGTAACGCCGGTTTGCATGGTCCTATCCTATCGCGGGCGGTCGATGAATTCAAATAAAAGAGAGCGCGGCTTTCACTTCGATGTTGGATATTTCATCCAGAGGACTTTCAACGGTTTTTTCGCCGCATCTGAGCTAGACCCGCTCAACCAGCCGATTTTTTTGGCTATATCTTGAGGCGAAAGGATATAGTCCACGTGGTCGACTTGAATGGCACTGATGGGCATCGATCGGGCTCCCGCCGTTTCAGGCAGCTGGGCCATGGTTACTCCGCCGCCCTCTTCCTTGAGAGTCTTAATTCCCTCGGCGCCGTCAGACCCTTCCCCGGAGAGAATAATTCCTATGGATCCATCGACATGATCTTTCGACAATGAAAAAAGGAAATGATTGATGGCATCATTCACCGGCTTGTTTGGACGCGGCACCAAATGAAGCGACCCCTTCCGAATTTCCATAAATTTATCCGGCGGAAGAACATAGATATGATTGGGGCGAAGAGGTGTGTCTTCCGTCACTTGAATGACTTGCATTTTTGTCGAGCGGGCAAGAATTTCAGGAAGCAAACTATTGGATCCGCGTAAAATATGTGAGAGTAAAACAAAGGCCATGTCCGTATCGACCGGCAAATTCTCGATGAGTTTCTGAAAGGCGTCCAGGCCTCCCGCTGAAGCTCCTATTGCAACTACTCTTGGGTTTTCCACTTTTTCCATAGATAAAACTCAACCTCCCGAAGCTGCTCCGGTATGTTCGATGGATCTTATCTTTTGCAACAGCTCGACTATATTAAATGGCTTACGAATAATACCGGCACAAAGATCGGCAACTTTTTCCTTTTTGATCCTCCTGCCTATCGATGACTGACCGGAAATAATGAACACGGGGCATTGCGGATTCACGTCTTTTATCATTCTCAGCAGATCGATCCCATTCAAACCCTTCATTTTGTAATCAAAAATACCGACATCGTATCTATTTTTTTTAATGAGGACTGCCCCTTCCCCGCTATCCGACGTATTATCGACAAGATACCCTTCTCCACGGAAGATCTCGGCTAATTCATTGCATAATTCCACACTATCATCTATCAGTAAGATTTTAGGCATGTTTGTTTCGATGGATCGGCAAGGTCACCTCTACCTTTGTCCCTTTTCCTATAGAGCTTTCTATGTCGATCGATCCGTTATGCAGCATGACGATCTGATTGCACACAGCAAGTCCGAGGCCCGTCCCTTTTGCTTTCGTGGTAAAAAAGGGGCTTAGGATCTTTCCTAGATCTTCCTTGGGTATCCCTTCCCCATTGTCTCTTATCAATATGGAAACTCTGGAATCCTTAATTTCACTTGCGACCTCTATGACACCGTCTTTATTGATAACTGCATCTAAAGCATTATTTAATATATTGGAAAACACCTCTTTTAGCTGCGTGAAATCCCCATCAATAAAGAGGTTATCTGTAAGATCTATGCTGCTAAGAATTGATATTGCTCGATCCAAAACATGAGCTTCTATCTCATCCAAGCATGATCTAAGGATGTCGTTGATCTCGACCTCTTCAAAATGAGCCATTTTAATTTTTGAATACGATAGAACATTATTAATGATGTGATCACCTTCAAGAACCATCTTATCTATATTACTTAAACTTCCCTCTAGCTCAGGATTTGTATTCTTTTTTCTTATGTTATACGCCGCTAAATTTATAGCGGCTAGGGTATTCCGCAACTCATGAGAAATGGTCGCCGCTAAGGTTCCTACGCCGGAAAGGTATTTTGCCCTTTCCATTTTTGTCCCAAGGTCTAGCAATTCCATGGATTTCTTTTTAACTATTTTTTTTAGATCTTTGCTATCGCGCTTTAAGATCTCGTCGGCTTTCTTCCGCATCGTTATGTCTTCTATGACGAGAAGGATCATGGGCTGCTTCTCTCCAGACATTTTGATCGGGCGGCCGTTAAGGATCATCGTCTTTCGCCCAACCTTCGGAACATCAAATAACGCCTCAAAATCATTAAAAGAGGTTTGCTTTGACAGTACCTGCTCAAGCAATTTCCGCAGCTGCGGCACGTCCCACTGATTTCGGTCAAGTTTATACAACGACTTGTGTTCCACGTCAGATGCTTTTGTCTTGAACGCATCATAAAAAGCTTTATTAGCCGACAGAATGCGCACGTCTTTATCCAAAACCAGCAGAGGCTCTTTCATGGTCTCAATAATGGCCTGGCTATAATTGAGGGCGCCCTGCACCTCTTCCCGGCTGCGTTTGATCGCGTCTATATCGACCATCGTGATCACCGCGCCATCGATCTTGTTATCCAAAGTCCGGTAAGGCCTTATACGCACGGAATACCATCGCCCATCTTTATCCTTTGCTTCTAATTCCTTCTGGGCCATATCTTCTATCACACTCAGGATCAATTCCTCTAAATTTACGATATCAATGTTAAGTTTGATATCGCCTATCGGGCGCTCCACATCCGTCGGTATCAAGTTCATCACTTTTCGTGCCATAGGGGTAAAACGCTTGATACGCAGATCATTGCCCACGATGATGATCGGAATGTTGGTACTGGAGAAAACATTGCTCAGGTCGTCATTCGCGTGCGTTAACTCAATATTTTTATTCTGCAGCTCCTCATTGGTCGTAAGCAGCTCTTCGTTGGTCGACTGGATCTCTTCTTTGGATGTCTCAAGCTCTTCATTCATGCTCTGCAATTCTTCATTGCTGGATTGGATCTCTTCGTTGGCTGCCTTTAGCTCTTCGTTAAAAGTATCCTTCTCCTCGCTGAGCGCCTTCAGGTTTTCCGCCGTCCGTGTAAATTCTTTTCTTAGCCTCGCAACATCCATTTGAGCATTTCCAATAATTATTTTATCGGATCCGGCTGCCTTTGGATCATAGTGCTTAGCGATTTTGGCCTCCTTTAAAAGAGCAGCCATGAGAGGAGTGACCAGGCTTTGTTTTGATGGGTCTTCTTTCTTCGCTTTATAGGCCTCGGCGGCTGCAAATACAGTCACAGGTCTTTCGGCAGCAGCTGTTGTGACTCCAAGGAGTCTATTCTTCGAATAAATTTTCTGTTTTTTATCTATGGCGGTAAAAAGGTTCGCCGCAGCTGTGATCGATTCGGCGGTTCCTAGCACAAGAAAGCCTTTCGGCTTGAGAGCGTAGTGCAATATCGACAATGCTTTATTTTGTAAAAATGTGTCAAGATAGATGAGAAGGTTGCGGCAGCTTACAATGTCCATATTGGATAGCGGTGGATTGCCTACGATGTCATGCTTTGAAAATATACAGAGGTCTCGTATGTGTTTAACGATCTTGTAGCCTGTTTCGGTTTTGACAAAAAAACGTCGGAGCCGTTCGGCAGAGACTTGCGCAGAAATATCATCCGTGTATAAACCGGCGCGGGCTTTTTCGATAAGCGCTTCACTCAAGTCTGTTCCAAAAACCTGAATGTACGGCTTCATCTTCCTTTCTTCTAAGAACTCATAGAGCGCTATAGCAAAGGAATAAGCTTCTTGGCCCGATGAACACGCAGGCACCCACAAACGTATAGGGTTTTGGGACGAGCGTTTATTCATAATAAACGGGAATGCTTTTTTTCTTAATACCGCAAATAGTTTGGGATCACGGAAGAAAAACGTAACAGGAATAAGAATATCCTTACGTAAGATATCGGCTTCGGCTGGATTTTTTTTAAGATATTTGTAATAGTCGACGTGGTTTTTAATTTTATGAAACATCATCCGTCGGGCAATACGGCGTCCGATCGTGGTTTGCTTATAATGAATAAAATCCACTCCGGTGAGGTCCCGCAGCAAAATAAGGATCCGGTTAAGATCGCTTTGTTTATCGAAAATCTTAGTATTGGATTTTGGATGATTGCTATATCCATGAGTTGTTAGATGTGTCAGTTTTTGTCCCATCTGTTTTGGCGCCAAAACATAATTCGCCACGTGACTATTGATAACGCTTTCCGGCATCCCAAAATAATGCGCCGTATCTTCATTTTGCGCGAATACGAGTCCGCCTTCATCTTTGATCGCTTTTGCGCCGATCGTCCCATCCGAACCCGTTCCTGAGAGGATGATGCCGATCGCTTTTTGTTTTTGATCTTTCGCTAGTGATGTCATAAAATAATTGATCGGCAAATATTGACCGCCCACACTTTTTATACGGCCGCCGATTTTTAATCTCCCTTTAGAAATAGACATAGCAGTATTGGACGGGATAGCATAGACATGCGCCGGTTCAACTTTCGTATTATTTTTCGCTTCGCGGACGTTTAAAGAAGTTTCTCTAGAAAGGATCTCGGATAATTGGCTCTTATGCTGAGGTTGCAGATGCTGGATTACCACAAATGCCGCGGTCGTATTTTTTGGTAAGGATTTAAAGAGGGCTATCAACGCTTCCAGCCCACCGGCGGATGCGCCAACACACACGACGTGACTTGGGTTATTGTTGGCGAGACTCATGCTACGCTTGTTAGACAATCACTCTCCTCGTAAAAACTTGAATATTGTGAGTTAGTATTATACCCCCCCCCAACTTATAATGCATTAAAATATACGCCTCTAACCTTCGCTGAGAGACTCGTAAATCGGATAGTTTTGGCGATTAATCGCTTGCGAGGGATGGCTGTTCGGCTGACAATTCTTATCAGCTAATGTACGCCTTAAACCAGCCTTTTTCTAGAGAACGCAATACCTGAACCTGATTTTAGATATTTTTCAAACTGGATCGCTTTTATTTTCTCGGTAAAAGCGCAATGCCAAACAAGCTGATAAGGACGTTTCGAGGAGGTATAAATGACCGATCCGGAATTGTGTTCTTTGAGTCGGCCTTCTACATCAGACGTAAATCCTGTGTAATAACTTTTATCTTTTAGACTTCGGAGAATGTATACGAAATACATTGGGTACTTTTCTCGAGAATAACTTGCCCTCCTACGTTCTCCTACGCACAGCTTCGGAGAACTTCGGAGGACACTCCTTCGCTAGAGTTGAGCCTGCCCTCCTTGGCCAAAGATACGGAGCGCGGGTCGTTTAAAATAGAGTGCCCGCACTCCGAAGCTCGACGAGGCGCAATGCGCCAAGTCGAGCGAAGGACAAGAATAACTGGCCCTCCTACGTTCTCCTACGTTCTGCTGCGCAGAACTTTGGAGAACTTCGGAGGACACTCCTTCGCTAGATATAAGGCTGTCCTGCTTCACTATGGATACGGAGAGCGCGCTGCTTAAAATAGAGTGCCCGCACTCCGAAGCTCGACGAGGCGCACCGCGCCGAGTCGAGCGAAGGAGTGGAGGCGGCGAGAATTGAACTCGCGTCTCTGACTTCTGTACCCGGAGCCACTACACGCTTAGCTGTTCCTTTGGATGTCCCCTTTAAGCTCGGATCAGCACGATCCTATCGGGTAAGCCCCATGTCAATCTCGTCCATCAGGCCAGAGACACGCCTATTGGACCAGCCTGCTATCGACGCCAGGTTCCACCCCGCAGGCGCGGGCGGTCTGACGGCTGCCGTTATTAAGCGGCGAGCGGAAGCGCCATCGGGGCCATGAAGGGCACCCGAACGAGGTTCTGCTTGTTGGCGTTTGGTTTGTTGTCAGGTGTTTAAAGAGGCCTCCCGACCACCTCTGCGTGCGGCTGACAGATCAAATAGCCAGATCGATACCTGTCGCCCCCAACGGAATTATAGCATACTCGTTAAAAAACTCAAATAGCAGCCTTCTCAGCAAGCGTGCTTCGTGCAACGCGAACCTGAACGGTTCTTGGTGCAAGTTTTCTATCCGCGGTTCCTGTTTTTCATCGCCCGGTCAATATCACGCTTGGTAGTGTCTTTTTTGATGTCAGCGCGCTTGTCCCAATGCTTCTTGCCCTTGCCGATTCCAAGCTCGACTTTGACCAGGCCATGCGAAAAATAAAGCTTAAGCGGTATGATCGCAAGGCCCTTTTCCTGCATCTTGGACTTGAGTTTCACAAGCTGTGACTTGTGCAGGAGGAGCTTCCGGACGCGCAAAGGTTCCGGGTTTTCCCGGTTGCCCATGAGGTATGGCGGGATGTGGAGACTATAAAGAAAAAGCGCGTCCCCTTCGAACCGGGCAAAACTTCCTGATAGCGTGCATTTGCCCTCCCGAAGCGACTTCACTTCGCAGCCCACGAGCACAATACCCGCTTCCATGCTCTCGAGAATAAAATAATCCCGACGCGCCTCGTGGTGGGTGGCGATGGCGGGAATGACTTTCTCTTTTTCGGGGGCTTTCTTCCCTTTGGGCCGGGGCACTTCTTTCATGACGACCACTATAGCAATAAGGCGCTCGCCGCGCAACGGACGAGTCCCCGCCACAAGACCTCGGCGGGTCCGTCGACGGGTCCGCCAATGATCTGTGGCGGACGCCGAAGCCTTGTGGCGCAGGTTTGACACGCAGGGCCCGGCGTATTACAGTACGCGGATGCGACCTTTTCCCGCGTTTTTCGGCATTGCCCTTCTGACCGTCTTCGTTTGCGGCATCGTACGCGCGGAGGATGCTGCCCCCGAAACGAGCGTCCTTAAAGTAGACGACGGCACGATCACACGGCTCGAACTCCTGCACGCCGAAGCCGCCAAGCGAATGGAAGAAATGAACCCGCGCGAAGCCGTCAAAATTTATACCGACATCCTTTTGATCGAGCCCGATGATGACGCGGCCTACACGAACATGGGCCAGGCTTACCTCATGCTCGGCGACTCAGGGCGCGCAAAAGACGCTTTCCTTAACGCGCTTCATATCGATCCCGACAACGACATCGCCCTCGCCGGCCTCAAAAACATCGCCGATCCCGACAGCACCATCGCCTTAAGCGAAATGCGCGATACCCTCGAAGATCCCATCGCACAAGACAACCAGAATAAATTATAGCCAGCTGGGCGCGAAACTCCCTTCTCCGCCGGAGGACGCATCCGCCTTTGGCGGAGAATCCCCTGTTCATAAAAAAATCCCCGAGCAAATACCTCGGGGATTTAATATGGTGCGGAAGGGGGGATTCACCGCCCTCCGCTCGCCCCTTCGGCGGCTCACTGCGGGTCGGGCACTCGTTTCGCTGACGCGCTAAGGCGCTTTTCCTCCCGCTGGTCGGCGCGAAACTCCCTTCGAATCCCCTATTCATAAAAAAATCCCCGAGAAAAACCTCGGGGATCGATATGGTGCGGAAGGGGGGATTCGAACCCCCAAGCCTTGCGGCACTAGCTTCTGAGACTAGCGCGTATGCCAATTCCGCCACTTCCGCAATGAATGTTTACTTAGCCGTCTCTTCTTTGGCTGTGCCTATCTTTTTGATCCAAGACGCTCCCGCCTCTTCCAGCGCAGAACGCAGCGGATTGCCCGCGGAGGCGCCGGCTTGTTGGGATGAAGCGGCCGGAAGCGGACGAAGGGAAATTTCAGCGTTGGTGGTTTTCCCGGGGTTCACGCGCACCATGACCGTATCCGGCTCGAAGCCTTGGCGGCGCACCTTCAATGCATATTCGCCCGCATCGATGCCGTCACGCGAAAACACTCCCTGCGGGTCGGTTTCGCCTGAGTTCACGAGCGCAGTGCCGGAGATCACTTCGATGCGTGTGCCCTGAAGCGCGCCGCCCGCCTCGCTCACGACACGCACGGAAAGCGTGCCGGGGCCGGTCGGAGCGAAAAGTGTTTTCTTCACGTTGTACGCGCCGATAATAAGCGTCGCGAGTCCCGCGAGGATGGCGATGGTGACCTGGACGCGCTTCAGCAAAAGATCGTTCTTCGTTTCTTCTACGGCCATAGCGGGGTCATCGTCCTTTTACGAGATCATGAGAAATACGGTGATTATTTTCCCGGTATTCCGGGCTCGGTCATGCGCGCAGGATCCATCACGCGCGCGATCTCCGCTTCGGTCAGGATCTTCTTGTCGCGGATGACCTGGAGTATATTTTTTTTCGAAGCCACGGCCTCCTTGACCACTTCGGCCGCCTTGGAATAACCGATCGACGCGTTGAGCGCCGTCGCCAAACCCATGCTTTCCTCCGCATAGAAACGGCAACGGTCTTTATTGGCGGTGATACCGTCGATGCACTTGTCGCGCAAAATACCGAGCGCGTTACCGAGGATCATCGCGGCAAAATTCATGTTGAACGCCATGACGGGCATCATGACGTTGAGCTCCAGCTGACCCGCCTGCACGGCATACGCCACGGTCGTGTCGGCGCCGATCACTTGGAACGCGACCATGTTGACCATCTCGAGGATCGAAGGATTGACCTTGCCCGGCATGATCGATGAACCCGGCGCGCTCGCCGGAAGATTGATCTCAGAAAGACCTGATGTAGGACCTGACGAAAGAAGACGCAGATCGTTCACGATACGGGTCACCTCAAGCGAGAGATTTCGAAGCGCCCCTGAAACTTCCGCGATCGGGCGCTGACTCTGCATGGCCTCGCGCATATCCACGGCAGGGACAAGCGGCAACCCGGTCATCACGGAAAGCTCACGGATGATCTCTTCGCGGTAACCCTTTGCGACGTTGAGCCCGGTGCCCGCCGCGCTGCCGCCGATACCCAACTCAAAGAGCGCCTTTTCAGCCTGGAGCAGCGACAAACGCGAGCGCTTAATCGCCTCGCCGTACGCTGTGAATTCCTGGCCAAGCCGGATAGGCACAGCGTCCTGAAGGTGCGTGCGAGCGGTCTTTAGGATACCGTCAAACTCCCTGCCTTTCGCAAAAAAAGATCTCTCGAGCGCTTCGAGCGGGCCGTGGAGCGATTCGCGGAGGATCAGGGCAAGCGCAATACGCACGGCGGACGGAAACGTGTCGTTCGTGGACTGCCCCATGTTCACGTGATCGTTCGGATTGTTCGGCTTGTAGGAACCTTTCGGTGCGCCGAGAATTTCGTTGGCGCGGTTGGCCAGCACTTCGTTCACGTTCATGTTGAACGCGGTGCCGGCGCCCATCTGAAAAACATCCACAGGGAATTGATCGCGAAGTTTGCCCGACAGAATTTCGTCACAGGCTTTCACGATGGCGTCCGCCGATACAGCATCAAGCTCACCGGCGCGCTTGTTGGCGAGTGCGGCGGCTTTTTTGATATACAGGTACGCGTCTATGAACCGCGGGTGCGCGTGCAGGCCGCTTATGGGAAAATTATGGACGGCGCGGTCGGTCTGGGCGCCGTAGTAAACGTGTTCCGGGATCTGCCGAACACCGAGCGTGTCTTTTTCTTCCCGCGTGCCGGCCATGATTCTACTTGAGGTCTGAGTCGTTCGAAACGCGGTTCGCGGACGCGGGAGCTGCCTTGGCGGACTTGAGGTCTGAAAGTGCGGAATCCAGCTTCTGAGAGAGAGTGCGCTTTTCGTCTTCGGCTTGAGCGCGGGCGGCTTCCTCGTCACGCATGCGGTTCTGAAGCTTCGCCATCTCGGCGTCTTTTTCGGAGAGCTGCGCCTGCAACGTGGACAAACGGACGTTCAACGCGTCAATGTCGGACTGACCGACCTTGCTCGCTTCGGTCGTCGCACAACCGGCGAGCGCGGCCATGAGCCCGAGCCCGAGCCAAAAACTGATCTTCTTGCGCATATTCATTTCCTCCATAAAAGGGTTTTTAAGCGTAATCCCGGTAATCGATATCGGGGAAAAGATTGTCCGTCGATTCTACGCTCTGCAAGTATGCAGTGTCCACGGAATTATTCTCCACCTGCGACCAGATCGAGGTGAACCGCTCAAGGTGATCCTTGGTCCGCTTGGCCGCATAGGAGGTATGGGTCCCCGTCTTCATAATGAAAGCCCAGTCGCTCGACTGCGCGAGCAAAAGCTCCCGCGCCATCTGGTTGAGCGCGCGGCGCTGCGTTCCTTCCGCGGATGGGTAGCGGTGCGCGGCGGCGATCATGCGCTCGGAGGCCTTATGAAGATGCCTGTAGATCCAGTCGTTGGCTCCGTTGAGCCACACCTCGGCATAGCCGTTGTACCCCCAGCTCGACATGGACGGCGTGACGACCTGATTCTTCGGGAACTTTTCGAGATATTCCATAGGCGTGATCATCTTGAACG
>Ga0209726_10008983_pt1 | contig 10543 bp, 13 predicted proteins | sample Subgrocontami54m_FD_187453 | JGI IMG/M metagenome (GOLD analysis project Ga0209726, IMG submission 187453) | Subsurface groundwater microbial communities from S. Glens Falls, New York, USA - GMW46 contaminated, 5.4 m (SPAdes) (version 3) | ecosystem: Environmental > Aquatic > Deep subsurface >... | reverse complement strand
TTGCTGCTGCTAATAACACACCTTGGGTTTGAGGACGCCGAAGCCACGAGTCTATGGGAACTGGCCGGTTACAGCGATGCTTTCATGGCGAATCGGGATGATACCATTCAGCAGCCGCTGGCCATTGTAATGTCTATGGACATACGTATCATTTATACAGATATGACACACGTGGTAACTAATGACAGTGGGGTAGTTATGAACTTTATGCAAAGCGGCGGTCCAGGCAATCAGCCAATGGCAGTGGCCCGCGTAGGCATGAGCAAGGAACAGGCCCATAACGTGCTTGGGGCGTTGCAGCAAAGTCTAGATAAATCTGAGTACAGCGGCAAACCTAAATATCTACCGGCACGCAGTTCCAAACGCCAATCCAAAAAACCAGACAGTTAAGTAATCACCTAGCTACTGACGAGCGGTTCAATTGTTTTCCAAAATGCCGCTTCCCAGATTTTATACGCTCGGTTGCTGGGGTGGAACCCGTCCGCAGCATAATTGAAAATAGATTGTTTTGCCCTAGTTTCGGCTTGTAAATCCACAAGCGGCAAATTATATTTATGTGCTGCTTCACTGATGTACTCGCTAGCTTCAATAGCTTTGTCGTTGGCTCTTATTAGTCCCCCAAAGTACGGTATGTTTGCCACTACACTGCCTGGTGGCAACACAGCCGCCAGTTTGTCATATTGCGACTGGAACTTGGCTGCGTCATAACTGGTAACATCGTTGGTACCTACCGCGACTGTTATGAGATCTGGTTTGTACTTTACAAGCTGGGGGACTTGTTTCTCTAGAACGTCTGTAATTTTGGCGCCGCTTACGCTGAGGTTTACAATCCGCACGGTTTTGCCCGTAGTCTGCTGCAAATGCTGGGCTAGCAGCCCCACGTAGCCAAGCTCTGGCCTTGAGGCGCCAATGCCCTGGGTGGCCGAATCACCGAGGGCAACGTAGGTAAAGGTACCTTGATCGGGATATTGCCGCCAATACTTGGCATAATTGGCCACACTGGTACGGAGTTGCAAAAGCCGTAACACTTGTACAGAAACCAGCACAAAAACGATTATCCCAATTGCCAAAACAACATTTTTAACCATCACTTGAGTATAGCAAAATGATCTTTTGCCGTTTACGCTTGATACGGCACCATGTACGCCTGTCCTCCGTAGCTTGAGCGAAGGAGGGAGGTTAGAACCAAATATTGCGAACTACAGAGTTCTTACGCTATCCCTCACATTATTTAATAGTTCATTGAAGTTTGTTTTGTCGTTCGCTTTAGGATTTTCGTCAAAGTTACCATATAAACCATCTGAGAACGATGGTAAAAATATTTCATGCAGCTTGCCATTTGCTATAAACATTAGTCTGTCGCTCTCTGTACCTTCATCGCCACCTTTCAGTGTGTAAACAGCAAGGCCATTGTTCGTCTGGCTCGCAGGAACTTGTTTGTCAAAATCCTTATACTCGTCACCCACTTTATTGCCTACAACGTCAGATTCGTTTGCTTCCGTAACAATCCACTTTCCGTTTTGTAGTTTTATTTGCGGACCGTATTTACGGCCAGTAATTGTTTGGTCTGCGGTTGCATAGGTATAAATCGTGAAGATGCCGTTAATGCCGGCGCCATATTGCTGGTCGGGCTGAGCGCTCTCAAGGATTTGTATGGAATTTACGTCAGGCTGTTTGGTGAGGTTTCCGTATACCTTGGGATAGACAAACTTGAAGCCTAACTCTTTATTCTCATAGAGCGTATAGCCTTCGGGAACTTTGTAGACTTCCTCTTGCGCTTTATCTTCACGTTCATCTTTCGCACTAGAACTAATGTTCGTCTTTGAGCTATCATCTTGCTTGTTTTGCCAGACATACCATCCAACACCTCCCAGCAAACCAACAATAACTAAAATTAGTAGTCCTTCTACAGCGCTAAACCCGTTCTGATTTTTCTTCATAAACTAACTGTATCAAAAAATTAAGAAAAACGTTTATGTTTGGTACCCGCGGAGGGATTCGAACCCCCGACTTTCTGTTCCGAAGACAGACGCTCTAATCCGCTGAGCTACGCGGGCATATGATCATTATAGTGTACTTCCGTTGTAATTCTCTTATGGGTACGAAACCTATGACAGTTTGCGCAAACAAGCTCACAGTTTTTAAGCTCCTCTTTTAATTTCTTTGTGCTACCGTAGTTGACCATTCTGTTTATTGCCATATTTTTCTTACCTACATGATCAAAATCCATAACATAGTATGGATACTTTTTGCTGCAATCCGTACAAGGGGATCCTTGTTTTATATCATTAAGCCATTTTCTCAAATTTCGACGCTTTTGCTGTGCTTTCTCAATATAGATTTCACGATTAGCATAATAATGACGACGAATTGCTGCTCTTTGTTTCTCTATGTCTTTCCATGGCATAATGGGATTATAACATTGATGTAAGTTCGAATCCCTATACTCTCTAGCTAGGGCTACTTGGGCATATACTGATACCTGGTATTTTCCTGTTCAATCTGTCGCCGAAGTAACTGCTCTCTCACCAGTTGGCGGACCGCTGAGCTACGGGCACGTAACCTGTATATTTTACCACCTTTAGGGGTACAATAGACTAACTATGCCAGAAATTACCAATTTTGCCCAAGCTCGCGAAGTGCTGATGAGTTACGTACCGCCCGGCACCATGCGGGGCAACTACACGCTTGAGCGCATTAGTAAGCTCATGGATAAACTCGGTAATCCGCAGGATCAGCTCAAAGTTGTTCATGTAGCTGGTACTTCGGGCAAGACATCTACGTGCTATTACATATCCGCACTGCTGCAAGCGGCCGGGCAAAAGGTCGGTCTAACTGTTTCGCCGCATATTGATGAGGTTAATGAGCGAGTGCAGATAGATCTAAAACCCCTGTCCGAAGCATCTTTTTGCCAAGAGCTAAAGGAATTTATAGAAATCGTAAACAAAATGGGTATAAAGCCAACGTATTTTGAGCTGCTCGTGGCCTTTGCCTACTGGGAATTTGCCAAACAGAAGGTTGACTATGCCGTAGTAGAAGTAGGCTTGGGTGGTTTGCTGGATGGTACCAATGTGGTCACCAGACAAGATAAAGTATGCGTCATTACCGACATTGGGCTGGATCATACAGATGTGCTTGGTAATACACTAGGTGCAATTGCAGCCCAAAAAGCCGGTATTATCCAACACTGTAACCACGCCATAATGTATAAACAAAGTGATGAAGTCATGGGGCAAATTAACAAACGCTGCGGCCGAATGCACGCCAACTTATTTGTTATGACTATGCCAGCTGTTAGACATTTGCCACCCGATTTGCCGCCGTTCCAGCAACGGAACTGGCATCTGGCCAGGACGGTAGTAGATTATATATATAACAGAGACAATCTAACGCCACCTAGCGAAGGGCAAATTACCAAAGCTGCGCATACGCGTGTCCCGGCCAGGATGGAAGTCGTTAAATATCAAGGTCAGATACTAATCATTGATGGATCACACAATGGGCAAAAAATGGCAGCACTCGTCGATGGCATCCGTACGTTGTACGCTAAACAACCCGTAGCAGCGCTGGTGTCCTTTGTGCAAAGTGAACGTGAACGTGCCAATGGCGCCCTTGAGCAGCTACATAAACTCACGAGCACCTTAATAATCACTTCTTTTAGCGGCCAACAGGATATGCCCAAACACTCCGTTAATCCTAAGATTACTGCAGTAGCAGCCCATAAAATTGGTTTCAAAAACGTCATTATTGTAAATGACCCAGAAAAAGCTTTTTATAGGCTTATGAAATGCACCGAACCGGTAAAATTAGTAACCGGCTCGTTTTATCTGCTCAATCACATCCGTCCTATGATTAGCTTTCGCGCGGCAACAAACCCCTTGACTTCAGTCAGGGGTGTTTGATATTTTCGACCTTAGAGCCTGACAAAATCCCCCCGTCCGGCTAAAACACCAGGTTCAGGGTTTTTCACCACTTTTTCAACAAAAACCGTACCGTTTAGGTATGCTTTTTGCCGAAAAACTGCTAAAAATTCCCTGACTGCTGCTGTTTTACCTATGAACGGGGGGATTTTGTCAGGCTCTTAGCTATTTTCTTCCCACTCATCGATTACAATACACTTTTGGTCCGATCGGACCAAAAGTGTAGTCAACAAGGTAACCTCCCTGTGCTGGTATACCTGGTATACTAAGTAGGATGATTCGGGCAATTGTTGCAATTGATGAAAGGCGTGGCATGGCCAATGACCATGGCATACCTTGGCAAGGCAAAATCCCATCCGATGTTGCATACTTTCGTGACAAAACGTTACATGGCAATGTCATGATGGGCTACGGCTGGTATGTCGAGCAAAAACAACCCTTGCCTGAGCGGCGCAATATAGTTGCGACTACTAAAGATGAACCAATGCGCTCTGGCTTTGAGACAGCTCACGATGCGCGTGAATTTTTAAAAAACTTTGAAGAAGATATTTGGGTTGGCGGCGGAGCGGCACTCTTTGCTAGTATACTGGATTTAGCGGATGAACTCTATATAACGCAGCTCCAGGGTGACTGGCACTGCACCAAATTTTTCCCTGATTTCAAGCAATATTTTGAGCTTGCAACAGAGGGCGAGCCTACAACCGAAAACAACGTAACATTTAGTTTCCAAATCTGGAAGCGAAAGGCAAAGCTATGAATAAGCAATTGGCGACTGTGGTTATTGTGATTTTGGCACTCATAGGGGGAGGGCTTGCCTACCTCATGCTAGGAAGTTCTGATCAATCCAATCAAACTGCACAAATATCTACAGATTCGGCTGCAAGTTCTCAGCAGGGAGAGCCGCAAGACTCATCCGCTTCGGCCGGTGTGTACACGGCTTACCAAGCCGAAAAGGTTGCTGCGACGCAAGGAACTAAGCTCTTATTCTTCCATGCGCCGTGGTGTCCGCAATGTCGTAAGCTCGAAGCCAGTATCAAAGCCAGCACCATCCCTCAGGGTGTCACTATTTTTAAGGTTGACTATGATACCAACCAGGCTCTAAGGCAAAAGTACGGCGTAACGCTCCAGACGACGTTTGTGAAGATTGATGACCAAGGCAACTTGGTTGATAAATTTGTAGCCTACGACGAGCCGACCTTTGAATCGGTGAAACGTAACTTACTGTAATGGCACTACTGATACTGGCCTACATCAGTGGTGTGCTTACGGTCGCGGCTCCGTGTATTTTACCGCTACTCCCGATCATTATTGGCGGCAGTGTGCTAGACGAGGACCAAAAAACTTCTCAGAGAAAGTGGTTCCGACCGGTTGTTGTTACTACCAGTCTAGCTGTATCGGTCATAATCTTCAGCTTATTGCTTAAGGCCACTACAACACTGCTGGGTGTGCCGCAGTATGTCTGGAGTATCATTTCCGGCACCATAGTGCTGCTGTTCGGCATCAATCTGCTGTTTCCGGTTTTTTGGGAAAAGCTGATGATTGCAACCAGGCTCAACCTCAAGTCTAACCAAGCTCTAAACGCCTCATACCAGCAACGCGGCTTAAAACGCGATGTTTTACTGGGCGCGTCGTTGGGGCCGGTGTTTAGCAGCTGCAGCCCAACCTACGCGCTCATTATTGCCATAGTTTTGCCCGAATCATTTGCCAGAGGCTTTTTATATCTTGTAGCCTATGCCCTTGGTCTGGCGTCAGTTTTGCTGCTCATAGCCATTGCCGGACAGAGCGTAACTCGTAAACTTGGCTGGCTGAGTAACCCGTTTGGGCTTTTCAGGAAAGTACTGGGCGTATTATTCATTATTGTTGGCGTATCGGTACTGTTTGGGTGGGACAAAAAATTCCAAACTTACGTGCTACAAAATGGCTGGTATGACCCAATTATGAAGTTCGAACAGCGACTAAATCTGGACTAGCACTGATTGGAGGGCCATAGTGGAGCTTGTTGCAACTATAACTACAGCAAAACCTATAAGTACCCGAGATTTTGAAGTGTAGTTTTTGTGGGTGGAGACAAGTTTAGTTCTGCTAGATCTTTAATAGGGTGCCACATGGCCTCAACTATGTCATCATCGCAGCTAATAGTTATTTCATTAGCGGGTTTATTGGCATGGACAGTAAAATTGTAGAAAGTCATCTTCACCGACACTTTCTCACCTGTATCTCGTAGCACCTTTTCGCTTTCTCCTGTAAGGATAATGTCTAGTAGCTTCACTTCAAAATCTGAGATATCAATTCCGACTTCTTCTACGGTTTCACGCTTTGCAGCATCAAGTTTTGTTTCGCCTTCTTCAATACCACCGCCTGGCACTATCCACGCATCTTTATACACTCCACCTTTACGGCTTTTACCAAGCAGAAAATAGCCGTCATTGGAAAATATAAAAGTACCTACTATTTCACGGTGAATTGTTCGCATGACCGAATTATATCAAACAGAAATAATATCACCTCTGTTTTAATATAACCATTATGGAGGGCCGCCGTAGTCGCGGTTGCGGGGTCGAGTCTACTAAATAGTCTCACATTGCAAATCCCAGATGACTATTCGAATGCTTTGCTACTCAAGCCGGATTGTCGGATTACAGACCGAAATGTACCGATAGGTATTTCTTTTCTGGGCGTTGGAACGATTACGGTGGCCGAACCTTTACGATATTTGGCGTGACTACCGCGCTGTGAAATAAATACAAATCCGTGGTATTCGAGTACTTTGATTACTGCTCTTGAGGATAGTAACTTAGGCATGCTGCAAGCGAACCGCATGAACAGTGGGATGTTCTACCACGGTAGGAGTAACGGTACTTGACGTGTCTTCTAAGTATAGCTCAAGAGCCTCTTGTAGATTAGCCAGTGCCTCTTGCTCATTATCACCAAAGCTTGAAACATCAATGTTTAAACATTGTGCAACGTAATATTTGCCTTCTCGATAAACGACTGATTGGTAGATTGATTGTTTCATAACAGTTATATTATAGCGAAATGGTCGATCATAATAAAGAGCGCGGGGTTAGCGGGCTGTCAGGTTACCAATAAAAAAACCACGTGAAGACAAGAGTTATTAAACATAACCGTATTGGAGGGCCACCGTAGTCGCTGTTGCAACTGAAATCAAATCTTTATGTCTTCGCCAAGAATCTTTTTTAATTTGAGTTTAATTATGTCAAATTTAGCAGAAGTTTGGTCGTAAAAGTATTGCTCTTTGCCGTTAATAGTGACTTTCCAACTAGAACTACTATATTTTGGTTCATCCCCTGATGCAATATCTAGGACACCTGATTCAATAAAAGCCTGGCGAAGTTCTTGAACGTCTTGGTCGGCAATCTTTTTGAGTAAAGATTTTTTTGCGTCAGTTTTATAGTCAGGTGCATTTGTGTTATAAACTTCGCCGGTAGCTGTGATTTCGTATTTATTCACCGCACCAGCAAAGCCTCCGCCAACCACAGGGTCTATTTCTACCAAAAATGTCGTATCTTCTTTATTGGTATTGGATTTAGGAGGTGTTTGAGAATTACCCACATTAATTGGCGTTCTGGATCTGTTCCAGACATACCAACTCGCAAGTCCTATAAGCCCTACACACAGGAAGATAATAAGTATTTCAAACACACTAAAACCTTGTTGGTTTTTCCTCATAAGTAAAGTATGCATAAAAATAAGCACTATTCAAAGTGCTTATGCCTGCCTACCGTCAGGCAGGCTTGGAGGGTCTCCGCCGGGTGGCGGAGTAGTCGCGGTTGCAACTGAAATTCGCTTTAGTAAGCCAAGTATATCTTACGTTCCGTACTAGAAATGCGTGCGTTATTCCCAAGAGGCAGCACTATTTGTGGATCAGTATGTCCAAAATCAACGTTCTGTATTACAGGAATATGCTTGTTATATTCACGCACTACATTTAGTACTGTTTCTCTTTGTTGTTTGCGATAAGCTGTCTTTTGTTCGGTGCTATTTTGTTTATCAAACTCCCAGGCTTTAGGCCGCCCAACAAGCACGGCTTGAAACTTATCAAACCAACCTCGCTCGCCAAAGCCAGTTAGCAAGTATTCAACAACCCAGTGTTCGGGTATGTCTTCGGCGGTTTCAATAAAGAGCATGGTATTTTCTAAGTCTTCATCTTTTGGCAAGTATTTAGCCGTAGTTGATTGCACGATAAGACTCTCAACACAACCGCCCCAAAGTATGCCCTCTGTGTTAGCGCCACCGTCCCATATAAGGCCGTCATTCGCCTCCATCTTACGGACTTTTGACAAGTTATCTTTAACGGACCAGTCTAAGCCTTCGTCGTTATACTTTTTGCCTACCGCAAGCTCATACTCGCCGTCATCAAAAAGAGCGTGGTTCAACGAGCTTACTGTTATGTCCTGCATACTACCTTGCATAGCAAGCTGGGTCATAATCGCACTGCCGTAATATGACGGTATGCCCAAATTCCATAAGAAGTTATGCAAGTGAGTATTATCGCTGTAACCGAAGAAAGGCTTTACATTATCCAGAAATACTTGTGGGTCAAGGTGCTTGATGAGCTTAATTTGGTCAGAGCCACCAATTGAAGTGAATACAGCTTTATTTTTAGGGTCGCGAAAAGCATTCATAACGTCCCTTGCTCTATCTTCAAGCGAAGCACCCATTGTGCGAGTAGTCAGGTATTCATTTGGAATAAGTCCAAAGACATCACGTAAACGTTCTAACCCCAAATCCTGCACCCACGGAAAGATACCTGGCAAACCTGTTGATGGCGACACGACAGCTACTTGGTCACCTTTTGAAAGTTTTGGTAGTTTTGTAAATTGCTTCACCATTTTATCTTATCAGAATTAAAACAACCCCCGAAAACTACAGAGGTCATTATGTTTATGCTTGGAGGGCCACTGTAGCCGCGGTTGCAACTATTTTTCAAACACAGAGAACTGTCTTCAAGCTAAGTTTTTAACTTTGCAATACTCGTTCATGGTATTTATAAATCCGCCGGTAAACTTTTCTGGGGTATCAGTCATCATCTTTCTGATATCATCAAGTTTCATTGGAATAATTTCTTCAACTTCATCGTTCGGCTCAAATTTCCAGTCTTTATCTACCACGCATTCAAATAAACCAAACATATGTAAATATGTGTCTTCATCCGAGTAAAAAGTTGATAATTCTTGGAGCGGCTGTTTGATACCAAGTTCTTCATCTGCCTCTCTTTGGGCAGCTATCGCATATGTTTCACCCTGAGATACGTGACCACCAACAGAATGGTCATAACGGCCGCCACTAATTTTATGAACTTGTACGTACAATTCACCCTTTTCATTAAAGACATATACTGCGGCAACTCGGTGAAGTTGCTTGGTAGAGTGTGCGGTTGGCTTATCGGTAACGCCAATTACGTTATCGTCTTTATCTACGAGGTCAAATAATTCCATAAGTGCAGTATATCAAAAAACAGAGGCAACTTACCTCTGTTTAAGCATCCTTCGACTTGGCTCAGGATAAATAAGCATATTGAAGGGCCAGGCATGCCATGGCGACATGCCGTGGAGGGACTCGGTCACGTTCCGCGACCCCGAAACTTCATGGCATGCAACAAGTTGCATCCAGAAGGTTTCCTTGCAGATTGCCATCAGGCAATCTTCACCCTCGACACCCTTTTGGCGTGCCGAGTGTTTAAACCCCCGCTCCAAAAACAAAACCCCACTTACATGGGGTTCTATTTTTGGAGGGCCAGGAGGGACTCGAACCCTCGACACCCTGCTTAAGAGGCAGGTGCTCTAACCAGCTGAGCTACTGGCCCGATTTTGACTCAGTATATCTCTATACTGCTGACGTAAAAGTCTTTTACCCTCAGTAGTTTTTAGATATTTTTCTCTTCGCTGCGCGTCAGATTTTAGTTGGTATGCTTCATAGCCAACTATCTTAACGGGCAGGTATTTACTGGTTGTTGATACATTGCCACGCTCATGTTCGTACATGCGTGATTTTAGATCCTTTGTGGAACCAGTATATATCTGTCCATTATTCATTACCAAAAAATATACATAGTACATTTAAGACAAATTGTATTATTAAACTGCTCCCATGTCATCCGACATGGCCGTATCGGATGATACGGTAACCAGCTGACCCGCCTGCCATGTTGGCGTAGCGGGCAGGGCTACTGGCCCGAAACAGAGGTATTTTAGAGTATTACCCCTGTTTTGTAAATAAGTACACAGGGTTAATGCGAGAGATTAGAAGAATCAAGTTTGGAATAAGCTTGGTTTGGCTTGGACTCGGCGTAGTACAAAGAAACAAGGGTTACCACTGCAAAGGCGAGTGTGGCGGTGGCCAATACTAACCCGATAAGCCCCAGTACGTTGGGGTAACGCGTCTTTTTGAATGAGGCGATGGCTATAACCAGGCTAATAATCGCCAGCCCAGCCGAAATACTGGCAGCCACCTTTGTATCACGCAGGTTTAAGTGCAAAAAAATGGCGGCAACTACGGTAATGATTGCCGCGCAGAGCGCTACTGCGCCAAGTGGGATGCCCACCGTTTCCTTATTTGGCGTTGCAGTTTCGGTTTCGTCAGAGTGGCCGTTCCACGTTTGG
>Ga0209726_10008977_pt1 | contig 10548 bp, 8 predicted proteins | sample Subgrocontami54m_FD_187453 | JGI IMG/M metagenome (GOLD analysis project Ga0209726, IMG submission 187453) | Subsurface groundwater microbial communities from S. Glens Falls, New York, USA - GMW46 contaminated, 5.4 m (SPAdes) (version 3) | ecosystem: Environmental > Aquatic > Deep subsurface >... | reverse complement strand
GCTGCGTCGTCGAGCGTCATCTCCGAACCGCACGCCGCGAGCGAAAGCCACAGCAACGCCTGGATCGCCCGTCGAAGCGAATTGCGCATCGGCCGAGAGTACCCGAGGTTGAACACGAGCGCACGGCGTGGGCCGGGCAGAACGACCGCCACCACTCGATGGGCAGGCTGCCCCCTCCGCGGCGAACGCAACTCGCGTGTCACCGCGCGTCGACCGCGTCGCTGCATACCTCGATCTTGGGCCCCAAGCGGACGTCGATCTTGCGGTCGCGGAACATCTCGCCGTCGAGCACCCAGTGAAAGGGCTGCGGAAACACGATGCTGGCCGTTCGTACGAAACCGTCGAAGTGCGGCTCACCGCGGATGCGCTCGCCGGCAATCACTCGGAACATCTGCGGCCCGAGACGGCGGGGCGGCAACGAAGACGCGATCCAATGCAACGCGTCGTCGCGCTCGGCGTTTCGGTAGCTCACGGTCATGTGCAAGCCGAGGTCTCGAATCGTTGCGCAGCAGATCAGGCTGTACCGGTCGGGCGAGAGCGGCACTCCGTCGACACTCAGGGCGCACTCGACCGGCTCGAGCACGTCGCGCGCGTACGTCCCGCCGACGAACGATTCGACGAAGATCCGCGCGACCATGCGTGCCGCGTCAGCGTAGCTGCCAGCACCGTCCCGGTAGTACAGCTCGAAAAACTTTGCGACGAGCGCGGTCCCGAAGATCGACCCGAGCCGCCCGTTCGCGTCGATCGTGCGATGCGATACGGTGCGAAGCGTCCCGGCTTGGTGACGTGCAACGAGGCGTGCGAGTTCGACGTTCGCAGCGCCGTGCATGCCGAAGTTGCGTGCCACCGTCGACACGGCGCCGCCCGGAATGAACGCGATGCGAGGGAGTGGCGCACGACCGTACGCGGCGCGCAGGGCGGTCATGCCGTTCATGAACGACCCGTCGCCACCGCACAGCGCGACGGTGTCCGGTTGGGCGTGACGGACCTGAAACGCTGCCGCGTCGAGTTCGGGCAGATCGTGCGTCTCGATGATCACGGCATCGGGCCCCGCAGCTTTTTCGGTCGCCGCGAGCAGTGCGCGATCGCGCGCGAACTTCGACGCGCCGCGGTTGATGAGAACGGCCAGCCCTGCCACGGTGGCGGCGCTTCTACCACGGTCGCCGGTCGTGGGGGCACGAATGCCCGGCGGGCACCGGGAAGGGCCGTCAGGGCCCCGGGCGAGATGCTACCGTTCTGGGGCCATGCGGTCCCCTGTTTGTGCGCTTGCGACCGTCGCGCTCGTTGCGGGATGCAATCCGCTGGGAGAACAGCTTGCACACCAGGCTCGCGCGGGACAGACGCACGCCGCGCTGGAAGCGTACCGCGCACACGTTCGCAACCGGCGCGCGTCGGACGGTCCGGTACTGGCCGACATCGCGCTGTCCGTCATCGCGCGTGCGGCCGAATCGAACAACGCACGCGAGCGGGCGGCCGGGTTTTCCGCGCTGCGCACGCTCGGGGCGCGAGCGCGCTCGGTCTACGACGAACTATCGCGACGCGCGGGTGTGGTCGGGGATCGCGCGGCGGCCGAGGCGTACGATCTGGGCTCGCGGGCTGGATCGCCTCCCGATCGGCTGACACTCGCATGGGCGACCGATGACACGGAACGGCGTGTCGCCGGGCTCGCCGCGCTGGAGGGCCGTCGCGACGTCGACGGCCTGGTCGGCGCGCTCGACAACGTCATTGCGGAGATCCGTCGAGGTGCAGCTCTTCGACTCGGGCGCATCCGCGGCGACGCGCGCGCCCTGCACGCGCTCTCGACGCACGCCCGAAGCGATCCCGACGCCGCCATCCGCGCGCTTTGCGTCTCGGCGTTGGGCGCGCATGGGACGGCCGCGTCGACGGTGCTCGCGGACGCTCTCGGCGATCCCGACACGATCGTGCGTATGAACGTCGTTCCCGCGATCATGCAGGCCGACCCAGATCGTGCGCGCGCCGTCCTCCAGCCGCTTCTCGCGCACGAGCCCACGCCGTTGGCAATCGAAGCGGCACGTGTTCTCGCGGGGCGTCAGAACGCCGAGGCCGCAGGGTTCATCCTCGCCGCACTCGAGCACGCCAATCCCGCCGTGCGGGCGCAGGCGGCAGTCGCGGCGATCTCGTTGGCGGGCTCACATGAAGAGGCGCTTGCACCACATATCGAGGACGCCGACGTCGAGGTGCAGATTCGTGTGGCCGGAATTCTCGTGCGACAGGAACGGTTTCGCTCGCGGATCGTTCGCGCGCTGCGACCGATTGCGCAGCGGCCCGACCCGTTCGTCGCGGTTCGCGCTCTCGCCGTGCTGGTCGACGCGGGCGACGCGTCTGCGACGGACACATTGCGCGGGGGACTTCGAGCGACGGATCCCACTGTACGCAGGCTTGCCGTGCTCTCCTGGTCGCACCTCGCGTCGCGTGGAGTCGAAGTCGATCCACTCGCGCCCTTGCTCGAGGACACTGACCGTTCCGTGCGGCTCATGGCGGCCGCAGAAATCGTGCGTGCTCATCCTAGGGAACCGGGGTTCTAGAAGAACGAGAATCCCGCGAGCGCGTGTGCGCCGCCGTGACCGAAGTCCGGCAGCACTGCGAGCGTCGGCATCCATGGCAGTCGGCGGCCGCGCGCCACCGCCTCGACGACACGTGTGCGACCGGCGACGATCAGAACGGTAACGCCAATTCCAAGCGTCAACGTGCCAAGCAGACTGGCCACAAGGCCTGCGGTAAACAACGTCGATAGCGACGACGAATAGAGCGAAGTCGAACCCATCGAGATCACCGTCAGCGCGGTCCCGGCAACGAACCCGGCTCCGCCGATCACGGTCAGCGCAACGCCGGCACCCGAAAGGCTGTCCACGACGATTCGGGCGGAGGTCCCCGTCGCCGGAACGATCAACGGACGATAGACCGGTCTCCCGCCACCCGCGCGCATGACCAAGGTTGGAGCGCGGCGGGCGCGAAGGGCGGTTGTACCGTCGCAGAAATCGAAACCGGCGGAAGCGCCGAAGTCGTGTCGCTCCCGCCGGGCGTCGCACTCTCGACGAGCTGTTGGGCGGCGGCCGTGCGCGCCCAGATCAAAACGACGATCGAGAGTAATGCCCAGCCTGGAACAGTCATGGTCTCACCAGCCAGGCAGTGTGGCACGCGCGCGAAATCGCTGTCGACAACTGCAAAGTCGATTCGGGTGGCGATCGTCCCGCGGTCGTGATGCCATTGGGAATGAAGCACTGGGGAGGGGCCAGCCGTTTTCTACTGGGCTTGACGGCCGTTGTTGTTCTCGCTGCCTGCGGACCGCCGTACCGCATCGTTCGATACGCGACGCCGAATCCGCTGCGCGGCGCCGCGAGGATCGTGGTCGACCACGCGTCGTACGAGGGTCTGTCGGTGGGCAATGAGCCTCTGCCCGTTTACTTCTCGCATCGATCGCCCGAGCAACAGGCAAGCTTCCAGGCCGATCAAGCCGCGATGGCCGAGAGGTTTTTCGAGCATCTGGCCGAACGCAACCCCGGGCGCATCATTCCGGCTCCCGCGGCGGACGCGGCGACACTGCATCTCCGAATCAACGTGTTCTTCATGGAGCCTGGTGTCTACGCGTACATATTCAGTCGCGCGACCGAAGTGCGGGCGAGTGTGCGAATCGTCGCGCCCGACGGACAGATTCTCGATGAGATCGCGCTGCATGCGACCGTGCAGGCGGGAGGATTCAATCCGTCGTCGGGACAGCGATTCCGGCAGGCCGGCAACGTGCTCGCGGACCACGTGACTGCGTACATCGAAGACCGAACGGTACTTCGCGCGAGACTCGAGCGACGATCGGCAACGCCACCGATGTAGGGCGTCTCTACGGCACTTCGTCGTACCCAATGTCGGGCGCGAGGCGCGTCACGCGCGCTTCGGTGTCGAAGTCGGAGGTGAGGCCCGAGAACGCCGCAGTGCCGAGGTCGATCAACGGTGAACGAGCGATGATGTGGAGGTCCGTCCCCGGCGTGACGAACAGCGGGTCGAGGCTCACGTTCGCGGCGGACGTAATGTCCGAAAGCGAGTTGATCGCCGCCGTCGTCGTCAGTGATCGACTGCCGTCGGCGTCGAAGTAGAGCACGCTGCAGTTCCAAAGATCGTTGTTCTCGAAAATCCGTGGATCACCGGAGTTGCCGGATTCACGCATGGAGACGCGATTCGTTCCGGGCCCGATGCACGCGAGTATGTTGTTTCGGACGACGCCGTTGGGCGGCATCACGACCGTGCCCTCGAAGTCGACGTTGAGCAGATTCGCCGCCGGCGGCGTCGCGGGCGACATCACCGTGACAACGGTGTTGAACACGACGGTGGCCTCCGTCGTTCCGCCCGAACGCCCCAGCGCCATTTCGATGCCGTTGTACCGGTCGACGAACACGAGATTGTTTGCCACGAGCGCGTTCGTTCGCACCGTTCGGATCCCGCTGCCCCAATTGGTTGGCCGATGCGCCTCGATGACGTTCGCTTCGATCAGCGGCGAATTGGGCACGAGCAGCGTGTCGAAGATCGATATGCCCGAACACGAATTCGCACTCGAGACGCACCCGAGGATGGATGGATTCCGCACGACGCGGCCGACGGCACTCGTCCCGAACATGACGGCAGTTGCGTCCTGGGACAACGAGCCGCCGGCGTCGAGTCCGACGATTCGCCGGTTGAAGCGAACGTCGCAGTCGGAACCCGACCCGACACACGACACGCCACGGGCGTTGGCTCCCGATCCCGACGTCCGGCCGACGATGGTGTCGTTCGCCGAGATCGTCGTTGCGCAGGTCGACACGTACACTGCGGCGCTGTTCGAACTTGCGCCACCATTGATGTTCGAATTGGCCGACACGACGGGACGCCCGGCCGTGCATCCCTCCAGTCGCACACCGCGCGACTCCGCACCTGGACCGCCTCCGCCGATCGACTGATTGCGCGCGATCGACACGCCCGTGGCATCTCCGAGCACCCAGACGCCGGCGCTGACTCCCGACGCCGACGTGCCTCCCGTGATGAGTTGATTGTCGCTCACGATCGTGCCGCGGCCGCCCTCGATCTTGATGCCAGTCGACGCGGATGCCGAACCGAACGCACCGGAGATCAGTCCATTGAACTGAATCTGTGCCGCTGGGTTTCGAGCGCGGATACCGATGGATTCGCCCGACGAGACGAAGGAGCCACCGGTTGCGCCGCCGATCATGTTCCGCGAGATGAGCGGTCCGATCGCAGGTGCGGGCGAGCCAAAAATGTCGATGCCGATCGTCAGCGATGCCGAACCGAAATTGATGACGTTGTTCGATACCGTACCGCCGCTCTGCATCGTGACGGCGATGCCAACACCGGACGTGGCCATCGTCGGACCGTTGATCGTGAAACCATCCAGTTGGGTCGCGTTGGTGATGCCGTGTCCGAATACCAGGCCGCCGCTGACGGGAGCGATGACCGTCGTCGGCACACACAGCGGGTCTCGCGCCCAGATGTTGCCGGAGACGCGGAAACTGCCGAGCACGGAGATGCCCTCCGTCATCGCGATGGTTTCGACGTACACCGCACGAACGCAGCCTGGCACGCCCGTCGCGGCAAGTGCGCCAACGCACACCACGCCGCGCGTGCCCATCGCCGAAAGCGAGTTGATCGCGTTTTGGATCGACCCAGTCGGATCCGCCGGCGTGAGGCCCGCGCCGATCCCGTTGAACAGGACATACCGGTTGCAGATGCATCCGTCGTCGACGACGCCGTCGCAGTCGTCGTCGATTCTATTGCCACACACCTCGGGCGACGCGCCCCCCGGTGTGCAGATGTTGGTCGATGCGCCTCGACATGCAGGCACCGATTGGGCACACGCGCCGATGCCGCACATCGTGTTCGGAATGCCATCGTCGATCAGGCCGTTGCAGTCGTCGTCGACGCCGTTGCAGGTCTCGCTCGATGGCGCACCGGCGACGCACGACGGGATCATCCCGGCAACGCACCCGCGAACCGAACGCCTGCACGCGCCGACGCCGCACGTTACCGCGGGGAAGCCCTCGTCCACCGTTCCGTCGCATGTGTCGTCGCGACCGTTGCAGGTCTCGGAAGAAGCGCAGATCATGATGTCGGGTGCGTCGACGGCGTCCGCCGCGTCCACGGTGTCGCGCGTGTCGACCACGTCGAGGGTGTCGGACGCATCCAAGCCGTCCGGCGCGTCTCTCGCATCGATCGTGTCGAGCGCGTCCTGTGCTGCGTCGTCGCCAGCATCGGCGTTGCCGTCGGCGTTCGCGCCATCCGCGGAACCGTCGGGACTCCCATCCATCCGTCGAACCGTTTCGAGGGTCAGCGAGCAGCCCGCAAGTACGGCGAGGGTGATGACCGCGAGGATCCGCGACGGGCGAGGCAAAGCAAGATGCATCATGGATCGAAGCATAGCCCGGAACCAAAACGCGCGCGACGGCCGTGGTTTCAACGCTCCCATGTTGACGAATCCTCCGATTTGGCGGAGCCATAGACGCATGGCGAGCCACATCGAGGTGCGTGTTCACGGCCGGGGAATCGTGCGCGGCGACGAGTCCAGGGAGGACCCGTCGGTTCTTGCAACATGCTCGACGTGCCACGCGACCGTCGACGCCGTCGCGTCGCTCGGGGTCGCGGGTGCGACGAACGTCTTCGTGTGCGCGGGGTGCCTACGCGAGCGTCTCGATGCGCTCAGCGTCGGCCGCTGGCGCATGCGCGAGCTGCGCGACCCCGGACTTCCGTGGGGCAAGTCGAGCGGTTGAGACTCCGGAGCCGCCCGTCGTGGACGGCACGTGGCGAGCATCAATGCGAATAGAGCGGCCGCGATCGAGCGCTCGCCGGTTTCACGGTTTCGCGGCCGGCCGACCCCATGGCACTGACACCCGGGCGCGCACGCGAATCCGCCGCGAGGCACAGGATCGCACACCGCGGCGTGTCCGGCGGGGTACGCGCTGCAAATCGCGCTGCGGTCGTCGGGCCAGAGCGACCGATTGATCGCTCGAATTCCCGAAGTGGCTTCCATCACGGCGCTTGGATCCAGGCTGTGTGCGAGTCCGAGCGCGTGACCGCTTTCGTGCAACAGGATGCTCTCGAGGTCGACGCGCTGGCCGTCGGGATTGCTGGAGACAAAGTCGAAACCGCCCGGATTCCCTCCCGTTCGCAGGTTCAATTCGCTGTCGACATCAAGGATCTGCGCCGTGGAGTTGTCGAATGTGACGACCGTGACCGCAACGGCTCCCGGGCGATGCGTGGCGTCCGACGGCCATGTGTCCCGGAAGCGCACGACGTTCGCGTTGGGTCCGTCCACGGAATACCCGCCTCCGCGAGCGCAATCCGCTGTCGCGAGGACGGTGATCGATGGCGTCCCCGGCGAGCACATTGCACCGCTCCACACGTCGGTCGATGTCCGGACGAGCGTCCGCCAACCGTCCTCCGAGAGAAAGTTCGGCAGCACCGTCGCATCGACCGTACGCGACGTGCACCGTCCGGCCCATGCGAGTGGAGCGCCGAGCGTGCACCCGGTCGCAACGTCGGGGGCGCTCGACGTCGTCGTTCGACACCATGCGTGGGCTGTTCGCGACGCGAGGCCGACGCACACGAATACCGCGCCGACGGTGGCGACGGCTCGCGCGCCGCCGTTGACGCCGCGCGCCCACCCCGCTAGGTTCCGCGCCCTGTCGCCGCCGGTGGGCACTCTGTGCCCCGAGCCGCGGACCGCTCTCAACACAGGTGATCCCATGGTTTCCGCCACCCAACAGTCGTCACGCATTCGCCGTCGCAAGCAGTCTACCAACGGAAAGGTCGCAAAGCGCACTCGCCGCAAGCACGGTACGCCTGTGTTTCCGATCCACCTCGAGCCCGTGAAGAAGTAGCCAAGCCGATCCGCGGCACGCCGGGCGCACGGGCTCAGCCCCGGCGGAGCCCCGCGCGTGTCGACAACACTTCGTCCAACTGCGTCTGCGCGGCCCGCAGGTCGTCCGGGTCTTTCACCGGGATGAACCGCGACTCCGCGCCGTCACGCGAGACGTGCACGTACTTTGTCGGCCGCCACCATGTCAGTTCGCCGACGAGACGCTCGAACTGAATCGCCTCGCGCCCGTCGACCTTTTTTCGCGCGACGCACCACGTCCAGGGGCAGTCGCCTTCGAGCGCGTCGATGTCGATCCACAGCGTGTTCGTGTTGAACATCGGAAACTCGTCGTGCGGAAACTCCGGCGGCAGGCGGAACGCCTCCGCGAGCACGAGCTTTCCGTCGCGACGAACCGGCAGACCGCCCTTGTCTCCGGGCCGCTTCGACACCAGTTCCACCGTGATCTTCGCGCCGAGCGCGCGGTGTTTCGCGAATAGCGCCGGCTCCACGGTGGCCGCGAGATTGTCGACGTTGGAGAGCAGGACCGTCCGCACGCCGGCTGCTTTCATGCGCGCGAGCGCGCCCGAGACCGTAAGTGCGTCCGGGACGTCACCGTGACCTGGCGCGTAGAGGGACACGCGTTGATTCGGGGTGCGAAACAGCGTCCCGGCGGCGGTGAGTCGAAGCGAAACGAACTGCGGCGTGAGATGGACCGGCGCGTCCGCGAACGCCGTCGCGATCGCATCGTGCGTCGTGAAGCTCGTGAGGACGTTCGTGTCGATCTTGCCCTTCGGTGACACGTGACGAATGTCTGCGAGCTTCGCGTCCAGGAACCGCACGTCGCGTCCCTCGAAGACCGGCGAGAGCGCCTTGACCGCCGATCCAAACCTCGTGGCCATTCCTCCCGCGAGTATCAGCACGCCGAGTTCGCCGCGGTCGATCGCGGCGCGACCGTCCGTCTCGAGGGTTCGCCACGCGTCGGAGTCCCGCGCAGGAAGTGCGTCGACGGCCGACGCATCGGGCGGCTCGACGCGGTCGCCGATCATGTGAAGCGACTCCGCGGACGCGGTGCGGCTCAGTCGTTCCCGCAACGTGTCAAACGGGATTCGGTCGAAGTGGTACTGCGCAAGCGTCGCGCGTACGTCGTCGGGCAGTGGGTCGTTCATCGGGGTCTCGGTTTCGGCAGTCTAGCCGCGCTGCGTGGGTTCCGGGCGAAATTGCCTCGCGCCGCAGCGGGTGGTACACGTTTCTGGTGCGTCGTGACGTCGTCATCATCCCGGTAATTTTGTGGGTGACGGCGTCGATCTGCCTGCATCTCGCCGGATTTGTGTCGACCCACGAAGTGACAGACCGGGCGATCGCCGATCGCCGCGACCTTGACGCGCGTCGTCGTGTCGTCAAAGCGCAAAAGCCGTCCGAACGTGAGGAATGGGTGTTTCTTCGGCCGCCGCCCACGGTGGCCCCCGCGCCCACACCGGTTGCAGAGCCCGCGACTGTACCGACGCCGACGGTCGCGCTTGCGTCTCGACGCCTCGCGATGCTCGACCCGACCGAGGCCGCACGACAGAACACTCCCGAACCCACGCCAGCACCGCCAATCTCGGTCCCGACGCCCCCTGTGCCGCTCGCGCTTCCGACGATCGAAGCGCCACGCGCGCGACCCATTCCGCAGCGGCCCGTGCAATCGGTCGACCAGCAGCGCAACGACAATCAGGCGCGTCCCGACGATCCGGCGTTTCTGGCGCAGTCGAACAACAACATTCGTGAGCAGACGCAGGCAGCGTTGCGGAACCTGAACCACGACGATCCATCGCCGCAGCTCGGCGGCGCCCCGACGCAATCTCGAAGCGACACTCCGGGCAACTCGTCGCAGAGCGTGAGTGCCGACGACCGTGATCAGCAGGGCGACCGACGCGCCGTCCCGGAACCTGGCCAACACCCCGAGCGAACGCATCATCCGCCGTCTCGAGCGCTTGCAATGAACGACCGACCCGTTCCGAGCGGCAGTGTCGCGAGGGAACGCGGGCAAGCCGGCGCGCAAGGTCCTACGGGCACAGCCGGTACGCCCGGTCAGCCGGCGCCAGCGGCGAATCCCGTGACGTCGGGTTTCAACGACGCGGTTGCGACGTCGACGGGCGGTACGGACGCGATCGCACAGGGTCCCAACGGTGGAACCGCATCGCAGGATCCATCGGCGGGCGCGGGCGGGCAGGCCGGTCGTGCGGGGCAGGGAGGCCAAGGCGGACAGGGCGGAAACGGTGCCGAAGCCGCTGCACGTGTCGGCATTCGGGGAATGGGCGCACGGCGAGCGGTCGAGTCGCTGACGCCGACGGTCGCGCTGTACGATCAAGTGTTTGGCGCCGAAGCGGCGCGTGAGCGGACGCAGGCGCAATTGCGTCGTTCGCAGGCACGCGGGAGCTACAGCGAGAGCTGGCGTGCGAATCGCGCGGCAATCGAGAACTACGTGCCGGCCGTGCGCGTTGGGTCGCAGACGGCACTGCGGACCGCGGCGTCGCCCTTCGCGGCGTACCTCACGGCGATGCACCGGCGGATCCACCGTCTGTTCGCGGACGGCTTTCTCGCGGACGTCGAGAGCATGCCGGAGTCGTCACCGCTGAATGATCGTTCACTGGTGAGCACGATCGAGATCATCCTCGAGTTGGACGGCCGGATCCATCGGCTCGGCATCGCAC
>Ga0209726_10008975_pt1 | contig 10550 bp, 12 predicted proteins | sample Subgrocontami54m_FD_187453 | JGI IMG/M metagenome (GOLD analysis project Ga0209726, IMG submission 187453) | Subsurface groundwater microbial communities from S. Glens Falls, New York, USA - GMW46 contaminated, 5.4 m (SPAdes) (version 3) | ecosystem: Environmental > Aquatic > Deep subsurface >... | reverse complement strand
AAGCAGTGCGAGAATTGGGGTTGGCCAATGTTCAAGTAGCGAATTGCCGTGCGGAAGAATATCCAACGAAACACAGCTTTGATACAATGATTGCGCGTGCGGTTGCATCGGTCGATGATCTGGTGCGGATTTCAAAAGAATTATTACGCGTAGATGGCACATTGATGATGATGAAATCGGATGCGTCGCAGGAAAAAGTTACGCTACCGCATCGCATTATTGATCTAGCGGTGCCAGGCGTAGATGCGCATCGATCACTGATTATTATTTAGAGGGATACTTCGTGGCAAAAATCATGGCAATTGCCAATCAAAAAGGCGGCGTTGGTAAAACAACGACGAGTGTGAATTTAAGCGCATCTTTGGCTGCGATTAAGCAACGTGTTTTGTTGATCGATTCTGATCCGCAAGGCAGTGCAACCGTTGGTTGTGGTGTCGACAAGCAGGCGGTATCTGGTTCTCTCAATGAAGTATATTTAGGAACCAAAACGGTTGCTGAATCAATTGTTGTGACCCGCTGGGGTTTTGCACTATTGCCCGCCAATGGTGATTTGACTGTTTCTGAAGTGCGATTGCTTCAATCTGAAAAACGCGAACAAAAATTAAAAGAAGCGTTAGCGCCCATTGTGGCGAATTACGATTTTATTATTGTTGACTGCGCACCATCGCTCAACATGTTGACAGTGAATGCGTTGGTTGCTGCCAATAGTGTATTGGTCCCTATTCAATGTGAATACTACGCACTCGAAGGTCTCACCAGTTTATTATCCAATATTGAAAAAATTCGTCATTCCGTGAATCCCAATTTACAATTAGAGGGGTTACTGCGCACGATGTATGACGGCCGTACGCGTTTGACGGTAGAAGTCTCTGAGCAATTGCTCGAATATTTTGGTGATAAGGTCTATCACACGGTCATCCCGCGTAACGTGCGAGTTGCCGAAGCACCCAGTCACGGCATGCCTGTTTTAGGATATGATAGTCATTCACAGGGCGCAGTTGCTTATTTGGCATTGGCTGGTGAGGTCGTTCGAAGAATCAGTAATCGTGAAAACGCTGCAGCTTCAGAAGCGCGCGCGACAGCAAGTGCGCAAAGCTAAAACTCATTACTCTCACGCAGTGCACCATAGGATAACTACCATGAACATCAAAAAACGCGGTCTTGGAAAAGGCCTCTCCGATTTAGGACTTGGCGCATTATTAGGTGATTTGAAAATCGAACCCACATCTGTGGAAAATGTCGTGGATGAAGCCCTCATACCAGACCCATTGTTTGATGAGCCGTCCCCCATTGATGGTCAAATGAAAAAATTGCCCATCGATGTATTAAAACCTGGGAAATATCAACCCCGTAAACATATTGCACCGGAAGCATTGGAAGAATTGGCCAATTCCATTCGTTCACAAGGCGTCATTCAGCCTATTGTGGTTCGTCCAATTGAAAATCATTTATATGAAATTATCGCCGGTGAACGTCGTTGGCGTGCAGCGCAATTAGCAGGATTAACCTATATTCCTGCGATTATTCGCGATATCAACGATGAAGCAGCGATGTTGATGGCGCTGATTGAAAATATTCAACGCCGTGATTTGAATGTCGTTGAAGAAGCCAGCGCATTAAATCGTTTAATGAATGAATTTAATTTAACGCATCAAGAAGTGGCGGATGCCGTTGGCAAATCGCGTACGAATGTCACGAATATTTTAAGATTATTAAATTTAAGTCCATCTGTGCGTGGATTATTGGAAAATGGTCAATTAGAAATGGGCCATGCACGTACCCTGCTCACCTTAAATGAAGACCAACAAGCGCATGCAGCGAATGTGATTATCACGCGAAAATTATCCGTTCGTGAAACAGAAGAGTTAGTACGGAAGATGACGAATGACAATGCTTCATCTGATGTAACACCACAAAAAACGGTGCGGCATGATTTGCAAGATGAATTGTCACAATTTTTGTCTGTTGATGTTTCTGTGACGCAAAATGCGAAAGGCAATGGCAAGCTCGTCATTTCGTATAAAAATGAAGATGAATTAAATCGGATTTTGTCAAAGATTACTGGGTAAGCGTTTGATATTTTTCGCCAACACCATTTTTGCGTACCATCACGTTTAGTATCATTTTTTTATGTTAAAAAATGGGGTGCGGCTTGCGCACTGAACCTACAGAAACGCGCATGGAGCGCGTACTCGCGCGTAATAAGCGTGCCATTATGACGTTGCACGCTTATTGCGCGCGAGTACGCGCTTCATGCGCGTTTCCGTGGATCGAGGTTTTTTTATACAATTTGAGATAGAGCGTATTCAGCGCCCTACTGCACCCGCGTTGCACATGGGCTACTGTGTCAGGGGCACGAACAACAGCGGATGTTGTTTCCACCTCTGACACAGTAGCCCAAGTGCAACGCGGGCCCGGAATTATCTTGTGGCTAGCGATAAGTGTAGGTTTTATCAACGATGGCGCTGATTGCTGTTGAAGCGAGCACGCAGATCGGGCCCTGCAATGCTTGGACAATTTCTGACTTCGAAGCAGGCTCTTTAGCCAACAAAGCATTTCCAGTACAGTATGCTTGATGTAAAGTTAAAAATCCTATTATAAAGTGTATGCCTGATTCATTTGATTTATCTGATAAAAGTTTTACACTTCTAAGGAACATAAATATGCAAGAACCGCCAAGCATAATTTTTATAGGGAGCGAGTTTACATTGCTACGCATAATTCACCTCGAGGTTAAAAAAACCCCAGCTCGGGGTTTTTGATTAAAAGTTATACAAACATAGCACAAGTTATTTCAAAAGCAACCTATTAGTAATGATTTTCATAATAATAATGTTATTTTAAGGTATTTTTAGAATTCTGAAAGTTTTGTTGTTTGTAAGACAGGGTTATAACGAATTGATTTTCAAAAGATTAAACTCCGAACTGGGGTTAACAAGTGAATTTATTTAGTAAAGCATGCATTTCAAAAAAATCGGATTATCTGTGAATTTTGTTTAAAAAAAAATCAGTTAGAATGAAGGTTAAAGTCAGCTATTTTTTCCTAGCAATTTCATTGCGCTAACAAATAAAACCCCTTATACTCGCCGCGACTGTCCGTTGACAGAAATGACGAGCGGGGTTGGTGTATGCGCGCGATCTGGATCAAAAAAAACGCTGCATCCAGAAGAGAAAAAATCGCGATAGCGAAATTTCTGGCGTATCAATTAATAGTGTTACTGTTAATTGCGCTACTCCTTCGTATGACGTGGAATGATTCCGCTGCTATTTCTGCTTTGTTGGGTGGTTTGTTGGTGTGGATTCCCAACATTTTTTTAGCAATTTTCATATTCAAGCGGGTTTCTATTCGCGATCCTAAAAAAATCGTGAACGCTTTTTACATGGGCGAAATGCTGAAAATAGTATTAATGTGCGTTTTGTTTGTTACGATGCTGCATTGGTACAAAATTGCGTTAGGACCGTTTCTGATTGGAATGATCGGAACGTATTTGACATATCTATTACTGGGTTGAATGGAATGGCGGAAACACAACTAACAAGCGCTGCTTATATTGAGCATCATCTGAATAACTGGCAATCCAGTAGTGGTGCATTCAATTTGGATACGTTAAGTGTTTCAATTATCCTCGGCATTTTGTTCTTGTCCGTTTTTTATTTTGTTGCGCGTCGTGCGCATTCCGGTGTGCCAACGGGTTTGCAAAATTTTGTTGAAATGTGCGTAGAAGCCGTCGATAAAACCACCAAAGATATTTTTCATGCCAAAAGTGATTTAATTGGCCCATTAGCATTGACGATTTTCGCTTGGGTTTTTTTAATGAGTTTTATGGATTTACTCCCGGTTGATTTAATACCGCTGGCACTTCAACCACTGGACGTGGAGCATTTTCGTGCTGTGCCAACAGCAGATTTGAATCAAACCTTTGCTTTATCATTATCCGTATTTTTCCTACTGTTTTTTTATGGAATCAAAATAAAAGGCTTACGTGTATTTACCAAAGAAATATTAACGCATCCATTCGGACCTTGGTTATTTCCGATCAATATTATTTTTCGCATCATTGAAGATTTCAGTAAACCATTTTCATTGGCATTTCGATTGTACGGAAATTTGTTTGCAGGTGAATTAATTTTTGTTTTAATTGCAGCGCTGTTGCCGTGGTGGTTTCAGTGGTTGCCAGGTGGTATTTGGGCAATATTCCACATTTTAATTATTACGCTGCAAGCATTTATTTTTATGATTTTGACGATTATATATTTAAGTATGGCGGCAGAAACACATTAGTGATCGGTGATCAGTGATCAGTGATCCAGCGGTAAAATAGAACTCAAACTTTCCTGTGAAATTTTGCAGAGTTATTTCAGTTTTATTATACCGCTGGATCACTGATCACCGATCACTGATCACCCAGAACAACAACAATGAGGGCATCACAATGGAAACAATTATCAGCGCAGTATCAAGTTCAACCGTTATTGCCGTAGCAATTTTGATTGGTTTAGGCGGATTGGGTATTGCAATCGGCATGGGCTTATTAGGCGGTAAATTTTTAGAAGGCATCGCGCGTCAACCAGAATTAACCGGCATGTTGCGTTTACAAATGTTCGTCGTGATGGGTTTGCTTGATGCGTTCGCGGTGGTATCGGTTGTAATTGGTTTGTATTTCTTGTTTGCACAAAACCCCGTGTTGTCTGCAGCGCTAAAAGCAGCAGCAGTAGTTAAAGGTGCAGCGTAAATAAATTATCACACTCACACTGATTCGGAGCACGCATGAATATTAACCTAACCCTTTTCGGCGAAATGATTACCTTCGCGATTTTCGTTTGGTTCACCATGCGTTTCGTGTGGCCGCCATTGACGCAAGCGTTAGAAGAACGTCGTGAGAAAATTGCAGCGGGCATAGCAGCGGCTGAAAAATCAAAACGCGATTTGGAATTGGCTGCGCACAAAGTCACTGAAATTTTGACTGATGCAAAAGCACAAGCAGCGCAAATGATTGAGCAGGCGAATCAACGTGCAAATCATATTGTCGAAGAAGCAAAAGCGCGTGCGCGAGCAGAAGGTGATCGCTTGATAGAAATCGCGAAAAACGATATCGAACGTGAAGTGAATTCCGCGCGCGATACATTAATGAATGAAATATCTTCATTGGTAATTTCAGGTGCTGAAAAAGTGTTGCATCACGAAGTCAATAAAAGCGCGAATGATAAATTGATTGCGGAAATGATGAGCGGTCTATGACAACATCCACCACAGCAAGACCTTACGCGGTCGCCGCATTTGAAGCGGCAGACGCTGCCAATCAGTTAACACTATGGTCGCAAGCGTTGAAACAATTAGCGGCAGCGGTTTCAGATTCGCAATTAAAATCGCTGATTAAAAATCCATTGTGCACAAAAACACAATTATCCGAGATTTTAATTGGTGTTTTGCATGCGGTAAGCGGCAATGGTTCCAGTAAAGAGCAAGAATCGATTGCGAACTTTATTCGTGTGTTAGCAGAAAAGAAACGGTTAGCGCTGCTTCCCGATATTTCCGTTTTATTTGAAGAAGCCCTGGCGAAAAAATCAGGTTATTTATCTTTGGTTGTTACCTCTGCTTTTGATATTGATGATAATCAAAAAAAACAGACGCAAGAAAGATTGGCGAAAAAATTAAATTCAAAATTAAACATTGTATTTAATGTAGATAAAAAAATTATCGGCGGTTTGTTGGTTCGCTCTGGAAATTGGGTGTTAGACGACACCGTTACAGGAAAATTAAAAAGATTGAAATCAGCGTTGAGTTAGTGATCTGTGATCTGTGATCAGTGATCTGTGTCAGAGGCTTCATTAAATTTAAACCTTTTCGGAAGTATTGAGGTTTGGGTTTGTGTGATCGTGTGCCTCTGATACTGATTACAGATCACTGATCACTGATCACTGATCACTGATCACACACAAAGAGGCACACATGACAACACCACACATCCAACCATCTGAAATCAGCGGCATTATTCGCTCACGCATCGAATCGTTTGATATCAAACCAGAAATTCGTTCTGAAGGAACCATCGTCAGTTTGAAAGATGGTATCGTTCGTATCTATGGTTTAAGCGACGTGATGTATGGCGAAATGATCGAATTTCCCAATGATATTTTCGGTCTCGCTTTTAACTTAGAACGTGATTCAGTTGGTGCGGTGGTGCTCGGTGATTATGAATCATTATCAGAAGGCATGACGGCACGTTGCACAGGTCGTATTTTAGAAGTGCCTGTTGGTGATGCATTATTGGGACGCGTTGTTGATGCGTTGGGTAACCCTGTTGATGGTAAAGGCGAAATCAAATCAACACTCACCTCCCCAATTGAGAAAATTGCGCCTGGCGTTATTGAACGTCAATCTGTTTCACAGCCAGTTCAAACCGGCATTAAATCAATTGATGCGATGACACCAGTGGGTCGTGGTCAACGTGAATTAATTATCGGCGATCGCCAAACCGGAAAAACTGCGATTGCGATTGATACCATCATTAATCAAAAAGATTCCGGCATTAAATGTATTTACGTTGCGATTGGACAAAAAGCGTCTTCTGTTGCAGCGGTTGTTCGTAAATTAGAAGAACATGATGCGATGAAACACACGATTATCGTGTGCGCGAATGCATCCGATGCGGCAGCGATGCAATATCTTGCGCCCTACTCTGGCACCAGCATGGGTGAATATTTTCGTGATCGCGGACAAGATGCATTAATTATTTATGATGATTTAACAAAACAAGCGTGGGCTTATCGACAAGTTTCGTTGTTGATGCGTCGTCCACCCGGTCGTGAAGCGTATCCTGGTGATGTGTTCTATTTACATTCTCGTTTATTAGAACGTGCATCTCGTGTGAGTGCTGAGTACGTTGAGAAATTTACAAACGGTGAAGTCACAGGTAAAACAGGTTCGTTAACCGCATTCCCCATTGTTGAAACACAAGCGGGTGACGTGTCTGCCTTTATTCCAACAAACGTTATCTCCATCACCGATGGCCAAATTTTCTTAGACGTGGGTTTGTTTAATTCTGGCATGCGCCCTGCTGTGAATGCCGGTTTATCCGTATCCCGTGTTGGTGGTGCAGCGCAAACCAAAATCATCAAAAAATTGGCAAGTGCGGTACGTATTTCACTCGCACAATATCGTGAATTAGAAGCGTTTTCACAATTCGCATCTGATTTGGATGAAATCACACGCAAACAATTGGAGCGTGGTCAACGTACGATGGAATTGTTGAAGCAACCACAATACTCACCTTTGTCTGTCGCAGAAATGTCATTTCTGTGGTTCGCTTTAGACAAAGGCATGCTCGATGATATATCAGTGAAGAAAATGGTGGATTTCCAATCTGCATTTTTATCTTATTTGCATGACCAACAATCAGCGTTAATAAATGAAATCAATCAAAAACCAGAATTAACAGATGATGTTAGCAAGCGAATGGTTGAAGTAATTAATAGTTTTAAAAAAACATATGTGTGAAGAAGTGATCAGTGATCGGTGATCAGTGATCCAGCGGTGTAATCGTATTTAAATTTTTTTGCAGAATTTTGCAGAAGCATTTAAATTTGGTTTGAATTTAGTTAAACCTCCGAGATCACTGATCACTGATCACTGATCACCGATCACCGATCACATTAATGAGAGCGTTACATGTCCATAGCCAGAGAAATACGCACTAAAATCGGTTCCATCAAAAACACGCAGAAAATCACGCGTGCGATGGAATTGGTTGCAGCGAGCAAAATGCGCAGAGCGCAAGAACGCATGGCAATGTCGCGTCCGTATGCAATTAAAATACGCCGCGTGATTTCACACGTTGCGAGTGCCAGCGCTGAATATCAACACCCCTACATGCAACAACGTGAAACCACCAAGCGTGTTGGATTTATTGTGATTACGACTGATCGCGGATTATGCGGCGGTTTGAATATTAATTTATTTCGAAAAACATTGATTGAAATGAAAGGCTGGCACGATCAGCACGTTGAAATTGATGTGTGTGTGATTGGTCGAAAAGGTGAAGTATTTTTCAGTCAACAAGGCGCGAATATTTTAGGTACGGCAACGCATTTAGGCGATAAGCCGATCGTGCAAGATATTATTGGTGTCGTGAAAATTTTATTGAATCAATTTGATGAAGGGAAATTAGATCGCATTTATGTTTGTGCGAATGATTTTGTGAACACGATGGTACAAAAACCATTTGTACGCCAATTGTTGCCTTTAGAAAAAGGGTTTGATGAAAGTGAAGCGGCCCAGGATGCAAATGCAGACACAACATTAGATAAACATTGGGATTATTTATACGAACCCGATTCCGCAAAAACATTGTTAACCATGTTATTGATTCGCTACATCGAATCACAAGTTTATCAAGCGGTCGTTGAAAATATTGCGTGCGAACAAGCAGCGCGCATGCTCGCGATGAAAAATGCAACGGACAACGCAAAAGAAATTATTCGCGAACTGCAATTGGCATATAACAAAGCACGACAAGCGGGTATCACGCGCGAAATTGCAGAAATTTGCGCTGGTGCGGATGCGTTGGGGTGATCAGTGATCAGTGATCGGTGATCTGTAAGCGTTTTTGGAGTGATGAGTGATTTTTGAAAATTTACATGTTTTTAAAAAATCTCATGCATTAACACTTGAGCTATATAAATTAACTATGGACTTTCCCTCAGAGGAAAAATTTGGTTTGACGTCTCAAATTCGACGAGCAAGCTCCTCTATTTGTGCCAATTTAATGGAAGGTAGCCATAGAAATACGCAAGGTGAGCTTGGACGTTTTGCGGGAATCAGTAGAGGTTCCGTAGGAGAATTAAAGTATCATTTATTGTTGGCGAAAGATTTGAAATATGTTTCAGAAAACAACTACGAAACATACCTTCGCGATCTGGATGGTATTAGCAAGATGCTGTATGGATTAATAGAATCTACAAGAAATAAACGTGCTGATCACTGATCACTGATCACAGATCACAGATCACTCATAACGAGGAACACAACATGAAACAAACAGGCCACATCATCGAAATCATCGGCGCAGTTATGGACGTCGAATTTGCACATGCTGCCGTACCCAATATTTACGACGCGCTCACGATTGTTGACAACGGATTAACGCTCGAAGTGCAACAGCAATTAGGCGATGGCGTTGTCCGTACGATTGCAATGGGTCCAACAGAAGGTTTGCGTCGCGGCATGGAAGTGGTTAATACCGGTGCGCCAATTTCTGTTCCAGTGGGTGTGAAAACCTTGGGTCGTATCATGAACGTCCTTGGTGATGCAATTGATGAAGCAGGTCCAATCGATACGAATGAGCGTTTGCCCATTCATCGCAAAGCACCTTCATTTATGGAACAAACCGGTAACACCGCGATTTTAGAAACCGGTATCAAAATTATCGATTTGGTTATTCCCATCGCAAAAGGCGGTAAAGTAGGTTTGTTCGGTGGTGCCGGTGTTGGTAAAACCGTTAACATGATGGAATTAATTCGTAACATCGCCGTTGAGCACAGTGGCTACTCCGTATTTGCCGGCGTGGGTGAACGTACTCGTGAAGGTAATGACTTCTATCATGAAATGAAAGAATCCAATGTATTGGATAAAGTATCCTTGGTTTACGGACAAATGAATGAGCCACCTGGAAACCGGCTACGTGTTGCGCTGACGGGTTTGACGATTGCAGAAAAATTCCGTGACGAAGGCCGTGACGTATTATTATTCATTGATAACATTTATCGTTACACATTGGCGGGCGTTGAAGTGTCTGCATTGTTAGGCCGTATGCCATCTGCTGTAGGTTATCAACCTACCTTGGCGGAAGAAATGGGTAACTTGCAAGAACGTATTACCTCTACAAAAACAGGTTCTATCACATCGATTCAAGCGGTTTACGTTCCAGCGGATGATTTCACTGATCCATCTCCTGCAACAACATTCGCGCATTTGGATTCAACCGTTGTATTGTCACGTCAAATTGCAGAATTGGGTATTTATCCTGCGATTGATCCACTCGAATCATCCAGTCGTCAATTGGATCCATTGGTTGTGGGTGAAGAGCATTATCGCATTGCGCGTGGTGTTCAAGTAACATTGCAACGTTACAAAGAATTGAAAGATATCATCGCCATTTTAGGTATGGATGAGTTGTCTGAAGAAGATAAATTGACAGTGAAGCGCGCGCGTCGTATTCAACGTTTCTTGTCTCAACCTTTCAACGTTGCTGAAGTATTCACTGGTGCGCCCGGTAAATATGTATCTTTAGCTGATACGTTAGAAGGCTTTAAAGGTATTCTCAATGGTGATTACGATCATTTGCCAGAACAAGCGTTCTACATGGTTGGATCGATTGAAGAAGCGATTGAGAAAGCGAAGACTTTGGAAAATAAATAGTGATCAGTGATCGGTGATCAGTGATCGGTGATCAGTGATCGGTGATCAGTGATCCAGCGGTATAACAAAATTTAAACTTCTCTGCGGGATTTTGCGCGAGTATTTAAGTTTATTTAGTTTGGTTTGACTTATG
>Ga0209726_10008969_pt1 | contig 10556 bp, 10 predicted proteins | sample Subgrocontami54m_FD_187453 | JGI IMG/M metagenome (GOLD analysis project Ga0209726, IMG submission 187453) | Subsurface groundwater microbial communities from S. Glens Falls, New York, USA - GMW46 contaminated, 5.4 m (SPAdes) (version 3) | ecosystem: Environmental > Aquatic > Deep subsurface >... | reverse complement strand
AAATTAACTTGTAAAGTTATTTACATATTATATATTATCTAAATCACATGCGCAAGGGAGAAATCATGATCTTTGATAACCTGCCTGACGATCTTGAAGAAGGGGATAGCACCGAAGTTGTAATAAGACGCTTTAGGGAATTAAGAGCGAGAATATTCAAGATTGTGCCTGAGCCATGCTTTCTAAAATCAGTTAAAGCCTTATCCGGAGAAATGACGGTACTCCTGGATATAAGCGCCATAGATAGAGGCCTGATCCGCAAAGAAGATATATGCTCCCTATGCCCTCAGGAAACTTGCCCCTATAATTATGTTAAGGACAGAGAGGATAGAAAGATTAAGCTGAAACTGTTAAATCAAGATCTGAAACCCAATTAATTTATTCCCGGAATTTAGCCGGGAATTAATATTGAAAACTTCATAATTTATGTTAAAATTAAGTATCAACTTATGTCGGCGTAGCTCAGCTGGTTAGAGCGTGGGACTCATAAGCCCAAGGTCGGTGGTTCGATCCCACCCGCCGACACAAATATAATTTAAAAATCCATGGAAAAACAAAAACCACTTTTTGACTATAAATTTCATACGTTTGATTCGGGATTAAGGCTGGTGACGGTTCCAATGCAGGGCACCCGTACGGTTACGGTTTTAGTTCTGGTCGGAACAGGGTCAAAGTACGAGACTAAGGAGATAAACGGTATTTCACATTTTCTTGAGCACATGATGTTCAAGGGAACCACTAAGCGCCCCGGCTATCTGGACATTTCAAGGGAACTGGATTCTATAGGAGCTGAGTACAATGCTTTCACTGGCAAAGAGTACACCGGTTATTACGCTAAATCCAGTTCGGATAAGATAGATGTTATTATGGATGTGATCTTCGATATATATCTCAATTCAAAACTCGATTCTGAGGCTATCAATATCGAGAAAGGGGTTATTGTTGAGGAGATCAATATGTATCGGGACCTGCCGTCCAGATATGTCGGAGATATATACGAAAAACTGTTATACGGCGATCAGCCGGCGGGTTGGTCCATAGCCGGAGAGAAAGAGATCGTTACCGGTCTAAAAAGAGAAGAATTCGTAAAGTATTTTAATACTCATTATATTGCCGAGAATACAATCGTGGCGGTTGCCGGCAATATTGATAATGAAAAAATAAAAGAAAAAGTAGCCGTCCACTTTGAGAACATCAGGCAAGGCAAGAGATTCGGCAAAAAATCAGTGGTAGAAAGCCAATCGGAGCCGGCCTCTTTGATACATTACAAAAAGACAGACCAGACCCACTTCATATTGGGTTTCCGCTCCTACGATATGAAAGATGAGAAAAAATACCCGCTTACGGTTCTGGGCACTATCCTTGGCGGAGGCATGAGCTCGCGGCTTTTTGATGAGATCAGGGAAAAAAGGGGATTGGCTTACTATGTAAGAGCCGGGAATCATGAGTATACCGATTGCGGCTATTTTGCTGTCAGCGCCGGAGTCAATAACGAGAAAGCTACTGAAGCTATCAAGGTTACGCTCCAGGAAATATCAAAAATCAAAAAAGAAGGAGTAACTCCTCTGGAGCTGCGCCAGGCTATTGATCAGATAATTGGCAGGACGGCTTTAGGCCTGGAACATTCGGATACAGTAGCTGAAGGCTTTGCCGATCCGGTCTTGTATTACGGCAAGGTTTTGACGCCGGAAGAGGAACTCGATAAAATTAAGAAGGTAACGCTTTCAGATATCATGGAAGTGGCCTCGGAAGTTTTTGACGAGAAAAAAATGAATTTAGCTTTGATCGGTCCGTTTGAAGATGATCAAAAATTCAAATCATTACTGAACCTATAACCGTTTAATATGCCAGAACCGACAAAAATAGAGATAAGCACGACCAGTATCATAAAGAGCATTCTCTTGATACTTTTTATAGTATTCCTTTATATCCTGCAGGATGTCGTGATTATATTTCTTTTTGCCTTGGTCATTGCCGCGGCCGTATCGCCCTTTGCCGGCTGGCTGGATCAAAAAGGATTTCCCAGGCTACTGGGAGTTTTGCTTTTATATCTGACAGTCTTCAGTCTTTTTGTATTGGTCTTTGCCCTGATTATACCGTATGTTTCCGATGAGATCGGGCAGCTGAATCAGACCTTGCCTAGAATTGTGGAGAGAGTGTCTTCATCTTTAGAGAACGTCCAAAAAGGCTCACCCCGTTATCTTGATTTCATAAGCGAATTGCAGAATATCCTTGAGGGCGCTTCTAATTATCTCCAACAATCGGCTCAGTCGGTAGTGAGTATAATTGTGAGTATCTTCGGCGGGATCTTCTCTTTCATAGCTATAATTATAATATCGTTTTATCTTTCAGTTACGCGAAAAGGAATAGAAAACTTCTTGGCTTCCGTTATCCCCGATAAACAAGAAGCTTATGTCATTAATCTCTGGAAAAGGGCCGAAGTTAAAGTCGGCAAATGGTTCCAGGGCCAAATATTGCTTGCCTTAATAGTCGGACTCATGGTCTATATCGGTTTGTCCTTAATTGGTATCCGGTTTGCTTTGGTGCTGGGAGGTTTGGCTATGGCATTTGAAATCGTGCCGATTGTTGGTCCGGTGCTGGCGGCTATACCGGCAGTATTCCTGGCATTCATGCAGTCGCCCTCGCTGGGGCTATGGATCATCGTCTTTTATGTTCTGGTCCAGCAGATCGAGAACCATATTCTGGTGCCGCTGGTATTCGGCAAAACTATCGGCCTCAATCCGGTCGTGGTCATTATCGCTTTGTTAGTCGGCCAGCAGCTTGCCGGAATACCCGGCATGATCCTCTCGGTCCCTATCGCCACGATCATCGTGGAGATGCTAGACGATTTGGCCAGAACTAAGGAATCAAGGAGAGCTAATATTAGTTAATACTCGCGTGCTTTATATAATCGCAACTCCAATCGGCAATTTGGAGGATATATCGTTACGGGCTGTGAGCGTTTTGAACAATGTCGATTTAATTTTGGCCGAAGACACAAGGGTAACTAAAATCTTACTAGATAAGTACAATATTAAAACCAAGATGCTCAGTTACCATCAGCACTCAAGTTTCCAAAAGATAAACGAGATCATGGGGATGCTGAAGGAGGGAATGAATCTGGCGTTGGTAACCGATGCCGGTACGCCGGGTATTAATGACCCGGGCAACTATCTGATAAGCGAAATATTAAAAGAAATACCCGATTTGAAGATTACTCCAATTCCCGGGCCGAATGCGGCGATTGCCGCCTTGAGCATATCCGGATTCCCAACCGATAAATTCATATATCTGGGATTTCCGCCTCATAAAAAGGGCCGCCAAACATTTTTCAAAAATATTGGCCAAACGGCTGAAACCGTGGTATTTTATGAATCTAAGCATAGGATACTAAAGGCATTAAAAGAGCTGAAAGATGTTTCCCAAATCGGAGAGCGGCAGATAATGGTGGCTCGCGAGCTGACCAAGCAGTTTGAAACTATATACCGCGGCACAGCCGAAGAAGTGCTGAACAGGCTAAATTTAAATAAAGAAAATCTCCTCGGGGAATTTGTAATTGTAATCAATGGAAAATAAATTTTATATCACAACAGCGATATTGTACACAAATGGTAAGCCCCACATTGGGTTTGCCTTGGAGCTGGTTCAAGCTGACGCTCTCGCGAGATATCATAGGCTTGCCGGAGATGAAACATGGTTTTTGACCGGGACTGATGAACATGGCTCAACTGTGGTGCGAGCAGCTGAAAAACAGGGTAAAACTCCAATTCAGCTTGCGGATGAGATTGCCGGCTTAGCAAAAGATCTGATAAAGAAACTTGATATATCCAATAATGATTTTATTCGCACTAGCGACCAGGCCAGACACTGGCCTTCGGTAATTAAGCTTTGGAACAAGTGGGTAGAAAACGGCGATTTATATAAAAAAAAATATGAAGGTTTGTATTGCATCGGCCACGAAGCATTTATTAAAAAGAGTGAGCTGATAGACGGCCTTTGTCCTCTACATAAGACAGAGCCGGAAAAAATAAAAGAAGAAAATTGGTTTTTTAAAGTTACGAAATATAAAAAAGAGATAAGACAGAGAATAGAATCAGGCGAATTTAAAATAATCCCCGGCACTAAAGTAAAAGAATTGCTCAATCTTCTGGATGATGCCGAAGATATTAGTTTCTCAAGGCCATCGGAATCTCTGAGCTGGGGGATACCCGTGCCCAATGACCCCAGTCAGACGATGTATGTTTGGGCCGATGCCTTAACCAATTATATTTCGGCTCTTGATTACGCAAACGAATCGGACCAATTTAAAAAGTTTTGGCCGGCCGATGTCCATTTGGTGGGTAAAGATATTCTTCGGTTTCATGCAATGATCTGGCCGGCAATGCTTTTGTCGGCTGGAGTTGAATTGCCTAGGGCAATCTATGTACATGGGTTCATGAATGTTGAAGGTCAAAAGATGTCCAAAACAGTAGGGAACATAATTGACCCCATTGAAGTTGTAGAAAAATACGGAGTTGATGCTTTGCGCTATTATCTTTTGCGTGAAATTCCTTCCGGCGAGGATGGCGATTTTTCATATAAAAAACTTGAAGATAGATATAATGGAGATTTGGCCAACGGGTTAGGTAATCTCGTCCAACGGGTAGCTACATTAATTGATACTAATCTGTATGGGGAATTGATATATAAAGAAGAATTGATTGAGAAAGAAACCAGCAATAAAGCCGAAGAGTCCGGTAAATCCTGCAAAAATAATATTAATAATTTTAAATTACACGAAGCCTTGGGAAATATCTGGGAACTGGTTAATTTCGCCAATGTGTATATAGATAATAAGAAGCCTTGGGCGCTTAAAGAGAACCCCGAAGAATTCTTGAAAGTAATGGCTAATCTGGTTTATTGCATCTATTCGATTTCTTGGAATCTGCAGTCTTTCCTTCCGGGAACCTCAGAAAAAATATTCAAAATATATGAGACGGAAGACAGGAAAGCCGATGTGCCCTTAGAAAATTCCAGATTCAGAATAAAAAAAGGCGGGGTATTATTCCCGCGACTGCTTTGATAAGCGATCCAATAGCAGTATCGGCCAAGCCATGCCTATTAAACCAGAACAAACTAGTATGACAAAGAAAAGAAGACTATCTGAAATATCGCTTAGATTTAAGCGTCTAAGGGCTATTTCTTTTGTTCCCTGCCTCTCATAGACCCAAAGTACATAAGAAGTTGTAAGGAAAAGAAGAATGCACCCGAGAGCATAGATCTTGAGAAGAATCAGAAGCATAGGTCCCAAAGAACCAATTTCCATATTATATAAGTAATTAAGAAAATGTCAATTTTTGATTCCCATTGCCATCCGCAGTTCCCTCAATATGATAAAGACCGCGAGGAGATGATAAAACGGGCCCGCGAAGCGGGAGTTTTTATGATTTGCGTGGGAACGGATCTCGAAAGCTCCAAAAAGGGAATTGAGCTGGCGCAGCAGTATGAAAATATGTGGGCAACAGTCGGTCTGCATCCGAACGACAATCTAAACGAGAAGTTTGATCCAAGAGAATACGAAGAATTGCTGAAACGGGACAAGGTGGTCGCGATGGGAGAGATCGGTTTGGATTATTATCGTACTACGGAGGAATCGGCAAAAAAATTCCAAAGGGAAAGACTCGAGCAGCAGCTGGATATCGCAAAGAAAGTTGGCGTGCCGGTGGTAATCCATTCGCGTGATGCCGGCAAGGGAAGTATCGGTGTCGTCCATGGAGATCTGCTTTCGATTCTAAAAAACAACCTCCCCTCAAAACTGGGCGTGGCCCATTCATTTACTGGGACAAGAGAAGAAGCTAAAAAATATCTAGAATTGGGTTTCTGTCTGGGATTTAATGGAATTATAACTTTCGCCAGGCAATATGACGAAGTGGTTAAATATGCGCCGCTTGAACAGATATTACTCGAGACAGATGCGCCTTATCTTACGCCCGAACCATACCGGGGCCAGCGTAATGAATCAGCATATATAATAGAAGTCGCCAGGAAGCTAGCCGAGCTGAAGAATGAATCTTCGGAAAAAGTTACGGAGCTAACAACCCAAAACTGCAGAAAACTTTTCCGAGTACTCTAATCTGGATTTTTATCATGAATTCAGATATATTTTGATAATCTAGGTATCTTAAAATGATTAGCTACAATCCCTCAAAAATTGAAAGTAAGTGGCAAAAATATTGGGAAGCCAAGAAGTTTTATGATGCAAAAGATTCAGTGAAAGGAAAGAAAAATTATATGCTTCTGACCGAATTTGCCTATCCTTCCGGAAATCTCCATATCGGCCACTGGTACGCTTTTTCTATTCCGGATATCCTATCGCGATATTTGAGAATGAAAGGATTTAATGTTCTGTATCCGACCGGATTTGACGCTTTCGGTCTCCCTGCTGAAAATGCGGCTATAAAGAATAATATCCATCCCGAAGCTTGGACAAAAAAGAATATAAGCCACATGACCCAGCAGTTAAAATCCATGGGGGCTACATTTGATTGGTCACGCAAAGTATCGACAATCGACCCCGGTTATTATAAATGGACGCAATGGATATTCCTCCAATTGTATAAAAAAGGGTTAGCTTACCGGGCTCAGACTATGGTCAACTGGTGTCCTAACGATAAGACAGTCTTGGCTAATGAGCAGGTGATGGACGGGAAATGCGATCGTTGCGGAGCGCAGGTTGAACAAAGAGAACTTAGCCAGTGGATGTTCAAGATAACTGATTTCGCGGATCCTTTGATCGATGATTTGAAAAGGCTGGATTGGCAGGATACGGCCAAGATTGGACAAATAAACTGGATAGGGCGATCAGAGGGGATGATCGCCGAATTCAAGCTGGAGAATCTCGAGGATTCAGTCGAGGTATTTACAACCAGGATCGATACCATATTCGGTGTAACCTATGTGGTCCTCTCGCCGGAGCACCCCTTGGTTGAAAAATTAAAAGGACAAGCATTGAACAGAGATGAAGTAGAAAAATATGTTGACAGGGCCAAGAAGAAGACCGAGCTCCAAAGAATAAGTGAATCAAAAGAGAAAACCGGCGTTCCGCTAACCGGAATAAATGCCATTAACCCAATGTCAGGAGAAAGGGTCCCGGTATGGATAGCTGATTATGTATTAGTCCATTACGGCACTGGCGCAGTTATGGCTGTTCCGGCTCATGATCAAAGAGATTTTGAATTCGCGAGAAAATATGATTTGCCGATAAAAATGGTAATCTGCCCTAATTATCCGGAGCCAAAATGTCCGGTCCTGGATAAAGCTTTTGAGGACGAGGGATATCTCGTGGATTCCGGAGAATTTAGCGGCACCGCATCGAAGGAGGCAAGGAGAAAGATTACCGAGGATCTTATCTCTAAAAAATTAGGTAGTTCCCAAAAAACATATCGTCTTCACGACTGGATCTTATCACGGCAAAGATATTGGGGAGCGCCGATCCCCATGATCAGATGCAATAAATGCGGCTACCAGCCTGTTTCCGAAGAAGACCTGCCTGTTAAATTGCCTCCGCTTGAAGATTTCAAACCTGCAGACGACGGAAGGTCGCCTCTGGCTAAGGCTACAAGATGGCTTAAGGTAAGATGCCCAAACTGCAAAGAATGGGCCGAAAGGGAAACGGATACTATGGATACTTTTGTAGATTCATCATGGTATTTCATGCGCTATGCCGATCCGGCAAATAAAAAAGAGTTCGCAGGCCGTAAGAAAATGGAATACTGGCTGCCAGTCCCTTTTTACTATGGCGGAGCGGAGCACAATACCATGCATCTGCTTTATGCCAGATTTATAACTAAGGCTCTCTACTCCCTAAAGTTAATTAATTTTGATGAGCCATTTTTAAGAAGAAGAAACAGAGGAATAATCTTGGGTCCCGACAACCAGAAGATGTCTAAATCAAGAGGTAACGTCATCGATCCGGACCAGGAAGTTAAAAATTACGGAGCTGATGCGGTTAGGATGTATCTGGCTTTTATGGGACCCTATGAACAAGGCGGATCATGGAATCCCGATGGCATTAAAGGCGTATTCAGATTTTTGAACCGGGCTTGGAAATTCATTTATGATTTTGATCCGAAAACTAAATCTGACGACGAAGAAGTAAATAAGATTTTACACAAGGCCATCAAGGCTACAGGGAAAGATATTGATTCTAACAGTTTCAATACGGGTGTAAGCGAATTAATGAAGACCCTAAACGGAATTGAGAATAAGATCCTGAATAAAAGCCAGTATGAAATATTCTTAAAAATATTTGCTCCCTTTGCTCCGCATTTTGCGGAAGAATTATGGCATATAGTTCTGAAGAATAAAACTTCAATTCACCTTCAATCATGGCCGGAATATGACGAGAAGCTGATCGCGGAAGAAAAAGCTCAAATGGTTATCCAGGTAAACGGCAAAGTCCGGGATATTATCTTGGTTCAGAAAGGCTTAGACGAAAACCAGGCCCGTTTTCTGGCCCTCTCCAGCGAAAAAGTAAAAAATCATATAAGCGATGCCGAGGTTAAGAAAACTATTTACATACAGGACAGGCTTATAAATCTCGTCAAATGATAGTTTGACAGTCAGGCTTATCTTTGATAGCATATTAACAAATAAAACCCTTGATTATTACAACAGGGGAAGGTCGAAAGGCAGATAAAATTAAAGAAAATCAAAAAAATGAGTAACGAAAGAGATAGAGATTTTGTAGAATTTGTCATTAAATCAATCGTCAACAATCCGGATGCAGTTGTTGTGACCAGGACAGTTGATGAGCTCGGAGTTCTTCTTTCAGTAAAAGTTTCCCCCGAAGATATGGGACTTTTGATCGGAAGGAGCGGCTCAACTGCAAAAGCAGTCAGGACTTTGGCCAGGATCGTAGGCATGAGGAATAACGCCAGAGTCAACCTCAGAATAGAGGAGCCAGCCGGATCAACCCGCGGACAAGGCGGAGCTGGCAAGGAGAGAAGTGTCGAAGATGTTATGGGAGAACTGAATATGTAAATCCCAAAACTAAAAACCGGCTGAAGAGGCCGGTTTTTAGTTTCAAAAAAACGGCGCTTTGCGCGCCGATTAATAATTTAAATATTCAATATTGAAATGTTTCTTTCCGAGGTAATCCATAAAGTACTCTAGTCTTTCTGCGTTCAGGATCTGATCAGGCGTATGAACTCCCGGCGGAATGGAACAACAAGCCGGATATTGGGCAATGAGTGCGGTTACAAATCCGGTGCATCTCTCCATGGCCGAAAAACCTGTTCGCGGATCATATTTATCAAATAGAGTTGCTGACCTAATGCGGGGATTTCCGTTTTTTCTGCCCTTGAGTTCTACCTTCATCCAAACCAAGTCGGGATTATCCCTATTAACCGGGTAATTTATATGAGGCCTAACCGAGGAAATGAAATTCTCCCGGGGGATTTTTTTGACGAAATTCGCGAATCCCGGCCAGCGTACCGTTTTTTCACAAAGGCTGCCGACATTAAGTTTTTGGAAATCCCAAGGAGCGAGCGAAGCCCCAGCCGTTATAAATGCCTCTACTGTTCCTTTCCCGTCCAGAGAGTAGGATCCGAGTTCTCTTACTGAAAAATTTTCCAGATCTGATAATGCTGGTTTCATTATAATGTTCCCGCCAGATAGGACGGGCGAATCATCATAGCACAAGCTTTCCAGCCCACCCAGGTGAAAAACTTCCTGATAAAAAACAGGAGGCCGGGGCTTCTGGGGCAATCCTCCGACATAAATAACTACGGAGTCGACATGGTCGAAATTCCTAAGCATGAATCTGGCCGTCATTACTCCTAAACCGGGCATCAGTCCGCAATCGGGAATAACCGATACGCCATTCATTCGCGCGGCTTCCGACAATTCCATTATTTGTTTTGTTATTGAAATCACTCCGCCTAAGTCGCAGAAATTGATTTTCCGGGCAATAGCTGAGGCTGCCAGGGTATAATTATATTTTGCCGGTAAAGCGCTTACGATGACATTTATTTTTCCGTATTCGTCAAAGCCTGATTTATCGGCATCGAAAAACGCATAAGAACAAATTTTAGAATTCAATCTAGAATTGATGAAATCACAAGCCGAGCCTGCTCTCTCAATATCCTTGTCTGCTAAAATGACAGAATCAACACTTTCGAAAGTGGCTAAAAGATAGGCTATAGCTCTGCCGATACCAGCGCCGAGGACCAAATATCGGAAACCCATATGTTGATTTAAATGAGCTTGCCTGTATCCTATGCCATTGTCAAAAATTGTAAATATTACCCAATTGACAAAATCAATAAATATGATAGCATCTAAATGCTTCGGCGGATCCAATTCTTTATGAAATTCGATATTATAACGATTTTCCCTAACCTATTTAAAGACTTTATAAATGAGTCTCTTTTAGCGCGGGCGCAGAAGAAACGATTAATAAAGTTTGGTATCCATGATTTAAGGAAATGGACGACAGATAATCACAGGACCGTAGATGACCGTCCCTATGGCGGGGGAGCCGGAATGGTGCTTAAAACCGAACCGATAATGAAAGC
>Ga0209726_10008964_pt1 | contig 10560 bp, 9 predicted proteins | sample Subgrocontami54m_FD_187453 | JGI IMG/M metagenome (GOLD analysis project Ga0209726, IMG submission 187453) | Subsurface groundwater microbial communities from S. Glens Falls, New York, USA - GMW46 contaminated, 5.4 m (SPAdes) (version 3) | ecosystem: Environmental > Aquatic > Deep subsurface >... | reverse complement strand
AATGGGCCACCTGCTCGGCCATGTCCGCGACCTGGGCCTGGCGACCAGCGACCCCAACGTGCGCACCTACCAGACCACCGAGCGGCAGCATTTCCACACCGATTCGTGCGACATCGTCGGCCTGTTGTGCCTCAAACCGGCCAAGCGCGGCGGGCTGTCGTCGATCACCAGCTCGATGGCGATCTATAATGTCATGGCGGCGCGGCGCCCCGACTTGGCGAGCCGCCTGTTCAAGCCGTTCCCGACCGACCGGCGCGGCGAGGTGCCCGAGGGCAAGAAGCCGTATTTCGAGATCCCGGTCTATAACGACCATCAAGGCTATCTGTCGGTGCTCTATTCCCGGCCCTACATCAATTCCGGGCAGCGTTTCGCCGACGCGCCGCGCCTGTCGCCGGAGGACGTCGAGGCGCTCGACTATTTCGACGCCCTCGCCAACGACGCCGAACTGCGGCTCGACATGGTGCTCGAAGCCGGCGACATGCAGTTCCTGCACAACCACACGATATTGCACGATCGCACCGCGTTCGAGGATTGGTCCGAGCCGGAGCGCAAGCGCCACCTGTTACGGCTGTGGCTCGCGGCACCCGGGGCACGCCCGCTGCCGCCGGTCTATGCCGAGCGCTACGGCAGCGTCACGATCGGCGACCGCGGCGGCATCGTCTGCAGGACGACTCGCCTGCACGCGCCGCTCGAACCGGTATCGGGATAGCCGCTACTGGCGTGGCGCGGGTTTGAGCTTGATGCCTAATAAGGGGGCAACAGCCTCGGGCGGCAGCTTGGAATAGCCCGCCGGCACCTCGAACAAGGCGGCGGGCTGCGGACCGATCTTGACGCGGCTCAATTCCCAGCGGATCGTCGCCACCTTGCCGTTTTTTCCGGCAAATGTGCCGGCCAGCTTCATCGGGATGCCCTCGCGGCTGAGCCACAGCGTGCCGGCCGCATGGCCCTCCGGCACGATTTTGTCGATCGCGTATTTGGTGGTGGCGATGCCGTTGACCGCCTCCTGCCCGAGCGGCCGCTTCTTCAATTCGGGATCGGCCAGCAGGCGTAACTCCGCCGGCAGCGCAAACTGCACGATCGTGTGCAATTGCGGCAGCACCGCCTGGCCGATCGGATTGTCGGCATGCAGCAGAAAGATCGGGCGGAACGCCTGGATCGCCTGCTCGTGGCGCTCCTTGCCGGGCATGGTCCAGATTTTGCCCGTGTAGGTGCGTCCATCGATGACAAGCGTGCGATCGGCGCTATAGCCGATCTGCGCGTCGGCAAGGGTCGCGGCCTCAGCCGCGGCGGCGGCAAGGAGGGCGGTGGCGGCGGCGAGGATGCGGCGCATGATGCCCCCCGGCGATGGCGGCGCGATTGTTGGCGCAGCAATAAGGCGGTTTCGCGGCGGGAGGCCGGCGTTGTCGTCGGCCGGCGCAAGTCCTATCCTGGCGGTCATCGGCGGCCTATCGGGGCAGGGGGAAACCGGCATGAGCGGCAGGATCGAAGCGCGGCTGAACGAGCTGGGGATCGAGCTGCCGCTGGCGGCGGCGCCGATCGCCAATTATGTCGGCTATACCGTCGCGGGCAATCTCGTCATCGTCTCCGGCCAGATCAGCGTGTGGAACGGCGAGCGGCGGTTTGTCGGCAAGCTCGGCGCCGGCATCTCGATCGTCGAGGGTCAGCAGGCGGCGCGGCTGTGCGCCCTCAACCTGCTGGCGCATCTGCGCGCGGCGGCGGGTGGCGATCTCGACCGGGTCAGGCGCGTGTTGCGGCTTGGTGGCTTTGTCAACTGCACACCCGACTTCACCGACATGCCGCAGGTCGTCAACGGCGCCTCCGATCTGATGGTCGAGGTGTTCGGCGATGCCGGAAGGCATGCGCGCGCCGCGGTCGGCGTCAGCGCGTTGCCGGGCGGCGTCGCGGTCGAGGTGGAAGGGACATTCGAGCTGGGTTGATGCGGCCATGAACGACAGCGGCGACGCCATCACGGTCCGCGTTCATAGCGCGATTTCGGAAATTCCGGCAGCCGCGTGGGATGCCTGCGCCGGCGGCGTCAACACGACATTGTCGCATGCCTTCCTCAATGCGATGGAGGAAAGCGGCTCGGTCGGTCCGCGTACCGGCTGGGCGCCGCAGCACCTGTCGCTGGCGCGGCCCGACGGCAGGCTGGTCGGCGTCGTGCCGATGTACCTGAAGAGCCATTCCTACGGCGAATACGTGTTCGACTGGGGCTGGGCCGACGCCTACGAGCGGGCCGGCGGGAGTTATTATCCAAAGCTCTTGAGCGCCGTGCCGTTCACGCCGGTGCCGGGGCCGCGCCTCTTGACCGCGCCGGACGCATCGGCCGAAACCAAGCGCCACCTGATCGCCGGCATGATCGAACTGGCGCGGCAGCGCAAGATTTCGTCGTTGCACATCAACTTCCCCGACGCTGCCGACGCCGAGGCGTTCAACGAGGCCGGCTTTCTGCAGCGCATGGGCCAGCAATTCCACTGGACCAACAACGGTTACCGCGATTTCGACGATTATCTGGAGGCGCTCAACTCGCGCAAACGCAAGGCGGTCAAGAAAGAGCGGCGCGAGGCGCTGGAAGGCGGCATCGAGGTCGATCTACTGACCGGCAAGGACCTGACCCCGAAGGTGTGGGACGCGTTTTTCCGCCTCTATCTGGCAACGACCGATCGCAAATGGGGATCGGCCTACCTGAACCGCAAATTCTTCGCGCTGATCGGCGAGCGCATGGCTGACAACATCGTGCTGATCATGGGGCGGCGCGGCAGCGATTATGTCGGCGGCGCGTTCAACATCCTCGGCGGCGACACGATCTACGGCCGCAACTGGGGCGCGGCGCGTGAGCACCGCTTTCTGCATTTCGAGTGCTGCTATTACCAGGCGATCGAATTCGCCATCGAGCGCGGCCTTGCGCGCGTCGAAGCGGGAGCGCAGGGGCCGCACAAATTGCAGCGCGGCTATCTGCCGGTGCCGACCTACAGCGCGCATTGGATACCGGACCCGTCGTTTCGCCGCGCCGTCGCCACGTTCCTCGACCGCGAGCGCGAAATGGTCGCGCAAAAGATCGAGCACCTCGGCGAGTATTCCCCGTTCCGGCACGAGGACTGATCTCGCCCGGCTACGGCGACAGCCGCCGGCGGAACATCGCGAAGATCGATTCCCAGTCGCGGTTGGCAGCGCGCTTGTCGTGAATGTCGCGGTCGGGCAGTGCATAGCCGTGCTCGGCACCGGCATGCAGTTCACAGCGGTAATCGACCGCGCACCCGGCAAACGCCTCGGACAATGCCTGGCGGATCGGCGGTGTCGCGTTGGGATCCTTTTCGGCAAACCCGCAATAAAGCTCGCCGTGCAACCGGTCGGCGAAACGATGCGGCGAGTCGTCGCACTCGGTGGCGAGCTGGGTCCCGTGCAGACTGGCGCCGGCGATAAACCGCGCGGGGTAAGCGGCGGCGACGCACATCACATGCCGCCCGCCCATGCAATAGCCGATCGAGCCGACACCGCCGCGGCGCACCGGCTCGCCGCGATCGATAAAGTCGAGGAGCGCGCCGCTGTCGGCGACGACCATCGCATTCGACAATTTCTGGAGCGGCGCGCGCACCTGCGCCTGCCGCTCCGGGTCGAGATTATGCAGCGAAATCATGCGGCCCTGCGGGTCGCGCCACTGATGGCGGACGCGGCCCTGGCGGTAATACAAATCCGGCAGCATCACGTAATAGCCGACCACCGCCACTTTGCGCGCGATGTCGTGGAGTTCCTCGCGCAGGCCCCAGACATCCATGTAGAGGACGACCGGGGCAAACGGCCCGCCCTCTTGCGGGTGGACGACGAACGTCTCCATCCGGCCGTCGGCGGTCGGCACATCGGCAAGCTTTTCATGCATGGCAAACGTCCTCGCAGCGATCGAGACAGGCGCGGGCGGCCCGAGCTGCCGCCGCCGGATATTGCTATCGCGGCCCGACCAGCGCGTCGAGGATGACAAAGGCGCCGATCAGCGCGGTCGGCGAGACGCCGTAGAGGCCGATCAGAAAGGCGAATTCGACGACGCCCGGCACATCGCCGTGGCCAGGGCGCCGCTTGCCGAACCGGGCGGCGGTACAGATCGTCACGCCGGTCGCCAGCACGATGACCGCCAACGTACAGCTGACATAAAGCAATGTGACGCCGAACTCCGCGCGCCCGCCCAGGGAGGCAATCGCCAGCAACAGCGCCGCAGCACCGCCGGCAAGACACGCTTTGAGACCCCACTTGCGCATGCGGTCCGATCCCCTTCCCGAAGCGCGAACCCGAACGGTCAGCGGCTCTCCGGCAAACGGAACAGCAGCGACCTCACTCCACCAATTCGGGCTCTTTCGGCTCGACCGGCGCGGTCGGACGCGCCTCGAAGACGAAGGTCAGCTTGTCCTCGTCCTCGATGTGCGACACGCGCACGATGCCGCCCTTGGCCAGCCGGCCGAACAGCAATTCCTCCGCCAGCGGCTTCTTGATGTGCTCCTGGATCACGCGCGCCAGGGGCCGCGCGCCGAACAGCGGGTCGTAGCCCTTTTTCGCCAGCCAGGCGCGCGCGCTCGACTGCAATTCGATCACGACGTTGCGGTCGGCCAATTGCTCTTCGAGTTGCAGGACGAACTTGTCGACGACACGGCCGATCGTCTCGGGGGCGAGGGCCGCAAACGAAATGACCGCATCGAGCCGGTTGCGGAATTCCGGCGTGAACATGCGGGTGATAGCTTCCTGGTCGTCGCCCTCGCGGATGCCGCTGCCAAAGCCGATCGCGGGCTTGGCAAGGTCGGAGGCGCCGGCATTGGTCGTCATGATCAGGATGACGTTGCGGAAATCGACGTTCTTGCCGTTATGGTCGGTCAATTTACCGTAATCCATGACCTGCAATAATATGTTGAACAGGTCGGGATGGGCCTTCTCGATCTCGTCGAGCAGCAATACCGAATGCGGGTGCTGGTCGATCGCGTCGGTCAGGAGGCCGCCCTGGTCGAACCCGACATAGCCCGGCGGCGCGCCGATCAACCGCGACACCGTGTGGCGCTCCATGTATTCCGACATGTCGAAGCGGGTGATCTCGATTCCCATCGTGCGCGCCAGCTGGCGGGCCACCTCGGTCTTGCCGACGCCGGTCGGACCGGAGAACAGATAGCTGCCGATCGGCTTCTCCGGGTCGCGCAACCCGGCGCGCGCCAATTTGATGGCCGAGACCAATGCCTCGATCGCCGGGTCCTGGCCGAACACCATCGTCTGCAGATCGCGCGTCAGGTTCTTCAGCACCTCGCGGTCGTCGCGCGACACGCTCTTCGGCGGGATACGGGCCATCGTCGCGATGCACGCCTCGACCTCCTTGGCGGTGATCGTCTTGCGGCGGCGGTTTTCCGGCACCAGCATCTGCGCCGCGCCGGTCTCGTCGATCACGTCGATCGCCTTGTCCGGCAATTTGCGGTCGCCGATGTAGCGGTGCGACAGCTCGACCGCGGCACGGATCGCGTCCGAGGTGTAGCGTACCTTGTGGTGCCGCTCGTAATAGGGTTTCAGCCCGCGCAATATCTTGATCGAATCCTCGATCGTCGGTTCGTTGACATCGATCTTCTGGAAGCGGCGGACCAGTGCCCGGTCCTTCTCGAAATAATTGCGGTATTCCTTGTAAGTGGTCGAGCCGATGCAGCGAATCGCACCGCCGGCCAAGGCCGGCTTCAACAGGTTCGATGCATCCATCGCACCGCCCGATGTCGCGCCGGCGCCGATCACGGTGTGGATTTCGTCGATGAACAATATCGCGCCGGGCTGCGCCTCGAGCTCGGCCAATACCGCCTTCAACCGCTCCTCGAAATCGCCGCGATAGCGGGTGCCGGCCAGCAGCGCCCCCATGTCGAGCGCAAAAATCGTCGCGTTGAGCAAAACCTCGGGCACTTCGCGCTGTACGATGCGGCGCGCGAGGCCCTCGGCGATCGCGGTCTTGCCGACCCCGGGCTCGCCGACATAGAGCGGGTTATTCTTCGAGCGCCGGCAGAGAATCTGGATGGTCCGCTCGACCTCGGCCTCGCGTCCGATCAGCGGGTCGATCTTGCCGCCTTTGGCCTTTTTGTTGAGGTTGACGCAATAGGCATCGAGCGCGTCGTGGTTGCGCTTCTGTCCCTTGCTGTCACCACGCTCCTCCTCCTCGGCGCCCTGCACGCGCCGCGTCTCGGAGCGGCCCGGCGCCTTGGCGATGCCGTGCGAGATGTAGTTGACCGCGTCGAAGCGCGTCATGTCCTGCTCCTGCAGGAAATAGACGGCGTGGCTTTCGCGCTCGGCGAACATCGCGACCAGGACGTTGGCGCCGGTGACTTCCTCACGCCCCGAGGATTGCACGTGGATCGCGGCGCGCTGCAACACGCGCTGAAAGCTCGCGGTCGGCTTGGCGTCTTCGCTGTGATTAGCGACGAGATTGGTCAATTCGTTATCGACATAGGTCAAGACGTCGCGACGCAGCCGATCGACATCGACGCTGCAGGCGCGCAATACCGCGATCGCGTCCTGATCCTCGGTCAGCGCCAACAGCAGATGCTCAAGCGTCGCGTATTCGTGACGCCGCTCGTTGGCGTAAGCCAGCGCGCGATGCAGAGACTTCTCAAGGTTCCGTGAGAGCACGCTCGCGCCCTTTCCTGCCTAGTCCTTTTCCAGCGTGCACTGCAGCGGATGCTGGTGCTGCCGGGCAAAATCCATGACTTGCGTCACTTTGGTCTCGGCGACCTCGTAGGTATAGACGCCGCAGATGCCGACGCCGCGGCGATGCACATGCAGCATGATGCGGGTCGCTTCCTGGCGACTCTTGGCGAAGAACCGTTCGAGGATGTGAACGACGAACTCCATCGGCGTGTAATCGTCATTCAACATCAACACTTTGTACATAGACGGTTTCTTGGTCTTCGGCTTCGCCTTGACGACGACGCCCGTACCCGGTCCTTCCTCGCCGCGCTTGCCGTTGTCGCTCATCTCGATCCGGGTCGAAGGCCATGCTCGCCGACGCATGATATTGGCTTTGGGCAGTGCCGTAAAAGCCCTTTCCTGCGCACGCTACTCGCTCCGATAGGGCCGCGCCAGCAGGGCTTCGATCATCGGGTCGATCGCCATGCCGCGGTGCAATACGCGATCGACCGCCGCGGCGATCGGCATCTCGACGCCGAGCTGCACCGCCAGAGTCGCGACCGCCGCCGCCGTCGCGACCCCTTCGACCACCGAGCGCCGGCCGGCCAGCGCCGCCGCCAGACTTTCCCCGCCGCCGAGCGCGATCCCCAATGCGTGGTTGCGCGACTGCGCCGCGGTGCAGCTCAGCACCAGATCGCCCAATCCCGACAGGCCGCGAAACGTATCAGGCCTGGCGCGCTTGGCGACCCCCAGCCGCACCATCTCGGCCAGACCGCGAGTGATCAACGCCGCGCGGGCGTTGTCGCCGAGCCGCCGCCCGACCACGATGCCGCAGGCGATCGCCAGTACATTCTTGACCGCGCCGCCGATCTCCACCCCGATCGGGTCGGCCGACGCATAGGGTCGGAAATGCGCGCTGCCGATTGCCGCCATGAAAGCGCGGGCAAGCGCCGCATCGCCGCTTGCGATCGTGACCGCAGTCGGCAGGCCGCGCGCCACCTCGGCGGCAAAGCTCGGCCCCGACAACACGGCCACCGGCACCGCCGGCAGGATCGTCGCGGCCAGCTCGGACATCGTCAGCAGAGACTGCGTCTCGATCCCTTTGGCACATAGCAATAGCGGCAACGGCCTCGGCAAAACGGCGCCCAGCGCACCGAGCGCGCCACGCACGAACTGTGCCGGCACAGCCAGCACGACGCCCTCGGCACCGGCCAGCGCCGCCGCGAGATCGCCGGTCGCCGCGATCGCCGGATTGAGCGCGACGCCGGGCAGATAGGCCGGGTTTTCGTGATGGCGATCGATCGCCGCGACGACCTGCGGGTCGCGCGCCCACAGCGTGACGGCGCTGCCGGCGCGGTGCGCGACGATGGCGAGCGCAGTCCCCCAGGCACCGCCACCGACAATCGCGAGCCGCTGCATTACGCCGGCACAGTTTGCGGCGCGGCCGCGAGCGGCCAGCGCGGCCGCACCGGCGCGTCGAGCCCGTCCACCAGACCGAGCCGCAGCCGCTCCAGCCCGGCCCAGGCGATCATCGCGCCATTGTCGGTGCACAGCGCCGGCGGCGGCGCGACAAAGGCGAGGCCGCTCCCCGCCGCCAATGCGGCGAGGCGGGAGCGCAACCGCCGATTGGCCGCGACCCCACCCGCCGCCACCAGCGTCGTTCCCTGCGGGCAATGGCGGCGAAACCAGCGTACCGCGTTGGTGGTGCGGTCGATCAGCGTGTCGCAGATCGCCAACTCAACCGACGCGGCCAGATCGGCGATCGTGGCGGCATCAGCAACCCCGGCCGGCGGGACCAGGTGCCGTACCGCGGTCTTCAATCCGGAGAACGAAAAGTCGCAGCCGTCACGGCCCTTGAGCGGGCGCGGCAAGGCAAAGCGCCGCGGATTGCCGCCCTGCGCCGCCGCTTCGAGCGCCGGTCCGCCGGGATAGCCGAGGCCGAGTAGTTTGGCCGTCTTGTCGAAGGCTTCGCCGGCCGCATCGTCGCGCGTCGTGCCGAGCTCGCGATACTCGCCGACGCCCAGGCACACGAGCAATTGCGAATGCCCGCCCGACACCAGCAACAGCAGATAGGGAAACGCCACCCCGTCGCTGAGCCGCACGGTCAGCGCATGGCCTTCGAGGTGGTTGACCGCGATGAACGGCTTTTGCGCGGCCCAGGCGATGCCCTTCGCCGCCATCGAGCCGACGATCAGCCCACCGATCAAACCCGGCCCGGACGCCGCGGCGACGCCGTCGAGCCCGGCAATGCCGGTCCCTGCTTCGGCCATTGCCTGCCGGATCAATCCCTCGATGTACTCAAGATGCGCCCGGGCCGCGATCTCGGGCACGACGCCGCCATAGGGCGCATGCTCGGCGACCTGCGATTGCAATACATTGGCACGGATCGTCGGGCCGGCCGCGCCGAGGCTCACCACGGCAACCGCGGTTTCGTCGCAACTCGTCTCGATGCCGAGGACAGTGAGTTGTTCGGGCATGCCACGGAAATGCCACCAGCCGCCGGCCGCCGCAAGGCGAACCTGCCGCCGACTGCGTCCCGGCGAAGCCGGGAGTAAGCCGGCCGCCCGACGTTACTTCGCCTCGGCGGTCTCGTAGGTTTTCAGCACCTTGTCGGTGGCAGCCTCGATCTCGAGCAGTTTGACGCCGTAGCCCCACAGATACGAGGCATAGCGCAATACCGAGCGGCAGCTCTTTTCTTCCAGCAGAACCCCTTCATGCACGAAATGCGCGAGGATCAGGCAGCGGTCGCCGGTCAGATCGACATCGACGACCTGAATGTCCGGCTCACGCCGCGACAAATCGTATTGCCGCGACAAGCCGCTGCGAATGCGGCGGTAGCCGACTTCGTCGTGGATCGCATCGACCCGCAGTGACGGCTTGCTGGCATCGTCGGCGATCTGGAACAGGCGGAACTTCCGAATGATCGCCGGACTCATGTATTGCAGGATAAAGCTCTCGTCGCGGTAGTTCGCCCAGGCCTGCCGCAACACGCCAAACGGGTCGCCGCAGCCGGCGATGTCGGGGAACCACTCGCGATCCTCCGCCTTCGGCTCCTCGCAGATGCGGCGAATGTCGCTCATCATCGCAAAACCGAGCGCATACGGGTTGAGGCCGCTGAAGCGCGGGTCGTCGAACCCCGGCTGGAACACGACGCTCGAATGCGAATGCAGGAATTCGAGCATCGAGCCTTCGGTGATCAGCCCGCGATCGTGCAGTCGGTTCATGATCTCGTAATGCACGAAGGTGGCGCAGCCCTCGTTCATCAACTGCAATTGCTTCTGCGGATAGAAGTATTGCGAGACGTTGCGGACGATGCGGATCAATTCGCGCTGCCAGTCCTCGAGCCGCGGGGCGCGCTTTTCGATAAAGTAGAGCAGATTCTCTTCCGGCAGGCCGAGCGTGCGCTTGATCTCGCGCGCCTTGGCCGCCGAATCGGCATCTTCCTGATCGCGGTCGGGCGTCGGCACGGTGCGCCATAGATCGTTGTAGGTCGCTTCGTCGTAGGCGCGGCGCTCGTCGGCGCGGCGCTGCTCCTCGGCGAGATTGGGTTTGCTGCGGTGGGCATAGCGGTTGACGCCGTGCTCCTTCAGCGCATGCGCCGCGTCGAGCACGCGCTCGACCGCTTCCGTCCCGTGCCGCTCCTCGCATTTGGTCACGTAGTCGCGCGCGAAACTCAGATAGTCGAGAATCCCGTCGGCATCCGTCCACTGCCGGAACAAGTAGTTATTCTTGAAGAAATGGTTGTGCCCGAACGCCGCATGCGCCAGCACCAGGGTCTGCATCGTCATGGAATTTTCTTCCATGATGTAGCAGATCACCGGGTTGGAATTGATGACGATCTCGTAGGCGAGGCCCTGCAGGCCCTTGCGGTAGAGCGTCTCGTGATAGGCGAAGCGCTTACCGAAGCTCCAATGCCGATACATCAGCGGCAGG
>Ga0209726_10008961_pt1 | contig 10563 bp, 9 predicted proteins | sample Subgrocontami54m_FD_187453 | JGI IMG/M metagenome (GOLD analysis project Ga0209726, IMG submission 187453) | Subsurface groundwater microbial communities from S. Glens Falls, New York, USA - GMW46 contaminated, 5.4 m (SPAdes) (version 3) | ecosystem: Environmental > Aquatic > Deep subsurface >... | reverse complement strand
CTTGAGGGAGGTGTTCGGAACCTACAAACCTCCATCAGGGGTTTGAGAGCAAACACTTGTTGAACCAGTAGAGGAATCAAATGGGACACTCACGGCACATCCGCGTACTCGTCGCAAAGCCGGGCCTGGACGGCCATGACCGCGGCGCCAAAGTCATCGTGCAAGCGCTTCGCGATGCCGGAATGGAAGTGATTTATACCGGCTTGCACCAGACCCCGAAGCAAATAGCCCGCGTGGCCATGCAGGAAGACGTCAATGTGGTCGGGCTGAGCATCCTGTCCGGTGCCCATGAAGCCCTTTGCCAGATGGTGATGGATGAGCTCAGGGCAGAGGGTCTGGAGAATATGGTGGTGGTTGTCGGCGGAACCATCCCAGCCGCAGATGTGCCCAAGCTGCAAGCCATAGGGGTAAAGGAAGTATTCGGTGCCGGTTCGAGGTTCGAAGACATCGCGCAGTCGATCAGTGCCCATGTGCAATAGCGGCGAACGGCGTTTATTGGCTTCGGAACTCTCAGCGCCGGGGCCGCGACTCACAGCGGATATGGGCTAAGAAAGATGGGCAACAACGACGCGACCGATCGAATAGAGGCCGGCATCCAGGAATTCAAAGCCCGGAAGGAAAGAGGACTTGCCAAGCTGATCACCCTGGTGGAGGCCTCTCCGGAACTGGGCAATAGCATTTTTTCGAGGATTGGCGAAAGCCTCGCTCGCTCAGAGTGCCACGTAATCGGCTTCACCGGTCCCCCGGGGGCCGGCAAGAGCACGCTGGTGAATGCCGTCACCGCGGTGCTCAGGGGCGGAGGTCATCGGGTCGGCATCATCGCGGTGGATCCCACCAGCCCATTTTCCGGTGGGGCGATGCTCGGAGATCGAATCCGCATGGAGCGGCACTATCTGGATGCGGGGGTATTCATTCGCAGCCTTGCTACCCGAGGCGGTGTCGGGGGACTGTCTCCTGCCACGAAAGACGTGCTCAGGCTGATGCGCGCGTTCGGCTTTGATTATCTCTTGGTGGAGACCGTCGGCGTGGGCCAGACGGAACTCGATGTGATGATGGCCGTCGATACGGTAGTGGTGGTGCTGGTGCCGGAGGCGGGCGACAGCATCCAGACCATGAAGGCGGGCCTCATGGAAATCGGCGACCTGTTCGTGGTGAACAAGGCGGACCGACCCGGCAGCGATGAGCTCAGATCCTCCCTGCGGGCGATGCAGGGTCTAGCCGCAAAGCGGCGTCCTTGGGAGCCGCCGGTAATCGCTACCCAGGCGGACCAGGACATCGGCAGCGACGAACTGGTGAACGCGATCGACCACCATGCCGAACATCTGCGCCAAACAGGCGAACTGGAAGTCCGGCGGTCGCTGCGCGAAGAGCGCGAGCTTCTAGACCTGGTGTCCGTGCATCTCATCAATCGCTGGAACGCCCTCAAAGACCGGCCGGAGTTGGCTGAGTTGGCTTCCCAAGTGGTCAGCCGCCGCATCGGGGTAGATCGATTTCTGAAGGCTATCGCCGAATCCGCGTAAGGGAATCGAACCGGATTTTACGGCATGACACGCCGAGACCGCGAGATGAACGCTCGGATTGCCGGGGAAACGGCTGGGAAATTTATGGAGAAATGGCATGCCGTGTTGGCCTGACAATGATGGGGAGCGGTTATGGTAGCGTTGCCGTTATCGGGAATCAGGATCCTGGATCTGACGCATTTCCTGGCAGGACCGTTCGGATCGATGATTCTGGGCGACCTGGGGGCGGAGGTGATTCGTATCGAACATCCCACCCAAATCGAAGACACGCGCACCACGCCGCCCCATTTCGTGGGGGGTGAGAGCGTCTTCTTTTTGTCGCTCAATCGCAATAAGAAGAGCATTACCCTGGACCTGAAAAGTGAACAGGGCCGAGAGGTGTTCCTCGACCTGGTTCGGCACGCCGACGTGGTGTTCGACAATTTTCGGGCGGGGGTTACCAAAAGGCTGGGAATCGACCAACCCAGGCTACGTCTGATCAAACCGGACATCGTCTGCTGCTCCCTTTCGGGGTTCGGTGCGACCGGACCATTCTCGGATCGTCCCGGTTACGATTACATCATGCAGGGCATCAGCGGACTTATGAGCATCACCGGCGAGCCAGGCTCCCCGCCGGCGAAGACCGGACTCTCGGTGGTCGCCCACGTGGGCGGGCTGTACGCGGTAATCGCCATTCTGGCATCGCTGGTGCAAAAAGAGCGCACGGGCACCGGCCAGTTCGCCGATGTGGCCCTGCTCGACAGTGTCCTTTCACTTTTCACCTATGTGGCAGGATATTATTTGAACGCCGGCGACGTTCCGAAGAAGATTGCCGCCTCCGGACATCCGTCCTATGTCCCGGTCCAGAACTTCGAAACCGCAGACGGGTATATCGTGCTGATGGCTATCGCGGAAAAATTCTGGCAGGGCACCTGCCGGGTCATCGGCAAGCCGGAATGGCCCAGCGATCCGAGATTCGCGTCCGCTGCGGACCGGCTGACGCACAAGCAGGAATTGCTGGATCTGTTGATTCCCCTGTTCAAATCCAAGCCCTCGGCCTACTGGCTCGATGCCTTGGCCCTGGAAGGGGTGCCCTCCTCGCCCATCAACAACCTTCCCGAGGGGTTGGAGCATCCCCAGGTCAAGGCGCGCGACATGGTCGTCACGGTTCCTCATCCGGTCGACGGAACATTCCGGATGCTAGGTAATCCGATCAAGATGCCCGACAAGGATCCGGTCTATACTTCTCCGCCTCTCCTCGGCCAACATACGGAGCAGGTTCTGGCCGACTTGCTTGGCTATCCAAGTGAGAAGATCGCCGCATTGCGGGACCAGGGAGTGATCCGCTGAGATGACTGTGTTCCGCTTGCTTCGGTCCGCCGACGCTGTGGAAGGCATTCGCGACGGGCTGTTGTTCGTGCCCTTTTCTCTGCCGCTGGCGATTTCCTACGCCATCTCCGCACGAATCGCCGGCCTCGCGGACTGGCAGATCGTCCTATGGTCGGCTGCCATTTACGCCGGTTCGGCACAACTCGCCTGTCTGAGCGCGTTGACGGCGGGGGCCGGGATGGCGGAACTGTTGATCATCACCTTTATGGCCAACGCGCGTCACGGCCTCATCGCCATCGGCATCTCTCCGTATCTGCGTCCGGTGACGCGTCGGGCCATGCCATTGCTGGGATTTACCCTTGCCACGTCTTCGGCGGGTCTGCTGCCCGCCAAAGCCGCTAGAGGCGGAAATTTCCAAGTTTACGCATTATCGACCCAGATCTGCCAATGGGCCCAGTGGCTGCTGTTCACGTTTTTTGGGGTATGGCTCGGACCCATGGTGCCTGCCGCCTGGACTCCAGTCCTCGGATTCGCAGTGCCTGCGGCGTTTCTCGGCCTGGTAGCCCCCCTGATCCGGGAAAGCCGCGCCAGCGGAATTCTGGCGGCTCTCGTTTCCGCGGCCCTGGCGCTGGGGCTAACCGTATTCTGGCCGCCTCAGATTTGTGCCATCGTCGGTGCTTTTGGGGGGGCCTTGGCGGGAATCCTGATACCGGAGGGCGGCAACCATGACTAGCGGTACGACAGTGCTGCCGATGATCATCGGAACGGCGGTGCTTACCTTCGGCATCCGCTATTTGCCCATAGCGCTGCTTGGCGGACGGCGTCTGCGGCCTATGTTGGAAAGGTTTCTGCGGTATCTGCCAATTGGCATCCTTTCCGGCTTGGTGGCGCAATCCACTTTCTTGCGCGGCGGGATGCTGAACGCAGGCATATCCGATTATTACCTTCACGGGATGATCCTGGTGGTGCTTCTCGCGGTCTGGACTCGAAACCTTGCAGCGATAATACTTGGCGGGCTGGCGCTGGTGGGATTGCTGACGTTCCTGGGCAATGGCTAGGCCAACGGGCCCGCCCAATCCGCTCGGAAATCATCCTGAAATCGAAAAACGCTCGGAGCACGCCAATGCCATATGCGGATCTTCAAATCGAACGCGAAGACAACATCGCGATTTTGGTGCTAAACCGCCCTGACAAGCGCAATGCATTGTCACCCAGCCTGTTGGAGGAAATGTGCCTCGCGCTCGCGGCGGAGGAACAGAATCTGAAAACGCGCGTCATTGTGATTACCGGGTCCGGAGATAAGGCTTTTTGCGCCGGCTTCGATATCTCCGATATAGAAACCAACGATCAATCGACGAAACCTGGTAAGGGCGTCGAATTGATCGAGAATGCCTTTAAGAGGCTGCGTCAGGTGGCCAAGCCGGTCATTGCCATGGTCAATGGAGTGTCGATGGGAGCCGGTTGCGATCTGATCGTCAACTGCGATTTTCGATTCGTCACAGAGGACGCACGCTTCGCTATTCCCCCTGCCCGGCTGGGAATCGTCTACAGCTGGGAGGGAACGCTGAGGGTCATGAAGCTGGTGGGGCCGTCCAATGCCAAGGACTTGTTCATGTCGGGGCGTACCGTGAACGCAAACGAGGCGTACGACATGGGCTTAGTGAATCGAGTAATCCCGCGCTTGCGACTGCGCGAGGAGACCCTTGCATACGCAACAACGCTTGTCAATGCCGCGCCCTTGTCCGTCTGGGGCGCAAAACGGATGGTCGACATCCTCAATGACGGAGCGTCTCCTTCAGCCGAGGACTTGCGGGCAATTGCAGAAGTGCAGTCGCGCGTGTGGCAAAGCAGCGATGCCAAAGAAGGCGCCCGAGCTTTCAAGGAGAAGCGGCGTCCGGTATTCCAGGGACAATGATCGGCGGGAATTGCGCTGGCGACATCTGCGGGTGAGTCCGGATTTCATCGACTGAAGTGCTCGGGATATCATGCCGACTCCGCCAAGCTGCGTGCCAGATCCTCCGGAACGGAAATCGGCATGTCGAGAAGCATTTGCCCCATGCCCTTGCCGAGCGGATCCATGCGCAGGGATGCGGTACCGCCGCCATCGAGCGCATCATGGAGAATGAAATTGCAGGCATTGATGCCAGGCAGAAGGTAGCGTTTCACTTCGCCGCGGACCAGATGGGAAAAATACCCTTTGACTGCAGCCGGCGTGACCTGCCCGAGGATTATCGGCAGATACTCCGGCTTGCGCGCGACGAGGCCGATGTTGGAAATGTCCCCCTTGTCGCCGCTGCGCGCATAGGCGAGCTTGATCAGCGGCAACTGGACGGTATTGCCTCCTCGTGGTGCCGGCGCGGTTTCTGATGCCGCCGCCCGCGTCGTCGGCCGGTACCCGCCGTCCAGCGGAACCTCGATTTTCCGGGAGCGCCCGTCCATCGTCACCAGAATTGGAACTTTGCGTTTAGGAAGCGTGAAAGCAAACTGCTTGATCAAGGGAGAAGCGGGCGGTCGCGCAAGCGCTGGCCCGGTCGTCCCGGGAGACCAGGAGGTTCCTGCAGGCGCGATCTCACGCGCGAAAATCTCCAGCGCCTGCTTCGTCGTATGGCGCACTGCCACCCGCATCATGACTTCGCGCGCCTGCCGGGCGCGGGAATGAGGTCCGTACAGGCTCTCGGCGCCGATGACCTCGACGTGGGTCGCGCTGTAATCCGGGAGCCCGATCTTTTTGAAAATGGCGCGCGTGCGTTCGAGGATCGCTTCGCCGGTGCGCTGCGCCTTCGCTACGGCGTCGACGCCGACGATCACCAGGTTGCCTGCACAGCGGAAACCGTCCATGTAGGTGGCCGACACCTTGTAGACATCGGTGGGCGCCATGCCGCGTGCGCCGCTCACGCTGACCCCGTGCTCGCCCTTCTGTTCGATCCGGACCTCGCGGAAATCGCATACGACGTCGGGCAGAATGTAGGCGCCCGGATCGCCGATTTCATAAAGCATCTGCTCTGCAACGGCTGCGGCGAGTATCCGCCCGCCTGTTCCTTCCGGCTTGGTGACGACGAAGTGCCCGTCGGCGTGGCACTCGATCACGGGGTAGCCTATGTTTGCCCAGTCCGGAATCCGCTCCCAGTCGGTATGCAACCCGCCTGTCGCCTGGCAGCCGCATTCGATGATATGCCCGGCCAGGCTGCCCGCGGCCAGATGGTCGTAGTCGTCGGGCGACCAGCCATATTCGTGGATCAGCGGACCGAGAGTTACCGCGCTATCCACGCAGCGTCCGGTGATCACTATGTCGGCGCCGGATCGCAAAGCCTCGGCAATGGGCAGGGCGCCGAGATAGGCGTTGGCGCTGAGGATGCGCTCGGGCAACGCCCCGCCGGTGAACATCTCCTTCTGACCGGCTTGCCGGAGCTCAGGAATCTGCGCGCTGACGTCGTCGCCTTCGACGACCGCGATCCTTAGGTTCAAGCCCAATTCCCGCGCCAGCTTCGTCAACGCAGCCGCGCAGCCCTGCGGGTTGATGCCCCCGGCATTGGTCACCACTTTGATGCCGCGCTTGGCGATTTCCGGCAGTACGCTATTCATCGCGAGTTCGACAAAGTCGGTGGCGTAGCCCAGATCCGGTTTTTTGTTCCGGGCCGAAGCGAGAATGGCCATGGTGAGTTCGGCCAGGTAATCGGACACCAGGTAGTCAATCTTGGCGCCGAGCACGAGTTGCGGCGCGGCAACGCAACTGTCGCCCCAAAAGCCGGACGCACCACCTATGCGCACTATCTTGTCCTGAGCTTGCTTCATTTGCACTCCCTATCCTTGGATTCGGCCGCCGCGCATCCGCGGCACGCGCAGTGAGCCCGCGCGTGCGGCCCTTCCAGCCTTTAACGCTCGGTCCACACAGGCTTGCGCTTCTCCGGGCGATTCAACGTAATCCAAAACGCCGCACCGCGTTTTTCCAGTAAGACGGATGATTTCTCGGTCATATAAGTCTCTTGCGATTGGCTTCGGGCGTTCTCAGCGGCCGTCGCGCGCCGACACGCTGTTCTCAATTTCAGCTATCACATGATAGATCTGCACTTGATCGCCCATCACGGCGTTCAAGACTGTTATGCGGCCGGCAATTGGTGCCGAATGAACGTGTTCCATCTTCATCGCATCGAGCGTAATCACGGGCTGCCCCGCTTTTACCTCGTCGCCTACCGCCACATGCACCGCGACTACCCGGCCGTTCATCGACGCGCGGATCTTGCCGTCGGCATCCACTTCGCCCTGACGCGCCGGCGTCGCGTGGCTTCGGTCCTGAATACGACAGGCGGAGCCACGATACTGGAGCAGAAGTTCCGTGCGGTCGCGGGCGAATGCCGCGCTCTCAATCACACCGTCACAGGCGAAGCGAACCCGATTGAACTCGAACTCGATAATGCTTAGATCGAAACCGCGCCCGCCTATGTCCACCGAATAGCGCTTATCCCCTTGATTGAGAAGACTGGCAATGCACTGCCGGCCATTCGCATTGAAGCGAAAGGCAATGGGAAGCCGGTGCGCAATGCTGGAGCCGATGTGGCCCGTCGCGGTTTCGCTCGCCGTGGCGTATAGCAATACGGCTGCCAACGCATGTACCCGGGCATCGCTGTCGCCGTCGGGCTTCAGCAATTCCTCGGCGTGGGCGCCGACGAAGGCGGTCGTCGCGGCTCCGGCGGCAAAAACCGGATGCCTGAGGCAATTGGCCAGGAACTTTTGATTGGTCTTCACTCCGAGCGCCACCGCATCTTCCAGCGCTGCTATCAGTTTTCGCCGTGCCTCGTCGCGCGACGTGCCGTAGCTCACCAACTTGGCGATCATCGAATCATAGTACGGTGAGATGCTTGCGCCCGTCTCCACTGCGTCCTCGACCCGAATGTTGCCCGGCATCTGCCACAGGGTCATGACACCACTCTGTGGCATGAAGGACTGGTACGCATCCTCGGCACAAAGCCTTATTTCGATGGAGTGGCCGCGAAAGTGCACGTCGTCCTGCGCGATGGGCAGCGGTTCGCCGCTCGCCACCCGCAGTTGCAGTTCGACCAGATCCAGGCCGGTAATGGATTCGGTCACCGGATGCTCGACCTGCAGGCGGGTGTTCATTTCCATAAAATAAAAACTGCCGGCGGCATCGAGCAGGAATTCCACGGTACCCGCCCCTTCGTAGCGTATTGCCTTGACTGCAGCCAGCGCAGTCGCGCCCATACGCTGCCGCAATTGCGCATTCACTGCTGGCGAGGGCGCCTCTTCGATTAGTTTTTGGTGGCGACGCTGGACGGAGCAATCGCGCTCGCCCAGGTGAATTGCATTGCCGTAACGATCGACGAACACCTGAATCTCGATGTGGCGCGGCTCGACGATGGCGCGCTCGAGAATGACTCCAGGATTGCCGAAGGCGCTCTGCGCCTCGGATCTGGCACTGCGCAGCGCATCGGGAAACTGCCCGGGCGTGCTCACCAAACGCATCCCGCGGCCGCCGCCGCCCGCGGCCGCCTTGATCATGACCGGAAACCCGATTTTCCGTGCCTCGCCGCACAACCGGCCTTCACCCTGATCGTCGCCCTGATAGCCGGGAACGCAGGGCACGCCCGCATCCAGCATCAGCTGCTTCGCTCTCGACTTGTTCCCCAAAGCCATGATCGCCTCGGGCGACGGGCCGATGAACACGAGGCCGGCGTCCCGGCACGCGCGCGCGAAATCCGCATTCTCGGCGAGAAAGCCGTAGCCCGGATGCACGGCATCGGCGCCGCTCGCCTTTGCAGCTGCGATGATTGCCTCTATGTCCAGGTAGGAATGCGCGGGCAGCGCTTCGCCGATATGTACCGCCTGATCGGCTAGCTTGACGTGCCTGGCAGAACGATCCGCGCTTGAGAATACCGCGACAGTGCGATATCCGAGGGCGCGGGCCGTGCGCATCACGCGCAGCGCAATCTCGCCCCTGTTGGCTATAAGGATTTTGTGAAATGGAGTCTTGGTCATGACATCGGTTAATCGGCTAGTTCGAACCCATCTCACAGTTGGGAAAAATTGTACCGCCCGGGCGCTACGGGCGCGCCACCGAAAACTGCATCCTGTGCGGAGTTCTCACTTCCGCCTCGCGGCAAATCGAGAGCACGTAGGACAGCACGGACCGCGTGTTGCGGGGATCGATTACGCCGTCATCCAGAACCAGAGCGCTGGTAGTGAATACGTCCATTTGCCGATCGAAGCTGTGGATGATCTTCCGCTGCAGTTCATCGAGTTTTTCTCGGTCGACTTCGACTCCCTTGCGTCTCATCGCGGCTTCCGTGACGTTGGCCATCGTCTGTGCCGCCTGCTCGCCGCCCATGACGGCGGTCTTGGCATTGGGCCAGGAAAAGCAGAAGCGCGGATGAAAGCCGCGACCGCACATGCCAAAATTGCCGGCGCCGAACGAAGCGCCGCAGTAGATCGTGATCTGGGGTACCGTCGCGTTGGTTACCGCCTGGATCATCTTTGATCCATGCTTTATCATGCCGGCCTCCTCATAGGTGCGGCCGACCATGTACCCGGTGGTATTGTTGAGGTACAAAATGGGCACGTGGGCCTGGCAGCATGCCTGTATGAAATGGGTCGCTTTGTTGGCGCCCGCGGTGTCGATCGGACCGTTGTTGGTGACGATTCCGATCGGAAAGCCATCGAGCAGCGCGTGGCCGCAAACGGTAGCCGAGCCATAGAGCGCGCCGAATTCTAGAAAATCCGAATCGTCGACAATGCGCGCGATAACTTCTTTCATGTCGACCGGCCGCCTGTAATCCATCGGCATGATGCCGAGCAGTTCCTCGGCATCGAATCGGGGTTGCTTGACAACGCCGCGCGAATCTGACGGCAGACTGCGATTCCATTCGAGCTTACTCATGAGGTCGCGGGCAATGCGCAGCGCGTCGCGATCATCTTCGGCAAGATAATCGCCCAAGCCGGAAATGCCGGTGTGCATCTCCGCGCCTCCTAGCTCCTCCTCTGTGGCGACCTCGCCCGTTGCCGCTTTCAGCAGCGGAGGCCCCGCGAGAAAAGCGCGGGAGCGTCCGCGCACCATGATGATGTAGTCTGAAAGCCCGGTCTGATACGCGCCGCCTGCGGTCGAGGAGCCGTGGGTCACCGTAAGCACCGGCAATCCGGCGGCAGAAATCCGCGCGAGATTGCGGAACAAACCCCCGCCTTGCACGAATTCCTCCACCCGATACGCCAACAGGTTGGCGCCGGCGCTTTCCACTAACTGTATGAATGGCAGCTTGTTCTCCAGGGCGAGTTCCTGGATGCGCAGCTGTTTGTCCAAGCCGCGCGGCTGCAAAGCCCCGGCGTCAATGCCGGAGTCGGATACGTTGACCATGCAGCGCACGCCGGCGACATAGCCGATGCCGGCAATGACGCCGGCGCCCGGGACGCTTTTTTCCGGATCTGGGTTGTCCAGGCAGTATCCGGCCAGAGTGGATAGCTCCAGGAACGGCGTGCCGTGATCGAGAAGAAGCGACAAACGCTCGCGCGGCATCAACTGTGCGCGTTTCTCGAAGCGTGATTTGGACGCAGCTGAAGCGCGACGGGTGCGCTCTTCTAGTGCGCGCACACGCTCAAGAAGCGCTCTCATGCCGGCGCAGTTAGCCTGAAAGCTATCGCTGTCGGTCGAAATGCGGGTCTCGATTTGCGGCATCTGAATTTGGTCGAAGGATCGGTTACAACCGAACAAAAACTCGGCCTGGATCCACAC
>Ga0209726_10008959_pt1 | contig 10566 bp, 3 predicted proteins | sample Subgrocontami54m_FD_187453 | JGI IMG/M metagenome (GOLD analysis project Ga0209726, IMG submission 187453) | Subsurface groundwater microbial communities from S. Glens Falls, New York, USA - GMW46 contaminated, 5.4 m (SPAdes) (version 3) | ecosystem: Environmental > Aquatic > Deep subsurface >... | reverse complement strand
CGTCGCGAGCGGGACGGTTGCGCGGTGAGTGAGTCCGACGCGACGGGTGGGCTCACGCCGGACCAGGCCGCGCTCGCCCGGGCGTGCCGGTTCGCCGGTCGGCTCGGGCTCGTGTCGGCCGACGTCGCGGCCGAGGCGGCGGCGAACGCGCGATCCGGCGCGCTCCCCGGCCCCGCGAGCGCGTCGTTCGTGCTCGGGCTCGACCTGGACCTGGTCGCGGCGCTCGTCGCCATCGCGCGCGCCGCCCCGGGCGAGGACGAGATTGCGGAGACCGTGCGCGCGGGCCGGATCGACCCCGCCGAGCGCCCCGGCCCGCGCGCACCGGACTCGGGCGACGAGGGGCCGAGCTTCGACCGGTACGAGGTGCGCTCCGAGCTGGGTCGAGGCGGGATGGGCCTCGTGCTCGCGGCCCACGACCCCGCGACGCGGCGGCTCGTGGCGATCAAGGTCCTGAAGCCGGGCCTGTCGCGCGCCGCCGCGCTCAAGTTCCTGGACGAGGGCCAGGTCACGGCGCAGCTCGAGCACCCCAACATCATTCCGGTCCACGAGATCGGTCAAACGCGCGAGGGACAGGCGTACTTCGCGATGAAGAAGGTCCAGGGCGAGACCCTCGCGCAGCTGATCCACAAGGTCGCCACGGGCCGTGTGCCGACGCCGCCCCTCAACCGCTGGCTCGACGTGTTCGCGAAGTTGTGCGACGGCGTCGCCTATGCGCACTCGCGCGGCGTGATCCACCGCGACCTCAAGCCGATGAACGCGATGCTCGGCGAGTTCGGCGAGGTGCTGATCCTGGACTGGGGCATCGCCAAGCAGCTCGGCCGGCCCGAGGTCGCCCAGCCCGTCGAGGTCGCGCGCCCCGACTCGAGCGGCCCGCTCGACCACACGCGCGAGGGCGACGCGTTGGGCACGCTCGCCTACATGCCGCCGGAGCAGGCGCGCGGGGAGCACCACGAGGTGGACGAGCGCGCCGACATCTACGCGCTCGGCGCGATCCTCTACGAGATGGTCACCCACGTGCAGGCGTTCACGGCCCCGACCTACGCGGCCCTGATGTCGAAGGTGCTCGCCGGCAAGTACGTGCCGCCGTCCCGTACGCGGCGCGGAGAGGGGCTGCCGCGCGAGATCGAGGCCGTGATCATGCGGGCGATGGCATTGCGCCCGATGGACCGCTACGCTTCGGTCGCGCTGCTCAAGGCCGACGTCGAAGCGTTCCTCGAGGGGCGGCTGCTCGCCGCCGCGCGCTACACGCCGCTCCAGCTCGCGGCGCGGTGGGCCCGCCGTCACAAGGCGGCCCTTGCGCCGCTCCTGACGGCGGCGGTGGTGATGGTGTTGGTGACGGGGTGGAACCTCACCCGCCCGGGCGCGCTCGCGATCAGCGCGGGCCCGATCGGCGCGCTCGTTTCGATCGACGGCGCTCCGCCCGTCGCCGCGGGGGCGGAGGCGTTGCGGCTCACGTTGCCCGCGGGGCGGCACCGGGTCACGGCGACGCTCGACCGCTACGATCCCGTCGAGCTCGAGGTTGCGCTCGAGCGCCGCGAGACGCGCGAGCTCACGCTCAACCTCGCGCGCCAGACGGGCACCGTCGACCTCGAGACCGATCCCGCCGGGGCCCTCGCGTGGATCGACGGCCAGGCGCACGGAACGCCGCTGCGTGGCCTCGCGCTGCCCACCGGACCGCATCGCGCCACCGTGGAGCTTGCGGGGTCGTACCGCGAGACGGTGGCCTTCGAGGTGCTGCCCCGTGCGCGCGCGACGGCCTACGCCGGGCTTGCACCGGCCGTGGCGTGGAAGCGCCGCCTCGCGCAGGCCTGCGAGTCGATCCCGATCGGCGACCTCGACGGTGACGGCGTGGGCGAGCACCTTCACTGGGTGTACTGGATTCGACTCGAGGTCGTGAACGGCGCGACCGGTGCGGTCCTGCTCGAACGCCAGCTGCCGGTCGAGGCCGAAACGCCGGGCTGGGCGCTCGACACCGACGGCGACGGCCGGCTCGAGCTCGTCACCGGTCTCAAGGACCCCGCGGGCACTCGGCTCGTCGCGATCGACCTCGCGAAGGGGGAGACGCGTTGGCACACGGAGGTGCTGCCGATCCTCACCGTCGCCCAGACCGGCGGAGCGGCGCGGCCGGCGCCGGTGTTCAAGCGGTGGTCGGACCTCGATGGCGACGGGGTCGGGGACGTCCTCGCCATCCTGGCGGGTCCGCGCCTCGCCGCGTTCTCGGGCAAGAGTGGCGCCACGCTGTGGGAGAAGTCCGTGCCGTCGGCTGGTGCGGAGTGGCTCGGTGCCGGGGACCTGTCCGGGGACGGACGGGACGAGGTCCTGGTCTCGGATCCGACGGCAATCGTCGCGCTCGACGGGGCGACCGGGCAGGTCATGTGGACGTTGCCCCTCGAGGGGCCCGCCATGGTGCTGGGGGTCATCCCGGAAGGGGCGGGCTGGGTGCTCGGCCAGCCGGGCGCGATCTGGCTCGTCGACCGGGAAGGGCGTCCGCGGGGGCGGCAGACGGTGCCGGGGTTCTTGCCCGACGGTTCGTGTCGGGTCCTCCGCGACGGCGACGCGCTCGTCCTCGTCGCCGTCGAGTCGGGGCGGCTCGTCACCCGCGACCTGGCGACCGGCGCGGTGCGGTGGGAACGTGCGATCGAGGGCGTGGACGCGCAGTGCTATCTGGGCGCGAACGGGGAAACGATCCTCGTTCATCGGAGCGTCGGCGGCGCGGCGATCGAGGGCACGCATCTGCGCGACGGCCGGTCCGTCTGGCGCGTCGAGTCGGGCGACCGCGTCGGGCGCCTCGGTCCCATGGACGAGCGCGGCACGACCTTCATCCTCGTTGCGGCGGGCTCCGAGCTCGTGCGAATCGACCCGGCGACGGGCGCGATCGCGTGGCGCTGGCGGGCGCCCGCGGCGATCAGCGCGGAAGTCGTGCGAGGCACCCTAGACCCCACCGCCCTGGTCGTGGGCACCTCCGAAGGGCACGTGTGCTGGCTCGGGATCGACGGGGTGGAGCGCGCGAGCGCGAAGATCGACATTCCGGCCGAGCGCCTCAAACCCCTGCATCTCGACGCCGATGGTGTCGAGGACGTGCTCGTGCACTCGCAGGCCGGCCCGACGGCGGTCCGCGGACGGCGGCTCTTGTGGCAGCGCGACTTCGGCAACGCGCTGCGCGCGCCGCCGGTGGTCGTGTCCGGTGACGGCCGCGAGCCCTTCGTCCTCCTTCCGCTTCCTGGGCGCGGTCGCGGCGAGTCGGTGGCGCGACTGGATGGGCGCACGGGGCGAACCCGCTGGGAGACGTTCTTCGCCCACAACATGATCCGCCCCGCCGCGGTTGCGGATCTCGGCCCTGGACGCGTCGGCGTCGCATGGAAGCTCGGCGGAACGGTCGCGCTGCTCGACCTCGCAGACGGGCGGATCGTGGAGGAGCTCGGTGTCGGGACCCACGGCTACGCCGAGCCGGCCGCCTCTGACCTGGACGGGGACGGCGTGAGCGACGTCGTGGCGATGGGATGGTTCGACGACGGGGTCGTCGTGGCCACGAGCGGTCGCACGCGACGGAGGCTGTGGGAGCACCGGGTCGGCGGCGGGGCGATGTACGGTCCGGCGATCGCGGTGATCGAGCCGGGCGGGAAGGCGACGGTGTTCGTCGCGGCCAACAACGGGCAGGTCGTGGCCCTCGACGGCGACACGGGGGCAGTGCGGTGGAGCGCGAGCACGCGCGCCGGCAACCGCGCAGGGGTCGCGGTCGGGGCGCTCGCGCCGGATCGACCGCCGAGCGCGGTGGTCGCCACGGTCGACGGTCGTCTCGTGTTCTTCGACGCGCGGACGGGGGAGGCGGTCCGCGAGCTCGGCGGTGTTGGGTGCGCCGCGTCGCGGCCGGCGTTGGTCGATGTCGACGGCGACGGCTCGGTCGAGGTCGTGGTCGGCACGGCGCGCGGCCTCCTGTGCGTGACGGCCGAGGGACGGGTGCTGTGGCGCGTGGGCATGGCGGCGGTGCACGCCGCGCCGGTGGTGACGGACCTCGAGGGCGACGGCGCGCGGGAGGTGGTGTTCGGCACGATGGCGGGCGAGGTCGTGTGCGCGGAGCTCTTGACGGGCACGATCCGATGGCGCTGGGGCACGGGCGCGGGGATGCCGATCGAGTCCGAATGCGCGGTCGGCGACCTGAACGGCGACGGGACCCTGGACGTGGTGACGGCCGGCCACGACCGGACGCTATCGGCATTGTCGGGGCGTTGAAGGAACGCCCGATGGGGAACGGCCGCGAACTCGCCTTGCCCAACGCGCGAATGCGCTGCTACACTCCCCCACTTCGTGCCGCGCTGCTTGGTCTCGTGCTCGGCAAAACCCGCATAGGTAGGCGATGAATCCGACCCGGCACGTCGTGTGGTTGCTCGCGTGGAGCCTGACCGTCTCGGCTCAGGAGCCCCCCAAGCCCGACGCAGATCCCAAGCCGTCTGGCGGGGGCGAGCAGAGCTTCAAGCTCGGGGATGCGAGTGAGCCGTTGCGTATCGCGGCCCAGTACGCCAATACCGAACGCGTGGGCGCCGTGGACATCTTCACGGCGTCGGGAACCGTGTTCGCGTGGCAGGGGGACAAGAAGGCGCCGACGTTCCAGCTGACCTGCGAGAGCCTGGTCGTGTGGCGGACGGACACCGATCGCAACGACCCCACCACGGGTAAACCGATCCAGCGCACCGAGTTCTACGCCGAACGCGACGTGCGGTTCCAGCGCCGCCGCGAGGTCTTGTTCGGGCAGCGCATGTACTTCGACCTGGATGCGAACCACGGCCTCATCGATCAGGCGCGCTACACCTCCCAGATCGAGCGGGCCGGGGCCGACGGCGGCACGTCGACGGGCAAGCTCCGCGTGATCCCGCTCTCCATTCGCGCTCGGCAGTTCCGCGTGCTCAACGACAAGCGCTCGCTGGCGCAGGACGCGTCGTTCTCGACGAGCAGCTTCGGCGACCCGAGCTACCGGTTCCAGGCGAGCAACATCATCCTCGACAGCGAGGTGGATCCGCGCACGGGCACGCGCACGCTGCGCACGTTGCACTCGCGCTCGGTGCCGCGCCTGATCGAGCCCCACGGCCACAACGACGTGCCGCTGTTCTTCTTCCCGTACCTGGCGCTCACGCGCGAGGACGACTTCATCGTCAAGCGCATCGAGGCCGGCAACGACGGCCAATTCGGGACGTTCCTGTTCACCCGGTTCGGGCAGAGGATCGGCAACTGGGGCAGCTGGTTGCTCGACGTGGACGTGAGCTCGGACCGCGGCGTCGGCATCGGCCCCGGCGCCAAGTACGAGACCTTCGACCCGTGGAGCAACAAGTACAAAGGCGAGTTCCACGCGTACTTCATTCGCGACCAGCTGTTCGACCCCGACGGCGAGGGCAAGACCGAGGAGTCGGGTGCTCCCGTGCCTCGCCAAAACCGCTACCGGGTGCGGTGGCAGCACCGGCACGAGTTCCCGGACAAGCTTCGGCTGGACCTCGAGGTCTCGAAGCAGAGCGACCCGGGCTTCCTGCGCGAGTTCTTCGAGCGCGAGCTGCGTGAGGACAAGGAGCAGGAGACGATCGCCTACCTGCGCAAGCAGGTCGACAATCACCAGGCCTCGGTGTTGTTCAAGTACGAGCTCAACGACTTCATCACGACGACCGAGTACCTGCCGCAGCTGCGGATCGACACCTTGTCCGAGCCCGTCTACGATGGCAACAAGGTGCTTCGCAACCTGTATTGGACGCAGTCGACCCAGCTCGCGTACCTGCGGCGCCAGATCGCCGGGAACCTGACGCGCGTCCTAGTCGACGAGGCCACGGGCGAGGAGCGCCTCGTGGATCTGGGCAAGGATCCTGACGACGGCCGCGACCAGGTCCGCGCCGACTCCGCGCACGAGCTCGCCTACCCGTTCGCGTTGGGGCCGATTCGGTTCAACCCGTTCCTGGGTGCGCGGCCCGGGTACTTCAGCGACCCGATCGAGGGCGGTGGCGGGCGGTTCGTGGGTTCCGGGGGCGTGCGCATCAACACGCAGCTCCACCGCATGTACAAGGTCCACGTTCCGGCGCTCGACGTCTCGAACCTCCAGCACGTCATCACGCCGGAGATTCGGTACTTCAACACCTTCGCCGCGACCAAGCCGAGCGAGGACCTGTTCTTCTACGACGAGGTCGACACGGTCGACAAGCTCCACGTCATCACGTTCAAGCTGATGAATCGGCTCAAGACGCGTCGCTTCGACACGCCGCGCCACGATGCCGTGCGGTTTCCCGGTCTGCGCAAGCCCAACGACGAGCAGATCGGGTTCGCGAAGAAGCGCCAGGGCAGCATCGTGGAGTTCATGTACTTCGATGTCGAGCTGCCCGTGTTCCCCGACGCGGATCGAGACAACGGCGGTCGCACCGTCGGCGACATGGACCTCGAGTACCGGTGGGACATCCGGCGCTGGTTGTCGCTGTCGATGGACGCCGAAGTCCGGTTCGAGAAGGGTGAATCGGAGCGACGGCGCACAGGCGAGGAGGACGACGAGCGCTCCGGCCGTCGCCGGCGCGCGAGCGACGACCTCGAGGACCGCATCGGCGTCGAGGAGGAGGACCTCACCGACCCGATTGGCGCGGGGCTCAAGTCGTTCAACGCCTCGCTCCTGATCACGAACCCCGACGCCGACTATCCGCGATGGTCTCTTCGTCCCGGATTCCGCCACGCCGCCGAGATCAGCTCTGCGCCATTCCTGGACGCAACGTTCGCACTGAACCCCAAGTGGGAGTTAGGCGCACGTGTCGACTACGAGCTCCGCGAGGGTGGCCGGCTGTCGTTCGGGGAGCTCCGCCTCCGTCGCTACCTCGACCGTTTCGTCGTCGACTTCGTGGTCGAGCGCGAGGAGGGCGAGGTGCGCGGCGACGACCAGACGTCGTTCAAGATCCGCTTCCGCCTGCGCGAGCAGGTTCCGGACGACAACAACAGCGAGCAATACGACGACGACCCGCAGACGCCCGACGAGAAGAATCGCCCGTCGCTCCTCGAGAGCATCGGCGGCACTCCGCCTCCCAAGCAGCCGGCGGCGGGCACGGCGGCCGGCGACCGGAAGTAGCGAGGCGTTTCGTGGCGTTCGTGGAGCGGCGGATCGCGGTCGTCGGGACCGGCTACGTGGGCCTGGTCACGGGCGCCGTGCTGGCGAAGGTCGGCCACCGCGTGACCTGCGTCGACAACGACCCGGCCAAGGTGCGGATCCTCGAGGCGGGTAAGCTCCCGATCTACGAGCCCGGGCTCGAGGCGCTCGTCGAGGACGTGCGCACGACGGGACGGCTGGCGTTCTCGGGCGAGATCGCCCCGGTCGTCGGCGCCGCGGAGGTCGTGTTCATCTGCGTAGGCACGCCGCCCCTCCCGTCCGGCAAGGCCGACCTGTCTTACATCGAGCAGGTCGCCCGCGACATCGCGCGCTCGCTCGGGACCCACTACACGGTCGTCGTCGAGAAGAGCACGGTTCCCGTGCACACGGGGATGCGCGTCAAGCGCACGATCGAGCGCCACGCGCCCGCGGGGGCGCGCTTCGACGTGGCCTCGAACCCCGAGTTCCTCGCCGAGGGCACGGCCGTGCGCGACGCCCTCGCCCCCAACCGCATCGTCGTCGGCGTCGACAGCGAGCGCGCGCGCGTCGTGATGGAGGGACTCTACGCGCCGTTTGCGTGCCCGCTGATCGTCACCGGGATCGAGAGCGCGGAGATCATCAAGCACGCCTCGAACTCGTTCCTCGCCCTCAAGATCAGCTACATCAACGCCGTCGCTCGCATTTGCGAGCTCGCCGGCGCAGATGTCGTGCAGGTCGCACGCGGGATGGGCCTGGACGAGCGCATCGGGCCGCACTTCCTCCGGGCGGGCATCGGCTACGGCGGGAGCTGCTTTCCCAAGGACGTCGACGCCTTCGGCGAGATCGCGAGCGAGCTCGGCTACGAGTTCACGCTGATCCGCGAGGCGCAGCGCATCAACGCCGAGCAGCGCACGCGGTTCATCCGCAAGATCGAGGACGCGTTGTGGGTCGTGAAGGACAAGCGCGTCGCGCTGTGGGGGCTGTCCTTCAAGCCCGACACCGACGACCTGCGCGAGGCGCCCGCGATGGACATCGCCCGTTGGCTCTTGGACCACGGCGCGGTGGTGCGAGCCCACGACCCGGTCGCGATGGACAAGGCCCGCGTCCTCCTCCCCAAGGTCGACTACGGGGCCGATCCGTACGCGGTGTGCGAAGGCGCGGACGCGCTCGTGCTCGTCACCGAGTGGAAGACCTACATCGAGGCCGACCTCGGACGCGTGCGCGCGGCGATGCGGCACCCGATCCTGCTCGATGGCCGCAACGTGTTCGATCCGGCGCACGTGGTCGCGCTCGGGTTCGAGTACCACGGTGTCGGCCGCGGTGCTGTCGCGGGGCACGACGGCGTCGTGCGAGGGCCCGGACGAGGGCGATGAGCCTCGCCGAGAGCATTCTCGACGGGCTCCAGGGCGCCAGCCTCGCGAAGTACGCGACGTGGTTCTACTACAAGCCCGACCGCATCCTGCTCGACTGCGGCGAGGGCGTGAGTGGGAGCCTGCAGAACTTCATCTACGGCGTGAAGACGATCTTCCTCTCGCACGGCCACGGTGATCACGTGTGGGGCCTGCCGGGGTTCCTCCTGTCGCGGGCGTCGTCGATGGGCGAGCGCGACAAGCCCGTCGCGATCTACCACCCCAAGGGCGAGCGGATGTTCGATCGGCTGCGCCGCCTGATCAAGGACGTGATGCCTCACCCGCCGTTCGAGATCGACTGGGTCGAGCTCGGGCCAGGCGAGGCGATTCCTCTGAACGCCGAGGGGCGGCTGCTCCGCACCTTCGCCACGGGGCACATGAAGGGTGGGCGTTGCCTCGGGGCGAACTTGATCGAGGTCCGGAGCCGCTTGCGTCCCGAGTTTGCGCGTCTTCCACAGCCCGAGCTCGTGGGGCGGATTCGCGAGCTCGGGAAGGATGCGGTGACCGAGCGCTACGAGCAGATCCTCCTTGCGTACGGGGCGGACTCCTCGAAGCTCGACCCCGGGCTCGTGCGCGGCGCTCAGGTGCTGCTCCACGAGGCGACGTTCTTGGACGTGCGCGACATGGAGGGGGACCAGCACGCGACGGCGCAGCAGGCGATCGAGGCCGCGATCGAGGCCGAGGTGCAGGCGCTCGTGCTGTTCCACATCTCGACGCGGTACGCTCCGCGCGAGATCCGCTCGAAGCTGCTCCAGCTCGTGGCCGAGCTGCGTCCCCCGTTCCCCGTGTACCACACCGACACGCGCGCGCCCCGTGCGCAGCTGTTCGCGTTGGACCGCTCGCCGGGCGAGACGTAGGCGACGCCCATGTACGACTTCACCTGGCGCCGCGAGTGGCCGTTCGTCCTGATCCTGGCGATCCTCGGCGCGGGGACCCGGATCGCGGTCGCCCTGCACCCGGACGCGTTCGTCTGCGGCGACACCGCGATCTTCGGGCTGATGGCGAAGCACATCTGGATGGGGCAGGCCGCGCCGTTGTTCGGGTACGGACAGGCGTACAACTCGAGCCTCGCGACGTGGGTGATGGCGCCGTTCTACGGAGCGATGGGTGCGGACTTGCGCGGCGTGCTGCTCGCCCACGTTGCGCTGTACGCGCTCGCCGTCCCGGTGCTGTTCCGGCTGTTCTTCGCCGTGGGTGGCCGGTGGGGCGCGGCGGCGGCGCTTCTTGCCCTGGGCCTCGGCACCCGGCCGCTCTACGACGTGGGGGCGATGGTCGGCTACTTCGAGATGTTGCCCCTTGCGGCGCTCCTGTTCCTGCTGGTCCACCGTGTCGCGCACGGCGGCGCATCGGATCGCGTGGGACTGGCGATCGGGCTCACGATCGGCGTGGGCGTCTACGTGAATCCGCAGTTCGTGGCACCTGCGTTTGCCGCGCTTGCGGCGCTGTGGGCGGCGAGCCCCACGCGCACGATGCTGCGGGGCCCCGAGCTCGCGACCCGCGTCGGAGTGCGCCTCGCGTGGGAGCTTCGCGTCGCGATCATGGCCCTGGCGCTCCTGTTCGCGGGCGCAGTTGCGGCGGTGCTCGTCGGCGCGGGGCGTTGGGACGTTCTCGGGCGGTCCGTCTCGATCTCCCACCCCGAGCGCTACGTCATTCGCGCGGGCGTGATCCTGCTTGCCGGTTGGTTCGCGCTCGAGGTCGCCCTGAACGCGCGGCGGCGCGCGGTTTTCCTCGGCGCCGTCGGCGTGGTGGTCGGACAGATCCCGCTCCTCCTCTACCGGCTCGGCGACTACGACAGCCGCGTGCACGGCGTTCCCCTCCGCTTCGCGGGCGAGCACGTACTTCGAAATGTGCGTGACGCGTGGGTGCTCACCGCCGGTGTGCTGTTCGGCGAGACGGGGTTCCCGCGCGGTGAGATCGGTAATGCAGCGGCCGACCTCGCGGCGACGACCTGGCCGTGGATGGTCGGTGCGTCCGCGCTTGCGGCGCTGATCGCGATTCCCGCCCTCCGCGCGGGGTGGACGCTCGTGCGGGCCGCGGGGCGCGCATTTGCCCTCGTGCCCACGCGGGTTGCGCTGCCGCCGA
>Ga0209726_10008954_pt1 | contig 10571 bp, 6 predicted proteins | sample Subgrocontami54m_FD_187453 | JGI IMG/M metagenome (GOLD analysis project Ga0209726, IMG submission 187453) | Subsurface groundwater microbial communities from S. Glens Falls, New York, USA - GMW46 contaminated, 5.4 m (SPAdes) (version 3) | ecosystem: Environmental > Aquatic > Deep subsurface >... | reverse complement strand
TGACCGTGATGCCCTGCAGGCCGACTTCCTGCAGCGCTTCCTTCACCTCGTCCAGCTTGAAGGGCTTGATGATCGCCTCGATCTTTTTCATTGCATTCCTTCTCCCGCCCCTAGCCTGAAAAGCATCGGGACGCGTTGCGGTTAGCAGAGTCCGTGCCAAGCCCGTGTTTTTGCCGAAAACGAGGGATTGTCCGGTGATTAGAGACGGTTAGTTGATATCGCAGCCTTCAGGGTTGTGAGCCGCTGATAAGATAATAGGCATGTAGCCTAAATAATGTTCAGTTCGGTTGGATGTTTCCCCCACGATATTGCCAATGCCTTGCGCGTTGTCCGCCGGTTTACCCGCCGATAGTGTCCCGCATGTGATCGAGCTTCTGACCAATGCCGAGATGGCGCAGGCCGACCGCCTCGCGGTGGAGGGCGGGATGCCGAGCGCAGACCTGATGGAAAACGCCGGCCGGGCGGTCGCCGATCATATCGCCCGCAACTATGCCACCGGCACGCGCGTTGTGGTTGTCGCCGGACCCGGAAACAACGGCGGCGATGGCTTCGTCGCGGCACGCTGGCTGGCAAGCCGCGGTTGCGAGGTGCGCGTGCTGCACCTGAAAGGCGGAGCGAAGCCGCCCAAGGACGCCGCCGACGCGGCCTGGCGCTGGACCGGTCCGACCGAGGATGCGGCGGCGCAGGCGCTCGACGGAGCCGATGTCATCATCGACGCGCTGCTGGGGGCGGGGCTTGATCGTCCGGTCGCCGGCGCGGCTGCCGAGATGATCGAAGCGATCAACAGCGCAGGCCTTCCCGTGGTCGCCGTCGATCTGCCAAGCGGCATCAACGGCACAACCGGCGCGGCGATGGGCGTCGCGGTAAAAGCGCGGGAGACGGTGACGTTCTTCCGCCGCAAGCTCGGGCATCTGTTGCTGCCGGGACGTATGCATTGCGGCGCAGTTTCCGTCGCCGACATCGGCATTCCGGATGCGGTGCTGGAAACAATAAAGCCGCAGGCTTTCGTCAACGCGCCTTCGCTGTGGGAGAGGCATTTCCCGATACCGCGTCTTGACGGGCATAAATACAGCCGCGGCCATACGGTGGTGGTTTCCGGCGGGGTGTCGCGGACGGGCGCTGCAAGGCTGGCCGCGCGCGGTGCGTTGCGGGCCGGGGCGGGGCTGGTGACGATTGCGTCTCCCAAGAATGCATTGGGCGTGAATGCAGCCACCAATCTCGCGGTCATGGTGCAGGCGGTCGAGGAGGGCGCGGCGGGGCTTACGAAATTCCTGGCCGATCTGCGCCGCAACGCCGTGGTGCTGGGGCCAGGCGGCGGGGTAGGGCCGGTGATGCAAAAGATAGTTCTCGCCGCCTTGGCCGGGAAGCGGGCTGTCGTGCTTGATGCGGATGCGCTGACCAGCTTTGCCGGGAAGCCTGCCGCACTCGCCAAGGCGATCAAAGCCCGGGAGGGTCAAGCAAGCGTTCTGACGCCGCATCAAGGTGAGTTCTCCATACTTTTTAATGTGATAGGCGAGGTAGCTAAAGTTAATTCAAAAGTTGAAGAAGTAAGAATAGCGGCCCAGTATATGGGCGCAATTGTGCTGCTGAAAGGCGCCGACACGGTTGTCGCTTCGCCCGAAGGACGTGTTGCGGTCGCGGATAATGCGCCGCCCTGGCTGGCCACCGCGGGCTCCGGCGATGTGCTGGCCGGGATGGTCGCGGGGCTTCTGGCGCAAGGAATGCCTGCCTTTGAGGCCACCGCCGCGGCCGTCTGGCTGCATGGCGAAGCGGGCAATCAGGTTGGGCCCGGGCTTATTTCCGAAGACCTGCCGGAAGCGCTGCCGGCGGTCTACCGGCGGCTGTTCGACAGTCTCGGTAAGCGCTGAACTTCACTCGCCAAAGCGTTTGCGCGTGCGTTTCTGCTTCTCGCCTGTTTCGTAGTGGCGGCCCTGTACGGCGAGTTCGGCTTCCTGCTCCTCTTCATCGGTCCAATGGCCGAGCGAATAGCCCCACCACGGCGCTTTCAGATTCAGCGGCGGAAGCTGGAGGTCGCGCCAGATCTCGGTCGCGCGCTCCATGAATTCCTTCTTGGGCAGCGACAGCGGCGGGTAGGGCCACGGCATGGTGGCGTCGATGAGGAGCGCGGTGGAACGCGGCGGCTTGCCGCCCATCAGTCCGCGCGTCTGGTCGGGCGGCACGGCGGCCGGGTCGAGCGGGAAGGTCGGCGCTTCCACCACTTCGGCGTCGCGGAACGGTTGCGCGCGGTAGGCGATCGCCCAGAGGATATTTTCGGCATCCTTGACGTCGATATCCTCATCCACCGCCACCAAAAGCTTGCCCATGAATTTTTCGGCCAGGATGCGCAACGCCTTCTTGCCGTCGCCGGGATCGCGCTTCTTCAGCTTCACCACGGCGACGGCATTGGAGCCCGCGCATTCGAGATATTCCACCTGGATCACGTTATCCAAGCCGGCGGCGCGCAACAGCCGGATGCCCGCGGCGGCGCGGCCGATGTTGCGCATCTTACTGCTTTCGCTCGGTCTCATCTGGCTGAGGATGGACAGATAAATCGGCTTCTTGCGCATGGTGATCGCGGTCAGGTCCATGAAGAAGCTGTAGTCGCGCTGCGCCATGTAGCCGGGGAATTCCCCAAATGCGCCTTCCATCTCGATCAGGTCGGTCGGCACGGTGCCTTCGATGACGATTTCGGCTTCGGCGGGGACCAGCAAGTCCTGGGTGACGCAGCGGACAAGTTCGATCGGCTGGCCGATCAGCCCGCCAGCTACGTCGTATTCGCACATTTCATTCGGGATGCGGGTGACGGCTGCGTAAGTGACATGCGGCGGCGCGCCGATCACGATGGCGGCGGGCACGCGCTTGGCGCCCTTCTCGCGCCACTTGTCGATATGCCAGCGCATGCCCCAGTTGAGCCGGCCGAGCAGCACGCCGATGCGGTCTTCCGCTTTCACCATGCCGCGGTAGTTGCCGACGTTATGGATGCCGGTGTCCGGGTCTTTGGTCACCCAATGGCCCGCGGTGGTGTAAGGCGCGTTGTCGAATCCGGGCGTGGAAATCGGGATCGGCAGCCGTCCCAGGCCGCCGCCTTCGCGCGACAATTCCTCGCCCTTAATAACGATTTCCTGGCAGGCGGCTTTCTCGACCACGACCGGCGCGACCTGGTTGGTCAGCGCGTCTTTCCAGATGCGCTCGATGTCCTTGAGCTCGCAGCGCATCCCCATGGCGTAGATTTCCGCCGAACCTGCGAGCGCGCCGACCAGCACGGGAATGTCGTGTTTGCGGCCACGGCTATCCACGACGTTCTCAAACAGGAAGGCTTTGCGCTGGCTTTCGGGCAAACCGCGGAATTGCAGGCGCACAAGCGGATGCAGCTCGGTGTCCTTGTTGATCGGCGTGGTGACGCGCTGGAGCTTGCCGGCCTTGTCGAGCGCCTCGACATAGGTGCGAAGTGTCGGCCAATACGATCTCATGGTGCCTTCCGGATGGGTGCCTGCTCGCAGCCAGACATATCGCCTACCGGCGGGCTTTGCAAAAACTAGAACCCGTTTCGCTTCTTGAGTTACTCGGCGGGCTTGCCCGATCCCGCGCCGGGCGCCTGGGCGGCGTCCTTGACGTCCATGGCGGCCTGCACCTTTTTCACAATGCCGGCGGGCGTGTTCACGACGGATCGCACGATCTTCTCGACCTGGTCGCCGGGGAGCGGATCGAGATCGAGCTTCAATGTTTCCACCTCCGCGCGAAAGGCCGGGTCGCGGATCATCGCCTCAAACCCGCGCCTTAAAACGGCCAGACGCTCCGGCGGCATTCCCGGCGGCCCGGCGAAAGGCTGCTGCATGGCGACGGGTGCCGCGACGAAGGCGAACATCGCGCGCTGCTCGTCGTTGCCGGCGAGGTCGGTGAGCAGAGGAACGTTCGGGAGGTCGGCTTCTTTTTTCAATCCGATCTGCACCAGAGGGACGATCTTGCCTTCCTTCACCCAATCCGGCTTCGCCGCCCGCCACGTCGACCAGGGATTGCTGCCGTCGCCTTCCACCTCCCCGCGTTCGATGGCGAGCAGGACGGTCTTGCTGCCCTCATAGCCGGCGACGATCTTGAATTTCGTGCCGAGCGTGTTGTTGAGCAGGGTGGGATAGGTCGCCTTGGTGCCGGCCGCGCCGGTCGCGCCGATAATCACTTCTTTCTTCTTGGCGTCATCGATGCTTTTGACGCCCGTTCCCTGCGAAACCGCGATCACGCTGGCGGTTTGGGTGAGGCTGCCGAGCCAGGACAATTCCTCGGATTTGAAAGTGATGCCGGCTTGGCCGATGGCCTGATAGAAGGGGATCGCGTTATTGAAGGTGGCGAGCACGGTGCCGTCATTGGGCACGCCGCTATAGAGATAATTGACCGCCTTGATGCCCGAGGCGCCAGGCATGTTTTCGACGATGAAAGTCGGCTTGCCCGGGATGTGCTGGCCGAGTTGACGGGCGACCAGCCGGGCATAGGTGTCATAGCCTCCGCCGACGCCGGTGCCCACGATGATGCGGATCTGTTTTCCGGCAAAGAAATTACCGGCGTCTTGTGCCGCGGCGGTATCCATGCGCGGCATAAACCAAAGTGCCGCCAAAAACACCGCGAGAAGAGCTCGCTTTGCCGATCGTAAACCCAAGGCTGCCTCCCTGAAATTAACCGTGGCGCAAAGCTAACACCGGCTGGCCTCCCCGCGAAAGCGCGATGCTGCCCGGCTCCGCTTGCCTTATTTTGATAGTGCGGTGCGGCACCGGCATGTTATAAGCCGCGCCGCTTGTGGGATCGCCCCGGCGCGGGTAGTTGAGCCCGCTCAAAAGCCATCTTGCACCGGCAACTTTATGGTCCCCAATGCCGCTTTTCGATTTGAAGTTCCTATCTGAACTTGCCGCAGATGGTGTAGGAACTTCCAATCGGCAGCATTGGTCGTCGCGTGTGCGATGCCCATGCGGGCGTGGCGGAATTGGTAGACGCGCGGGATTTAGGTTCCCGTGGCGAAAGTCGTGGGGGTTCGAGTCCCTCCGCCCGCACCACGCCGTCCGGATGGCGTCAAGCGGGCCCAGCCCGTTTCGCTAACGATGCCCACGTGCCCATGCACGGAACTGAGTAGGAATGTGATTTGGCCATGCAAGTGACAGAAATCCGGACTGAAGGATTCGAGCGCGAGTTTCGCGTCGTGATGCCTGCCGCCGACCTGGAAGCGAAGGTCAACGCGCGGCTGGACGAGTTGAAGGATCGCGTCCAGCTCAAGGGCTTTCGTCCGGGAAAGGTGCCGGCCGCGCATCTCAAGCGTGTCTATGGCCGCAACGCCATGCTGGAAGTGATCGAAGCCGCCGTCAACGAGGCCACGACGCAGCTCATCGCAGAGCGCGGGCTGAAGCTGGCGACCGACCCGAAGGTCACGCTGCCGCCGGACCAGAACGAGGTGGAGAACGTGATCGGCGGGAAGTCCGATCTCTCCTACACCGTGGCGCTGGAAATCGTGCCGCCCATCCAGCTTGGCGACTTCAAGGCATTGAAGCTCGAAAAACTCGTGGCCGACACCACCGACACTGAGGTGAATGAGGCGCTGCAAAAGGTGGCCGACAACAACAAGCCCTTCGCGGCCAAAGGCGAAGGCGCGAAAGCGGAATCCGGCGACCGCGCGGTCATTTCATTTGTCGGCACGATCAACGGCGAAGCTTTCGAAGGCGGTTCGGGCGAGGACATAGCGGTTCATCTCGGCTCGGGAGCATTCATTCCCGGCTTCGAGCAACAGCTCACCGGCATTGCCGCAGGCGAAAGCCGCACGGTGAACATTACCTTCCCGGACAATTACGTAAACGAGAAGCTCGCCGGTAAGCATGCGGAATTCGCAGTCACGGCGAAGGCGGTCGAGGCGCCGGGCAAAGTGACCATCGACGACGACTTTGCCAAATCGCTCGGCATGGAATCCCTGGCTGCGCTGAAAGACGCTGTGAAGGATCGCGTGGAACAAGAGCACGCAGCGGCCTCACGCCAACGCATCAAGCGCCAACTGCTCGACCAACTCGACGCCATGCATAAATTCGAAGCGCCCCCGACGCTGGTGGAAAACGAATTCACGCAGGTCTGGAAAACAATCGTGGCCGACCTCGAATCACAGGGCCGTACCTTTGCGGATGAAAATACCACCGAGGAAGCCGCCAAGGCCGAATACCGTGGTATCGCGGAACGCCGCGTGCGGCTTGGCCTCGTCCTTGCGGAAATAGGCGACAAGAACAATATCAAGGTCCCCGACGACGACATCACCAAGGCGGTGATTGAGCGGGCGCGGGAATTTCCAGGCAAGGAGGAGCAGGTCTGGCAGTTCTACCGCGAGAACCCGCAAGCCTTGGCCAGCCTGCGCGCGCCGATCTTCGAGGAGAAGGTGATCGACTTTCTTCTGGAGCTTGCCAGCGTGACCGAGAAGAAGGTATCGCGCAAAGAGCTCTACCAGGACGAAGAGCACGCTCACGATCATGACCACGACCATGACCATGATCATGACCATCACCACGGCCACGATCACAAGCATCCCTGACGCATAAGCAGGGACGGTTGGTTGCCGCGGCGGCGCCGTATATGATGTGATTCCTCGCGTGACGGCGTGTGCGGTGGTTTCGCGGGAATGCGGTGGCCGCTTGGCTCCGCTCGAAAACGTCCCCGCCCGATCAATCAGGTGACAAATGCGCGATCCGGTCGATACCTACATGAACTATCTCGTCCCCATGGTGGTCGAACAGACCAACCGTGGCGAGCGGGCCTATGACATCTATTCGCGGCTGCTCAAGGAACGCATCATCTTCATCACCGGCCCGATCGAGGACGGGATGGCGACCATCGTTGTCGCGCAGCTTCTGTTCCTGGAAGCGGAGAACCCGAAGAAGGAACTCTCGATCTACATCAACTCGCCGGGCGGCATGGTGACATCGGGCCTAGCGATCTACGACACGATTCAGTTCATCCGCCCCGGCGTGTCGACCTTGTGCATCGGCCAAGCCGCTTCGATGGGCTCGCTGCTGCTGGCCGCAGGCGGCAAGGACATGCGCTTTGCGCTGCCCAACGCGCGCATCATGGTTCACCAGCCCTCGGGCGGGTTCCAGGGTCAGGCCACGGACATCATGCTGCACGCCCAGGAAATTCTGAACCTGAAGAAGCGGTTGAACGAAATTTACGTGAAGCACACCGGCCAGAGCCTGAAGAAGATTGAAGATGCCCTGGAGCGTGATTACTTCCTGACGGCGGAGATGGCGAAGGACTTCGGCCTGGTCGACAAGGTCATCGACAAGAGGCTGGAGGAGCTTCCGGCCAAAGCCTAGCGGTCCTGCGGGGAAATTCCCTTTAATGTTGCCTTATTCTATCTCGATTCGGCCTCCATCCTGCGGAACTCACGCAAAAAGGGTGGATGGGTGCCGGATAAGGAAAAAGGCGGCTACGGCAGTGTTATCGTTAATAGATTCTTGATTATGAGGCCGTTAGCATGTTTCGCTTGGAATACGGTAGCTTGCGAGACTGGCCGGAACTTTTGGAACTGCCGCGCCCCTTATGTTTCTGGCGGCGCTGATAGGAAAAGGTGACAGTTTTAGGCGACACTACAGTGACGCCCGGAAGAGACTGGCGGTTGGACGGAGATGGGAATGAGTAAGGTCGGCGGCAGCGATTCAAAGAACACGCTCTACTGCTCCTTCTGCGGCAAGAGCCAGCATGAAGTCCGCAAGCTCATCGCCGGACCGACCGTGTTCATCTGCGACGAATGCGTCGAGTTGTGCATGGACATCATCCGCGAGGAAAACAAATCCTCGCTGGTGAAGTCGCGCGACGGCATCCCGACGCCGAAGGAAATCTGCAAGGTTCTCGACGACTATGTCATCGGTCAGCAGCATGCCAAGCGCGTGCTCTCGGTCGCCGTCCACAATCACTACAAGCGGCTGAACCACCAGACCAAGCACAACGACGTCGAGCTCGCGAAGTCGAACATTCTGCTGGTTGGCCCAACCGGGTCGGGCAAGACGCTGTTGGCGCAGACGCTGGCGCGCATTCTCGATGTGCCCTTCACCATGGCGGATGCGACGACGCTGACCGAAGCCGGCTACGTCGGCGAGGACGTCGAGAACATTATTCTGAAGCTCTTGCAGTCGGCCGACTACAACGTCGAGCGCGCGCAGCGCGGCATCGTCTATATCGACGAAATCGACAAGATTTCACGCAAGTCCGACAATCCCTCGATTACCCGCGACGTGTCGGGCGAGGGCGTGCAGCAGGCGCTGCTGAAGATCATGGAAGGCACCATCGCTTCCGTGCCGCCGCAAGGCGGGCGCAAGCATCCGCAGCAGGAATTCCTGCAGGTCGACACGACCAACATCCTGTTCGTCTGCGGCGGCGCTTTCGCCGGCCTGGAGAAGATCATCTCCTCGCGCGGGCGCTCCACCTCGATCGGCTTCTCCGCGAAAGTTTTGGCGCCGGAAGACCGCCGCGCAGGCGAGATTTTCCGCGAGGTTGAGCCCGAGGACTTGCTCAAGTATGGCCTGATCCCGGAATTCGTCGGCCGCTTGCCGGTCGTGGCCACGCTTGAGGATCTCGACGAGCCGTCGCTGAAGAAGATCCTTACCGAGCCGAAGAACGCGCTGGTCAAGCAATACCAGCGGCTGTTCGAGATGGAGAGCGTCGATCTGACGCTGGCCGAGGAAGCGCTTGGCGCCATCGCCCGCAAGGCGATCGACCGCAAGACCGGGGCGCGCGGCTTGCGCTCGATCATGGAGGGCATCCTGCTCGACACCATGTTCGACTTGCCGGGCCTGGAGGGCGTCGAAGAAGTCGTCATCTCCAAGGAAGTCGTCGAAGGCACGGCGCGGCCGCTCTACATCTATGCCGACCGCTCCGACCGTACCGGCGAAGGCAGCAGCCAAAGCGCGTAGTTCCAGCGTAGCCGGCGTCTTCGCGCCTGCGATTCGTGTCCGGTGCCGCGTTCAAGTTGGGGGCTGGAATGGCCCTATTTACTTGAAAATGCAGGCTTGCTTGACACCCTGCCAGGCCGTCGCCACCTATAGGTAGCGTACGATAACTGCGTGAATAGCTACCCGGGGCAAGGTTTCTCCCTGTTTTTACGCAACCGCCCAGTCGCGGCGGCGTTCCTTCCCCCGGCTCCCTGGCACTCGAAGCGGCTGCGCATAAGCGGGCCGCGATCGAGGGGCACAACAATAAGGAATACGGGCCTATGACGACTCCCAAGCCCCGCCCAACTCTTGTCCCGGGTGAGACCCGGGCCTATCCGGTTTTGCCGCTGCGCGACATCGTGGTGTTTCCCCACATGATCGTGCCGCTCTTCGTCGGCCGCGAAAAATCCATTCGCGCGCTGGAAGAGGTCATGCGGTCCGACACCTTCATCCTGCTCGCGACGCAGAAGAACGCTTCGGATGACGATCCCGCGGGGGATTCCATCTTCGAGGTGGGCACGCTCGCGAGCGTGCTGCAATTGCTCAAGCTGCCCGACGGGACCGTGAAGGTTCTGGTCGAGGGCGCCGAGCGCGCGAAGGTGGTCAAATACACCGACCGCAGCGATTATTACGAGGCCGACGCCGTCGTGATTGCCGATACCATTGGCGATCCCGTCGAGGCGGAAGCCATGGCGCGTTCGGTCATCACCGAATTCGAAAGCTATGTGAAGCTCAATAAGAAAGTTTCGCCCGAGGTCGTCGGTGTGGTCCAGCAGATCGAGGACTATGCCAAGCTCGCGGACACGGTTGCTTCGCATCTGGCGGTGAAGATTCCCGACAAGCAGGCGATCCTGGAGACCCCGGTCGTCACCGAGCGGCTTGAGAAGGTTCTTGGCCTGATGGAGAGTGAAATCTCCGTGCTGCAGGTCGAGAAGCGCATCCGCACGCGCGTCAAGCGCCAGATGGAGAAGACCCAGCGTGAGTACTACCTCAACGAGCAGATGAAGGCGATCCAGAAGGAACTCGGCGACGAGGAAGGCAAGGACGAACTCACCGAGCTCGAGGACAAGATCAAGAAGACCAAGCTCTCGAAGGAAGCTCGCGAGAAGGCGACGCATGAGTTGAAGAAGCTGCGGCAGATGTCACCGATGTCTGCCGAGGCCACCGTCGTGCGCAACTACCTCGACTGGCTCCTGGCGATCCCATGGAACAAGAAGAGCAAGGTCAAGAAGGATCTCAAGCTGGCCGAGCAGATTCTCGACGCTGACCATTTCGGCTTGGAGAAGGTCAAGGAACGCATTGTCGAGTACCTTGCCGTGCAGCAGCGCGCGAACAAGCTGACCGGACCGATCTTGTGCCTCGTCGGGCCTCCCGGCGTGGGCAAGACCTCGCTTGGCAAATCGATCGCCAAGGCGACCGGGCGCGAGTTCGTGCGGGTGTCGCTCGGCGGCGTGCGCGACGAGGCCGAAATCCGCGGCCACCGGCGGACCTATATCGGGTCCATGCCGGGCAAGATCATCCAGTCGATGCGCAAGGCGAAGTCGTCGAACCCGCTGTTCCTGCTCGACGAGGTGGACAAGATGGGCGCCGATTTCCGCGGCGATCCGTCCTCGGCGCTGCTCGAGGTTCTCG
>Ga0209726_10008952_pt1 | contig 10572 bp, 10 predicted proteins | sample Subgrocontami54m_FD_187453 | JGI IMG/M metagenome (GOLD analysis project Ga0209726, IMG submission 187453) | Subsurface groundwater microbial communities from S. Glens Falls, New York, USA - GMW46 contaminated, 5.4 m (SPAdes) (version 3) | ecosystem: Environmental > Aquatic > Deep subsurface >... | reverse complement strand
CCTTCGTCGCAGTGACAACAGGAGGGATCTATACCGAAGGTTAACGCTTTTCTCTTGACGGAGGAGTCCAGATACGCAGTTAGACGCGCGGGAGTTCCTCATCCGCGACCGCTTCCCTCAGCGCTTCGGTCCGACCGGCGAACAGCTCTATCGCGCGCACGTCCTGGGTGAGCCGCTCGATCACGTGGCCCCGACGAAAGCTATCTACTCCCACAACCTGCGTAGCACGTACGACGGCGGCCTGCGCGGCGGCTGCCGCAGCCAGTTTGGCCATCGATGCGTCCGCCAGCGAGACGCAGTTGGTCGCACCTGCCGCCTTCCAGGTCAGCAAGCGCGCTGCGTCGAGCTCGGTTGCGGTATCCGCGAGCAGCCCCTGGACAGTCTGCTCCCCGCCCGCGCCGCGTTCACGATGCGCGACCGCCAATGATTCACGCAGTGCCCGGTTTCCGATGCCGAGGGCCGTGGCCGCGATGAGCGTCCGCGCCCTCGCCATGATGCGCGTCGGGGCGCCTGCCGCAACGCAGGGCGTGCCCGCGAACGTCACGTAGGCCGAGACGAATCCGCGCAGCGCGGAGGTCGTAACGGGCTCGACCTGCACGCCCTTGGCGTCGAGCGACACCGCACACGCCGTGATCTCGTCCCCGTGCCGCGCCCCCACGATCGCAACGCCGTGCTCCGTAATGGGTCCCACCCACGACGCGCGGCCGGTCAGCTTCCCGGCCTCGAGTGACGGCACGTCCTCCGTGGACAGCGACACGGCACTGACAGTTTCACCCCGCACCATCGAGGTGAACCGATCGTCTCCCGCTTGCGCGGGCAGGGCCGCGGTGTGCAGCGCAAGCGCCATCCCTGCCGCCGCCGATTCGCACGCCAGCGCTTCGACGGCGAGCGCCGCCGCCACCAGGTCGGCTTGAGGATCGAGCAGGCCGACGCGCGCGGCCCCCGCCACCACCTCCGCCGCGGCCGCGTCATGGGAGAGCCCACGACCGAGCGATTGCGCCTTCTCGCGCCACGAACGTTGCACGTCGCTGAGATCGAAATCCATTCCGCAACTCAACGCTACCACGGGCCATGGAGATACGAAGGCACGGAGGTTTTGATGCTCCGTGCCTCCGTGGCTTGTCCTAGCGAGATGTGCTGAGTTTCTGAAAAATTGGCTTCAGGCGCGCCGCCGACTGGGGAAGCTCTTCTGGCAGCACGCGCGTCTCGCCGACCACGGTCATGAAGTTCGTGTCGCCATTCCATCGCGGCACAACGTGCACATGCACGTGCTCAAGCACGCCGGCGCCCGCCGGCTTCCCCAGGTTGACGCCGACGTTGATGCCGTGCGGTTGATAGACCTCGAGTAGCACACGCTCGCAAAGCTGCATGAGGTCAGCCGTCTCGTGCGCCTCCTCCGTCGTCAGCGAAGCGAGCGATGGCGTGTGGCGATACGGCACGATCAGCAGGTGGCCATTGTTATACGGATAGAGGTTGAGGATGACGTAGGAGGTCTTGCGCTCGTAAACGATGAGGGAGTCGGGATTGGGAGGCCGAGGTGTATCGCAGAAGACGCACCCCGTATCCGATTTGTTACTCGTCACGTACTCGAGCCGCCAAGGCGACCAGAGGCGATCCAATTTAGACGGATTGGACCGCGCCGGCGATGCTGCCGGTCATCGACGCCGATTCGGCTGCTTCCGCCTCGCGGTTGATCAGCTCCTTCAGCTCCTTGCCCGGCTTGAAGTACGGCACCTTCTTGGGCGGCACGTCCACCTTGTCGCCTGTCTTCGGGTTTCGTCCCTTGCGCGGCTCGCGCTTGCGGAGGCGGAAGCTGCCGAACCCGCGCAGCTCGATCTTCTCGCCCCGATGCAGCGCTTCGATGATGCTCCTGAACACCGTGTCGACGATGACTTCGGAGTGCTTCTTCGTGAGATCGGACACACGCGACACTTCCTCGACGAGCTCCGCCTTGGTCATGCTGCCGCCAGGAGTATTCAATGGTGCGCTCCTTCATGCCGGGCCGTAAAGGCCCGGCCTACGTAACTCCGTACCCGTAGGGCGGCCCTTTACGGGCCGCCAACTACCGATTGCGGAAGTGATCGCCGAGGGTCGCCGTGCCCGTCCCTTCGCTCTCCGAGTACGACTCCCAGTCCGTGCGGTAGTCGTCCGACTTCAGCGCGCGGATGCTCAGGCCGATCTTCCGCTCCTGGGGGCTCAGCTTGATGATCTTCATCTGGTAGTTGTTGCCAACCTGCAGATCGATCTTCTCGCCGCCGTGCGTGTCGTCGAACTCCGAGACGTGAATCAGCCCTTCGATTCCCTCATCGAGCTCGACGAACGCGCCGAAGTTCGTCATGCGCGTGACCTTGCCCTCGATGGTGTCTCCCAGGTGATGCCGCGAGAAGAAGTCGTCCCAGATGTCGGTGGCAAGCTGCTTCAGCCCCAGCGACAGGCGCTGATTCTCGGCGTCGATGCTGAGCACCATCGCTTCGACCACGTCGCCCTTCTTGAGTACCTCCGACGGGTGCTTGATTCGCTTGCTCCACGACATGTCGGAGATGTGGATCAGGCCATCGATGTCTTCTTCGACCTCGACGAACGCTCCGAACTCGGTCAGGTTGCGGACCTTGCCCTTGATCTTCGTGCCGACCGGATATTTCTCGGTCAGCTCATGCCACGGGTTGGTCTCCACCTGCTTGAGGCCGAGGGAGATACGCCGCGCCGCGGGATCGACGCCGAGGACCATCGCGTCCACCGAGTCGCCAACATTGAGAATCTTCGACGGGTGCTTGACGCGCTTGCTCCACGACATCTCGGAGACGTGGATCAACCCCTCGACGCCCGCTTCGAGCTCGACGAACGCGCCGTAGTCGGTCAGGCTGACGACCTTGCCGCTCATGCGCGCGCCAACGGGATACCGATCCTGGACGGTCGCCCACGGGTCCTGCACCAGCTGCTTGTGGCCGAGCGACACGCGCTCGGTCGACGGGTCGTACTTGAGAACGGTGACGTCGACTTCGTCGTTGACCTTGAAGAGCTCCGAGGGGTGACCGACGCGTCCCCACGACATGTCGGTGATGTGGAGCAGGCCGTCGATGCCGCCGAGGTCGATGAAGGCGCCGTAGTCGGTGATGTTCTTGACGGTGCCTCGGAGGACCTTACCTTCGGCCAGCGTCTCGAGCGTCGTCTTCTTCTTCTCGGCGTTCTCTTCTTCAAGGAGCGCCTTGCGCGACAGGACGATGTTGCCGCGCTTCTTGTTCACCTTGATGACCCGCATCCGGAGCTCCTGCCCCTTCAGCGCATCGAGATTGCGGACGGGTCGCACGTCAATCTGCGATCCGGGAAGGAACGCGCGGACGCCGATGTCGACAGCCAGCCCGCCTTTGATGCGTTCGATGACGCGGCCGATGACAACCTTCCGCTCGGCGTACGCCTTCTCGACCTCGTCCCAGATCTTCATCTTCTCGGCCTTCTCGCGCGACAGCACGATGTGGCCTTCACGATCTTCCGTACGCTCGAGGAGCACATCGACCATGTCGCCCGCCTGGACGGTGACCTGGCCGTTTTCGTCGAGGAACTCGTGGATGGGAACAAGCCCTTCGGACTTGTAGCCGACGTCGACGACCACTGCGGTTTCGGTCACCTTGAGCACGGTGCCCTTGACCACCTCGCCCTCCGCCATGTTGCGGAAGCTGTCGTCATACACGTCGAGCATGGCCGCGAACTCCTGCGGATCCATGTCCTCGTGGTGCATCGGCTTGAAAGCCGGACCGGCGGGCTTGCCAGCCCTCGTGCGTACCAGTGCTCCGGGCTGTTCGCCCGGCTTTTCGGGCGCAACCAACCCGTTATCTGCGTTCGCCATTCCTTGCGATTCCTCCTGACGTTGATTGCCGGTTTCTGTTGCGGGGACCGGCCCCCCGCGGCTATAACGGCGAGAACGATATCTGGTTGGTGGATTGAGCTTGCTTTCGAAGCTGCTTCCGTCGCCGATAAGCACTAGACTTTACGACACTTACCAGTAAACAGTCAAGGTAAGTCGGAACCGAAAGGACAACTGCAATGGCCAAACGCAAGGCCGCAGGAACGATGCGTCGGAAGTCCGCCCGCAAGAGCTCTGGTGCAGGCCGGAAACGCACTGCCGGACGAAAGACCGCCCGACGCAAGGCAGTAGCAAAAAAGACCACCAGGAGGAAGACCCGGGCGGCTGCCCCGAAGAGGTCGGCGGCTCCAAAAGCGAAGTACCGGACGAGTAAACGCGCCGTCAAGCGGGCGCGGCCTCGTCTGGCGAAGAAGGCGGTCGCGGCCCGCAAGCCTGTCGCCCGCAAAGCCGTCGCGACCAAACCCGTTGCACCGGTTGCGAACAAAGCAGGTGCCCTCAAAGGTGCCAGCAGCGCACGACGCGCGAGAACCATCGTGACGCGCAAGGCGCCCGCCCTCGACCGCGCCCGGCGCACGGTGCAGGATGACGACATCGTGCCGACCCCGCCGTCCTCGTTGGATCTGAATCGTACCGCCTCGGCGGCGCGCAGCGGGCGGCGGGAGCTGAGTAAACGCCTCGACGAGCATACCGAGACGGGACCGGCGCTGACCGCCGGCGACGTCGACGCGGATTGGGAATCGGCCTACAGCGTCGGCGACGAAGCGCCCGGGGGCGACAACCCGACGCCGGATCAAGACGTGGTCGACGACATCGGTAAAGCGGTTGGCGTGCAGTACGAAGACAACGAGGAATTGAAGGGCGAGGCGAAGATCGCCAAACGCGACAAGCACCGTTGGGAACTCGACCCGGCGTCAGCGGAAGACTACGACGACCGCTAGATCATTGGTGATTGGTGATTCAAATCGCTAATCACAAATCATCAATCACCAATCTTCGAATTGACCAGGCGCATCACCGTGTCAACAACCTGGTCGATAGGCATCCCCGTCGTGTCGATGCGCACTGCATCGGCCGCTGATGTGAGCGGCGATACGGTGCGCGTCGTGTCCGATCGATCCCTCGCGTGGATTGACGCCGCGACCGCCGCCTCGCCTGCCTGTCCGCCACTGTGCGCTGCGTCGTTGAGCCGCCGCCGCGCGCGCTCCTCCTCCGAAGCATCCAGGTAAATCTTGATGTCCGCCGCAGGGAAAACGACCGTCCCGATGTCGCGTCCTTCCATCACGACGCCACCCTCCCCGCCCATCTCCCGCTGACGCCAGACGAGCACGTCGCGTACACGCGGCAGCCGTGCAACCGCTGCGGCCGCCTTGTCGATCTCGGAGGTGCGGATCGCCTGCGTCACGTCGTGATCGTCAATCAACACGCGCCCGCCTTCGACGTTGATGCGAGACCGATTGGCGAGCGCGGCCACCGCCGCTTCGTCATCGAGGGGAATCCCGTCGTGCTGCGCCTTCCAGCCAACCGCCCGGTACATGGCGCCCGTATCGACGTGCCTGTACTTCAACGCCTGCGCAATCGTTCTGGCGATCGTGCCCTTGCCTGCGCCCGACGGGCCGTCGATCGCGATGATGAGTCTCTTCATTGGCCTGTGATCAGGCCAGTCTAACATGCAGGTTATAGCCCCGCGGACCCACAGGGTCCGCGCCGCGTGTCACGATTTCTCGTCACGATCTCGGGGCACGATCTCGTCATGATCTCGGGGCTCGATAGATGATCGTTCGCCCATGATGACGTGAATCGATCCAGGCTCCGATCGCGCCCCAGATGGCCGCCCCGAGCACCGCGCGACCCAAGACATTGCAATCCTCCGTGACCGATCCCTGGCAGCTGAGAACGCCGGCCGGGAATCCGATCGCGCCGCCGATGATCGCGCCTCTCGTCAGCGAATCGCCTTCAAGCGAGATGCGGACGATGCCCGTGACAGGAAGAGTGCGCGGCACGCCTCCGAGCGTGACGATCAATTCGGCGTTCGTGGCACCGACGACGCGGGCCAGCAACTGGCTGCCCGCCCGGTCCTGCACCCAGACGAGCCGTCCTGCGTACCGCGCAACCGACGAAAGCCCGATGTTCTGCGCCCGCGCAATCGACGACGATGCGAGCAGCGCGGCGATCAGCGCTGCCCGCATCAAGGAGAGACTCCCAAATGCGGGCGAATGCCGCGAGCGAGCCCGTGAAGCATCAACGAGACAACTCCTCCTGGATGATCCTTTCGTAGGCTTCGAACGGCTGCGCTCCGATGACGGGCCGCCCATTGATGAAGACGGTGGGCGTCGCCTCAATGCCTTGGCGTGTACCCTCTTCGAGATCGGCGGTGACCTCGGCGCGATGCGTGCCCTGATCGAGGCACGCGGCGAACCGATCGAGATCGAGTTCCATGGTGCCGGCATGCCGCTTCAAACCGTCCGGCGCCAGCGATTGCTGGTTCGCAAAAAGAAGGTCGTGATACTCCCAGAAATGCCCCTGGTCACCGGCGCATCGCGCGGCTTCCGCCGCACCGCGCGCCTGACTGTGAATCGGCAGTGGAAAATCCTTCCACACCAGGCGGATCCGGTCCCCATATTTGTCACGAAGTCGCGTCAGAACGGGCTCGAGCTGTTTGCAATACGGGCATTCGAAGTCGGAGAACTCGACGAGCTGAATCGGCGCGGAGGCGGGACCTCTCACCGGATCGACGGCCGCAATGGCGACAGGCTGGCGAGGCGCCTCGAGACGAATCGTCACATGTGCCGACTCGCGCAGCTCGCCAACGAACCGGGCACGCGCATCGTCGAGGTGCTGCTGGTGCAGATAGCTTGTCGCCATCGGCTTCACCTGATCGAAGGTCATGCCGCCTGGAAGCGGCAACGACCGCTCGTACATCTGCCGGATCTCAGCCTCGCTCACGGGCGCCGCTCGTTTGGGCAGTTCCGCCGCGAGCAAGTGCTCGACACTCACACCCCGCAACGCCGACTCGCGCTGCAGGAGGTACTCGGCGACGATGGCATCGAGCGCTTTCCGCCTCCCGTCGTACCACTCCTGCCGCACTCTCGCGTACGAAGCAGCCTCATGCGTCTGCCACCATGAATCGAGATCGCGCTCGTGCACGACGAGCTCGCCGATCACGGCGACGCTGACACCGGGCTCGGCCGTTTGAGCCCTCGTCGCGGCGGCGAGAGAAAGCACGGCGGCGATCACGAGCATTCCGGGAACGATTGAACGCAGCTCGCGTGTCATCTCACAGCTCCGTGTAGCACGGTTGCGTCGAGATGATCGTCCGGACGGGTTGTTGCGAATGTCCGTCGAGCACGTACGTGTACGACCAGTTCTCGTCGCGGGCACCGCTGCAGTACGCGCTGCCGGGAACGACGGTGGCGATGAAGCAGCCAAGGAACCCCAGCGCACTGTCGCCCAATGCGCGGCAGATGTTGTCGTGAAGCCGGCATCCGTCGGACGAGCGTCCGTGATAGGTCCAGCGGCCGGTAATGGCATAACGCCGATACACGTCCACGATCACGGTCCCGCCGGAGCACGACGGTACCTGATAGTTGTCGTCGACGTACTGCGGCTGGTTGAGCCATGCGTTGGTCCAGTAACTTGGACCGCCACATGGATTTGGTTTGTCGCTGCATGCCGCGCCGCAATTTCCCCAGCACGAATTGGCGTTCTTGCCGCTCGGAATATTGGCGCTCCACACAATCAACCCGCCCGGGACAGGGGCAGAGACAGGGCCCCCTGACGACCCTGTCCCCGACGAAGGCGGAACCGGCGATGGCGAAGGTGAGGATTCACCCGGTTGTGCGGGCGTCCCGCCCGAAGGCGGAGCAGCCGGCGGGGCAGTCACGCCCGCCTGCGTGATCGTGATCGTGCTGTCGGCCACGTTGAAGGTTCCGCTGCGCGATTCAGGTCGCGTGCTGTTCTCGACGCTGTACCTGATCGTGCCGGACCCGCTGCCGCCGGTATCGACGACATTGATGAAATCAGCCTCACTCCACGCATTCCACACGCAATCAGGCGGCGCCGTGACGGTCACCGTGCCCGAGAACTTGTCGGCGGAAATATTTTTCCCGAGCGGAGAGACGGAGTAGCTACACGGAGGTTTCGGCACCAGGTAGCTGATCTCGAAGTTGTCGAACGACGCGTTCGGATCGTTGGGCGCGTCGTAGTAGAAGCCGTGCCATACGCCGTCCGCATACGTCCAGTCGGACACGCGGAACTGGAACGCTTCGTCGAAGAACACGTCTATCGTCGCACCTTCGAGACGCACACCCAGGCGGTGCTTCTCGCCTGCACGGACGGTTTTCGATCCCGATCCCATGTGCTGCAGGTACCCGTTGTCGTACCGGTACACCGTCGGGCCATTCGCGTCGAGCAAGAAGTACTGATTCGAGTCGACTTTCCGGAACATCAGTCCGCCATGCGGACTCGAGGACGCGGACGTGAAGTCGACGGCGACGAAGGCGTCTCTGAGTTCCGAGTAATACATCCACGCCTCGCGTGTCGTCCCTTCGTAGTTCTTCACGACGCCATCGGTGACCAGCGTCCTGCCCTCGCCGTTCGCCCAGCGCCACTGAGTGCTGTCGGGACGAATATCGGGCGGATGATTCTGCAGATTTCGTGGTTCTTGAGGGTCCGTGAACGTGTCGTACACGCGATACGTCTTGGTCTGCGCGCTTGCGGGTAGTCCAACGGCGACAACGCCGAGCGTGAGACAGGCGATGACGGGAGCCAGGGGTCGTGGACACATGGAGGGTCTCCTTTGACCCTCGTGCCGCTCTGAAATGCACGTCGCGATCCATCACGCGCCACAGCGAGACTCGTTCGGGTCGCTTTGAAAATCGCCCGGCGTTCATCGATCTTTGTTTCCCATGATGCAGAACCGTTGACGCCTCGCGTTGGCCGAAGTACGCGGTTGCTGCGTACGGCTGGTAACATGACCCGTATGGCGTCGGGGAACAGATGGCGCGTGCCCGCCGCGATCCTCCTGATGGTGGCGGTGCTCGGGTACGTCGCCGCACCCTACTTGCGAGCAGCGTCGTTGTTTGTTCGCGCGGCCCACCTCGGCGGACGCGTCGAAGGGTTCGCAAATGATCACGCGCATGCGGTCACGGTGCTGCCACGCCACACGGTGCCGACGCGCCAGGGCGAGGTTGCGGGGCAGTTCTACCGGCCCGACAGCGGGTTTTCACGCACGGTGCTGCTCGTCCCGGGAATTCATTCGATGGGGATCGACGAGCCGCGTCTCACGGCATTGGCCAAGGATCTCGCCGGCAGCGGGGTTATGGTGATGACGATGGCGCTGCCGGACCTTCAGCGGTATCAGCTGACCCCGCGTTCGACCGACGTGATCGAGGACGTGGTGATCTGGATGTCGAAGCGGCCCGACCTGGTGCCCGACGGGCGCATCGGCCTCATCGGAATCAGCTTTGCCGGCGGGCTTTCAGTCGTCGCCGCGGGACGCCCCTCGATTCGCGACAAGCTGGCGTACGTACTCTCCTTCGGTGGTCACGCCGATCTGCCGCGCGTGATGCGGTACCTCGCCACCGGCGAGGAGGCGCAGGTGCCTGGCGTGGAGACGCACCCGCCGCACGACTACGGCGTGGCGGTCATCCTTTACGGCCTCGCCGATCAGGGCATCGTCCCAGCCGACCAGGTTGCACCGCTGCGCAAGGGGGTTGAGACATTTCTCTTCGCTTCGCAGCTGACACTGGTCGACATGAACCAGGCAAACGCCACGTTCCAGAAGGCTCGCGACTACGTGAAGACGCTGCCGGAACCCGCGGCGACCTACATGACTTACGTCAACGATCGCAACGTGGCGAAGCTCGGCCCGGCGGTCGTGCCCTATCTCGACGCGCTGGGCGCAGACTCGCCCACGCTGTCGGCCGATCGCGCGACGGATCTTCCCACGGCACCGGTCTTCCTGCTGCACGGGTCAGAAGACGTCGTGATTCCGCCGGTGGAATCGGTGCTCCTCGGGAACTATCTTCGCGAGAGGAACGTCGACGTGCACCTTCTGCTGAGCGAGCTCATCACGCACGCGGAGATCGATCGCACGGCCGCGGTTACCGAGACGTGGAAACTCGTGTCATTCTGGGCGAATGTCCTCAAGAGATAAGAACGCGAAGGGATCCGGGATCCGGGATCGGGGATCCGACGACGGACGCAAGGGGCAGCGGCTCCAGAAGATCATTTCGCAAGCGGGGATCGCGTCGCGCCGTGCCGCCGAGAAGCTGATCGCCGAAGGGCGCGTGACCGTCAATGGAGCGACGGTCAGCGAGATGGGTACCAAAGCCGACCCCGCGCAGGACGACATCCGCGTCGATGGCCGGCGGATCAAGGCGACCGCGCGGCTTCGCTACATCCTCCTTTACAAACCCGCAGGCTTCGTCACGACGCGATCGGATCCGGAGCGACGGCGGACCGTCATCGATCTGCTCGTGGGCGTCAGAGAGTATGTGTACCCGGTAGGGCGGCTCGATTACGACACCGAAGGGCTGCTACTCCTCACCAACGACGGCGACCTTGCCGCAAGGCTGACGCACCCCCGGCACGGTGTCGAGCGCACCTACGAGGCGCGCGTGGCCGGCATGCCGGATACCGATGCCATCGATCGGCTCCGCCGCGGCATCCCGCTCGATGGACGGCGGACGCTGCCGGCTGACGTCTCGCTA
>Ga0209726_10008950_pt1 | contig 10574 bp, 9 predicted proteins | sample Subgrocontami54m_FD_187453 | JGI IMG/M metagenome (GOLD analysis project Ga0209726, IMG submission 187453) | Subsurface groundwater microbial communities from S. Glens Falls, New York, USA - GMW46 contaminated, 5.4 m (SPAdes) (version 3) | ecosystem: Environmental > Aquatic > Deep subsurface >... | reverse complement strand
AAAGCGGTCGGATTCGGCTCGGCAGCGAAGTTATCCAGGTGGCCGATCCCGCCGCTGATCTGCGCCCCGCCATCGAGCGACATCTGTGGCGATTGGCGGCGAAAGAACTGCCGTCACGGGTTCTGGAATACGCGGCTGTCCACCAAGTGCCAGTGCGTCGGATCACGGTGCGCAACCAAAGATCGCGTTGGGGCTCGTGCTCGCGCCGCGGGACAATTTCGCTGAACTGGCGGCTCATCCAAGCGCCGCCTTTCGTGCGGGACTACATCTGCCTCCACGAACTGATGCATCTGCGGGAAATGAACCACTCGGCGCGGTTCTGGCGCGAAGTCGAACGGGTCTGCCCCGATTACGAAACGGCCGAGCGATGGCTGAAACAACATTCTGCTCTGCTCAAGTAACCGCGCGCTAAAGCAACTATGGTCACGTGATCGTGGACGAGTGCCACCACCTTTCAGCGGTCAGTTTTGAACAAGTGCTCCGGCAAGTGAAGGCACGCTACGTGACGGGACTGACCGCCACACCGCAACGCAAAGATGGTCACCATCCCATCATCGCCATGCAATGCGGCCCGATTCGTTTCCGCGTGAACGTTAAAGCTACTGCGCTCGCGCGCCCGTTCAAACACGTCGTCATTCCAAGGCCGACCAACTTTCGCCTTTTGCCGTCAGCGGACAAACCCGAGATGCACGAACTTTACGCCGCTTTGGCAAACAATCAGGCTCGCAACGACTTGATTGCGCTCGACCTCGTCCGCGCAGTCAAAGCCAGCCGTTCTCCCATCCTCCTGGCCGAACGCACCGGCCAGGTGGACGAGTTCGCCACGCGCTTGACTGGTTTGGTGAAACACATCGTGGTGCTGAAAGGCGGCATGGGCGCAAAACAACGTCGCGCCGTTGCCGAAAACCTGGCCGCAATTCCTGATGGCGAAGAAAGAGTGCTGCTGGCCACAGGCCGTTACATCGGCGAAGGCTTCGACGACGCGCGGCTGGACACACTTTTTCTCGCCACGCCAATTTCCTGGCGCGGTACGCTGCAACAGTACGTTGGCCGCCTCCATCGGCTGCACGACAATAAACGCGAGGTTGTCGTTTACGATTACGTGGACGGTTGCGTACCGGTGCTGACAGCCATGTATTACAAGCGCGTGCGTGGTTACGAAGCAGTGGGCTACACGATTCAGGACGAATCCGAGCTGCCATCCCTTGGTGGCCATCCTAAACACGCAGAGACCCGCAGACAGTGGAAGCAAAGGTGGGTTTTCTTCACCTTGATGAAGAACTGTTGCCATCGCCGAGACGGTTGAAACGGGAATTCCAGCGTGTATCGGCGCTTCTCATTCGCCAGTCGTTCCAGCAAGGGCCTGATCGCTGTCGGCATCGGGATTGAAAATGCCCTGTCTTCGCCCCCCTTCGGATGGGGGAAGGTGATCTTGTTTTCACGAAAGTCCACACAGGTGAGCGGAATCCGCGTCTCGCGAAGCCTGCAACCGGTGTTGAGGCTGATCTCGAAGGATATCTGCATCCACTCCGGTTCTTCGCGCAATGCTTGACAGATCTCCACAATCTCTTGGTCGGTCAACTCCGGCTTTTTGGCCGGCTTCTCTCTGCGGATTCTGATGCTGACCAGCGGATTCGCATCCGCGTGCCCCATACGAACCGCTTCCCCCATAATGAGCGAGAGAAGCTTCAGTTCGAGGATGGCGGTATTTCTGCGGACCGTCTTGCCGGTGCGTTTTTTGAAATTGGTACGCCAGTCCACGTACTCGATCCCGAGCCTGTAGGTGATCTGTCTCGGGGCATGAATTCGCTGGCGTTGCAGCCAGAGCGCAATCCATTTCCATGCGTCTTCGTATCGGTCCAGTGTTTTTTTGGTTTCGCAATGTCGCGCGAAGAATTTCGGGACCCATGAGTCCCACGTAGCGCCGTTGACGACGGGCACTCTCCGATACTCCTTCGCCTCCAACTCGGCGCGCAGGATTTTTGCCTTTATGGTGTCGTTCGGATCGTCGGCCCGAAAGCCGGTGGATTTGTCGTGCTTTTTTCTGTCGGAATCGAGATACTGGATGTACCAATACGGCGAGCGGTTTTTATGATAGAGATAGGCCATAATCATCAATTCTATTTTAGTGCAAGTAGTGCAGGAAACGCCCTGCACTTTGGTTGAAACCTCAATGATTACGACCAGTCCGAACCACTTAAAATCACGTTAGCCGTGAGACGGGTTCGATTCCCGTACGCGCTACCAACTTCCGGAATTAACCAAATCTTCCACCGCCTGACGACAAGAACCGCAACCGTCGCCGGACGGGCGGTTGGCGGACGGTTCGACGTGGAAGCGCGGCGGCTCATACACACCCGTTGACCAAACGATTGCGGTTTTTCCCGGTTCCATATTCATGGTTAAAAAACCTATAAACGCCGGTTGACACGCAAGGAAGCCTGAAATACAACCCCAGCATGAAAGCAGCCGTGATAGACCACAACATGCTCTCGAATTTCTGTTCAAGTTAGTCTGCCATGTATTTCGCTCAAACAAAGGTCTCTCCTTCGATTCTTTCTTTGGGCAGTTTGCTGCTGGCGAGTGGTTGGTTCGTAGCGGCAGTCGTTTTTCTCGTGCATGGTGCGGGCACAGCAAATGACACAGTTCCAGACTTTTGGGTGACGATCTTTTTCATGTGTGGACCTTTCGCTGTTTCACTTGCAGGAGTTGTCTTTCAGCTCCGGCGACGCGACCGCAGCGCATTTCACAAGATGGACTGGATTGCCATCGTATTGGCCGGCATCATTGCAGTTGGATACGTCGGTTTTATTGCGTCTCTTTACTTGTCCACACAGAGATTGAGGCGAGAACAGCCTAATCGCCAGAGCGCTGCAGCGCCTATGAGGGTTGTCAACAGTCTTGAGGGGTTGAAGTAAAAGTTTTTCAGTGGGACGTTCAACGCGCGGAGCGCAACGGAGTGAAGCGAAGTAGCGCGCGGCCGCGAGTTGACGGCGAACAGTGGATTGAGTAGATCATTCCCACCGGCGGTTGTCTTGATGGACGACGCCCCGCATGAACACATTTCAAATCATCTTTACACCGGCCAGCGCCGCCGAAGTCGCGCGGCTGCCGAAGGAGTTGCAATTGCAGATCCTGGGCGAGTTTCGCGGGTTGCCGCAGCAGGTCATCGGCACCGAGTTGGACGCTTTTGGCAAACTGGAGCGCGGCGGGCGCAGCTTGCACCGGTTTCGCGTCGGGGATTACCGCGTTTATTTTGAGCGGCACGAACTCGGCGTGCTGGTGCATCGCATCCTGAGCCGGAACACGCTCAAGGATTTCTTTTATCGTTCCGGTTTGAAAGTCGAGGAAGACGAGGCGCTTCAGCAGAACCCGAAATTCTGGGAGATGATCGAAGCCGCCCGTTCGCCGAAGTAGGGTCTTCCGACCGCCGACATCTGCCCTCTGTTATTGCACGTCTTCGCCCAGTTCCACATTCCAGTACGCGAGATCAATGAAGTGTTTCCAACTGTCGTGATGGTCGAGGCTGAAATTGATCTGCACAAACGGGCGCCACTTGGGCCGTTTGGGTTTGCGGACCAGATGGAGGCCGGCTTCCTGCGGGGTGTGATTGGCCTTGCGCGTGTTGCAGGTGATGCACGAGCAAACAATGTTCTCCCACGTGGTCGGCCCGCCGCGATCGCGTGGCATCACGTGGTCGAGATTCAAGTCTTTCCGATCAAACACCTCGCCGCAGTATTGGCAGGTGTTCTTATCGCGCTCAAAAATGTTGTGCCGCGTGAATTTCACTTCCTTCTTCGGCAGCCGGTCGTAGGCGAGCAGCAGGATCACGCGCGGCAGCCGGATGCGGAAGGAGATGGTGCGGATGGATTCGGGATGCGGGGCTTGCTGCGACAGATCATGCCAGGCGGAAAAATTGTACGTCTGGAACGAGCCGTCGGCGTGGTCGAGGACGACCTGCGCGTGGCCCTGGAAGAGCAGGGTGAGAGCGCGCCGCGCGGTGCAGACATTGACGGCCTGCCAAAGGCGGTTTAACACGAGCACATGTTGGTTTAGCACCGAGCTCATAATTCAAACAACGCTGGAGCGGAGGCTAGCACAAACGCGGCGCGGATGTCAATTTCCGCACTCAAATCGTTGCTAACAACCGAGGCTGTCCGCTAACCTTGCCGGATGAAACAGTTGTTCGCCCTCTTCGTTCTGGTGCTGGCCGTCGGCGGGTTGCCCGCCTGCGCGCAAAGTCTGGACGATCAATACGTCGGCATTTACAACCTCATTCAGCAGGCCGACGGCCTCACCGCCACCCAGCCCGCCGAGGCGTTGACCAAATATCTGGCCGCCCAAACTTCGCTGCAACGACTCCAGAAACTCAATTCCGACTGGAATCCCAAAGTCGTCAACTTCCGGCTCACTTACCTTGCGGACAAAATTTCCGAACTGTCCAACGCGAAACCCAAACCAACGGCCCCGGTGGTCGCGCCAAGGCCGACCAAGCCGGCGTTGGCATCACCCGCACCCGCCGCTGACATCAAGCCGACACTTGCGCCCGAAGCCGAGCAGCAGATCCGCGGGTTGCAGGACGACGTGCGGCGGTTGCAGGCGGACAAGGCGATTTTGGAAGCCAAGATTCGGGAAGCCCTCGCCACGCAGCCCGCCGCGATTGACCCGCGCGAACTCGTCAAGGCGCAGGACAAAATCCAGTCGTTGCTCAAGGAAAACGAATTGCTCAAAGCCAGTGCCGGTCCGGAGCCGGGCAAGCTCACGCCCGCCGCCGACACCAAGGAGCTGGAGGAAACCAAGCGCGCCCTCGTTGACTCCAATCGTAAACTGGCCGAGCAAACGGCGCGCGCGAGTTCACTGGACGCCGAAAAGGAGGCCCTGCAGAAACGGCTCGCCGTCCTGACCGCCGACACCGAAGGCACGAATAATCCGGCCCGTCTCCGGCAGGCGCTCCAGGACGCGAACCGCAAGGTGGCCGAGCAGACCGCTGCGGCGTGCCAGCTCGCGTCGGAGCAGGAAGTGTTGCAACAACGCATGGGCAAATTATCCGCGAGCGCTGAAGCCGCCGACGCTTTGCGCGCCGAAAATGAATTGCTCAAACAACAGCTCGCGCAGATCAAGCGCACGGCCCCGCCGGCCAGCCAGGTGGAGGAGAGCCGTCGTCGCTCGGCGGAAGCCGAGTCGCGCCTGGCCGCGCTGCAATCGGATGCCGAGGTTTTACGCCTCGAAAAGACCGCACTGGAAAGTCGGTTGAAAAAAGCCGCCACCGTTCCGGCCAAGACTCCCGGCCGTCGGGATTCGGACCTGCAGCGCATCAAACAACTGGAGGCAGAGCGCGATGCCGCGCAGAAGAAACTGGCGGCAGGCAGCAAGGAATCGCAGCCAGTTCCGGATCGAGAACTGGCCGCAAAGGTGGAAAAATTGACGCAGGAGATCGCCGGGTTGCGCGCGCGCCTGAATGTGTTTGAGGCGCGGGCCGTGCCCTACAGCGTCGAGGAGTTGGCGTTGTTCAAGCAGTCCGCACCGCTACCCATCACGGCGGACAGCGCCGCCGGGAAGAAATTAATTCAACAACTGCCCGCCGGCACGACGGCGCTCGCCGCGGCGGCGCAACGGCATTTCGCCGCGAAGGAGTTCGACCAGGCCGAGGCGAAGTACCAGGACATTTTACGGCAAGACGAGAAAAACAGCGCCACCCTGGCGAACCTGGCGCGCGTGCAGATCGAGAACAACCACTTCGATGAGGCGGAAAAGAATATCCGTCTGGCGCTGACGGCCGTGCCCGACGATGGTTACAGCCTGTTCATTCTTGGCTACCTGAAACTGCAACAGGAAAAATACGATGAAGCGCTGGACCCACTGAGTCGTGCGGTGAAGGTCAATCCGAACAGCGCGGAGATTCAGAACTGCCTCGGCGTGACGCTGAGTCATCAGGGCCTGCGCGGTCCGGCGGAAACGGCGTTTCGCAAGGCCATTCAGGTTGACCCGGCCTATGGCAATGCGCACAACAACCTGGCCGTGATGTATGCCGGGCAAACGCCGCCGCTCGTCGAACTCGCCCGCTGGCATTACCAAAAAGCCCTGGCGGCCGGGCAGCCGAAGAATCCGGACCTGGAAAAAATTCTGGAGCAGAAAGCCGCGACGCCGGCGAAGTGAACACGGAGCGCGGGCGGTTCCTCGCCCGCAGCGCGTCGCCCAACCCGGCAGCGGCAATAAATTCCGCAGCCCCTTCCCTCTTGCGCGCTGCGACCGGGGACCGGTCGCGCTCCATCGGTCCAATCAGTTGCTCCCGTGGGACAGCAGTTTTAAGATCGCCCGCGTATTGAGCGCGGCTTTGGGGACGAAGCTGCTTTGCTCGACGAATTCCGGGAGCTTGGCGCCGTCGGGGCTGCGCTCGGAGCAATGGTCGTTGTCGCCCCAGGGCCCGAGGCCATCAAGCGTGGGCACGGCGTCCCAGATCTGATTCCCGTCGCTCAAGCCGCCGCGTTCCTCGAGATTGGTTGGGTAACCCAACTCCTCGCCCGCCTGCCGCCAGAACTCGAACAGCCGATCCGTGCTGGCATTGCGTGGCCAGGGCCGGCATTCGGTCAGAATCTCAACCTGGATTTCGCAGGGAAATTTATCTGTCACCGCCTTAACCTCGCCGGGGCCGGCCAATGCGAGCAAGGCGGACTTCGCCTGCTGGTAAACTTCGGGGGTGAACGCGCGAAATTCTCCTTCCGCCATCGCTTCATGCGGAACGCGATTCAGCACTGTGCCGCCGGTGACGGTGGCGACGTTGAAGGTGAGGTCGCGCGAATAATCGGTGAGCGCGGCGATGCGCGGGAGCAGTTGCGCGAGTTGCACCACGGCGTTGGCGCCGTGGGAATGTTTTCCGCCGGCGTGCGCGCCGCGGCCGGTGGCGGTCACCCGCCAGGCCGCCCGCCCTTTGCGCGCCACGGCCAGCAGATGTTCATTGCCCAACCGGCCTTCAGCTTCAAATACGAGGGCGGCGAGCGTGTGGGCGTCGAAGTGGGCGCGGCAGACATCGCCAAAGTCCGTTGCCAACATTTCCTCGGATGAATTCAGAAAAAGATTCCACGTCGTCGCCTCGAAGGCGGCGGGCGCGTGCGTCTGCAGCGCCTTCAGCACGAGCCACAACATCACCGTGCCGCCCTTGATGTCCTGCGTGCCGGGACCGAAGATGCGGTCGCCTTCGACCTGCCAGCGGAAATGATTGCGCGCCTCTTCCTCCGGCGGAAAGACGGTATCAAGATGCGAGATCAGGGCGAGGTTTTTGGGTCCGCATCCGCGCCGGGTGAGGACGAAATGATCGCCGAATTTAGGATTCGTGGACGGAACAAACTCCGCCGTGAAACCCAGCGGCACGAAGGCATCGGCGGTGAATTGGCCGAGATGTTTTAGGCCGGCGCGGTTCAGGGTGAAGCTGTTGATCCCCACCATTTGCCGGAGCATTTCCAGCGCGGCGGGAAGTTGGGCTTCGAGGTATTGATTCAGGGACGTTTTATCGAGCATGGCGGAAGGGTGAAAGTTTTGGCCGTTTGGTCAACGTAGCGGAGTTCCAGTAGTGGAGCGCCGAGTTGGGGGGCGGCGCTCCGTCACCGGCGCACCGACTCGACGTGTTTGCCGCGAATCTTCGGGGTGTTGAAATCCCAGAGCAACCAGTCGTCGTCGGGGACGAAACGGTTGAGTTTGGCGTCCCACTTTTTCGGGAGATTCTTGTTGAGTTTTTCGACGAAGGGCAGGAGCGGACGCCGGGGCGGGAATTGTTTTTCGTGCCGATCCAGGGCGATGTCCGTGTGCCAGCCGAAGCGTTTGCGATAACGCGCGAAGCCGAAGCCATCGAAGAAATTCTCGCCGCCGACAAGCGGGATGTACCACAGGCTCGGAATGCCGCGCGGATTTTCCTTGATGGGAATTTCCATTTCCAGGCGTTGCAGCAACGCCAATCCGCCGGGATCAGCCTTCAGCCGTGCGCGGAGTTCGTGCAAGGCGGGAAACACGACCGGCGGGCTGACAAAGAGGACGGGCTTGTGCTGGAGGGTCGCCATGATGATCTCGTGCGGCGTGCCGACGCTGTAAATGTTCGTTGGGCAATAGGAGATGCTGAAGTCGCTAGTGTCCACCATCCGCAGGTCAATGTGGAGCGTTTCCCAGAATTGCTTCGCGCACCAGGCGCGGGCCTGCGCCCCCGACTTGCCGCCGCGGTAGGTCCAGCGTTGGCGGATGCGGTCGCCGCTCTTCACATCTTCGCGCCCGTATTCGTGCAAGCCGCGCACGTCCGGCTTGAACCATGGGTCGAACACGGTGACGCCCATCTCCTGCAAAAACTGGCTGACCCGATTGCGCCAGCCCGATTGCTTCTCAGCAGTTCGCGACGCGACAAAATCCATCGGGCCGGAAAGATAAACGCGCGCGCCCTGCAACAACCGACTGTTTCGTTTCGTGCGTGGCATGGGCGGGACGATAAGGTTCGCCGGTTGGCGACTCAAGTCTGGAGAAAGCCAGCGGCGCTGCTTACTATTGACCCCAATCCGGCGCGGGGGTAAAGAGTTTGCCATGCCGCGCCAACTGCACCTCGAATATCCCGGGGCGATCCATTGTGTCAAAAGTACGGAGCGACCCCTTTATGCGACCAGACCGGATGACGAGACTTTATTGCTTCGACAGGGATCGAAAAGCTGTTAACACTTGATAATCACTTGCAGGCCGTTCGCCTATTTGGTCTAATCTGGATCTAGTAAACAAACCTGCGCCGAATGATGACTACTTCTCCGAAACTTCCAAAGGGGAAATCGAAGTTTGCATCTTATGCGGAGCGATTCATTACTATCCATGGATTTCTTGCCGCTGTTATCGGAATTGCGATAGGTGTTGGTGGATCGTTGTTGACGGGTAAAGTGTGGATTCGCACCATCATTCGGAATGAAATTAAACTTCAGGGTGAGCCCACAATTAAGTTATACGAAGCTGATTCGCGCTTTTATACTGACCGTGAAGATGATGGTTTCCGCACTCTCGATGAGGTTCTTACCATTTATGAAACACGGAAGAATGACTTTTCAAGGGACGAATATGAAAATGCCCTGCACAAGTACCTGTATCATCTTTCTTTGTCGCAGAAACCTGACCTGAATCAATATCGCTTCGAGAAGCTGCTACAGCGTTTCCGTGATGGCGCGATCACTTCAACGCTCGAAGATCAAATTAACATCGGATGGTTTAGATTTTCGTTGGGCCAATTGAGTGATGCTCGACAAACATTCGACAAGGTTGCACGAATCGCGACCGCAGAACGATCTGACCAACAAGCCGACGCGTACTTCGGTCTTTTCTATTGTTCGCTTGCTAAAGGAGACACACAAGAGGCAATGAAATTCATAGACTCGGCATGTGCCAGCAACCCTTATCAGTATCGGTTCTGGGCGTTTAATGGAAACAATGCGCTACAAGCGCGGTACGCATCTCTTTATGAGCGATTTGCCGAGACGGCCAGATTTATTGGAGAGGAATCACAACGCAGAATATCTTCCAACATGAGCACTAACAAATGATGAAAAATCAGCGGCAAGTAATGCTGGCTCTTCAAGAAAAGAGCGGCGCGTAAGTGTTTTACGGATTGAGATGCGACCGGCCGCCGGGCAATGCGCTGGTGGAGGAGGCGTTGGCGTAAAGGGGGCGCTCCGCCGAAGCTTGGTTAGTTTGGTGATCGCGTGACTATAAACATGTCACGCCCTGACGGGCTTTGCTTTGCGGCTTGGCGTTGAAAACAAGGTGGTCGGCGACAATTTCGCAATCGCTGTTGGCAGGTAGGGCGGAGCCGGAAATTTGCGTCGTCAGTCGGGCGCGGGTTCGTTAAATTCAACGGGTGTTATCGCCGAAACCGTGGAAACCCGAAGCTGTGCTGCGCCTGCTGCTTGGGATATTCCTATGTGTTGCCATCGGCGCGTTGCTGACCCTGCTCGTGCGAGGAGCGAATGCCTCGAAGCCGGAACTGTCGCTCGGTCGGATGATGGTGAGCGTGTTGAGTTTTCAGGGCGCGGCGCTGGCGCTGGTGTGGCGCTTTATCCGCGAGCACGAAATGAACTGGGCCGAGGCGTTCGGTTTTCGCAACCGGCGGGGTCGCGCCCTCCTGCTGGGCACCCTGGCCGTGTTCATATTTTCCCCCGTGGGCCAATTGTTACAACTCCTGTCTTTCAAACTTCTGACCTGGCTGCACCTCGACCCAACCGCGCAAGCGGCGGTAGAAGTTTTGCGCGGCGCCAGTCGCGGGCCGGGGCTGATTGGGTTTGTGCTGATCACGGTCGTTCTCGTGCCGCTGGCGGAGGAGTTGGTCTTTCGCGGGATTCTCTATCCAGCAATCAAATCCGCGGGCTTTCCGCGCCTGGCGCTCTGGGGCACATCGGTGTTTTTTGCGGCCATCCATTTCAATCTCGCCATTTTTCTGCCACTGCTCCTGCTGGCGCTGGTGCTGACTTGGCTCTACGAAAAAACGGATAATCTGCTCGCGACGATCGCGGCTCACAGCCTGTTTAACGCGGCCAACCTGGGCTTGTTCTTTCTGTCCGAAGAAT
>Ga0209726_10008947_pt1 | contig 10578 bp, 12 predicted proteins | sample Subgrocontami54m_FD_187453 | JGI IMG/M metagenome (GOLD analysis project Ga0209726, IMG submission 187453) | Subsurface groundwater microbial communities from S. Glens Falls, New York, USA - GMW46 contaminated, 5.4 m (SPAdes) (version 3) | ecosystem: Environmental > Aquatic > Deep subsurface >... | reverse complement strand
ACCTGCAGTTCGTCGCCGATCCTGCGTTGTGCGGCGCACCAACGAACGCGAGTTTCTTGTAGCTACAGAGTTGACTGTTCCAGTCAGGCCAATACCAGCCAGTTACCGGTTTTTGTGAACCCTTGCCTGATCCGCACTGAGATACGCCCCTAAGCCGCGCGGGTGAGGGAAGAACCATTGAACCGCACCCGAGATTGCTGTAGATTGCCCAATCGCCAACAAATACACTACCGTTCGAATCCCCGGCGATTCGCTGAAAAAGGGGAATCTCGAATGGAGATAAGAAGTACATGTATGCAAACTCCGGAAACCGATACAGGACCACTGCGCCGACATCAGCCTGCCGATGCGGGCTGCCGCGCGGATTGATCCTCCGATCGCTTGACGAAACGCGCGCCGTGCTCGCTCCGCGGTGTCTGGAACAAGGTGCCCTGAAGGCCTCGGCCATGGAGCGGGATTCGGCACAAGCTGCGCGCGCCCGCGTATGACGGCGTCATCCGCGGACCTGATGTGGAGACCGATCCGGACGCGCTTTCAGGCGCACTAACCGATCACACGGGGCAACACACTAGATCAAGCCCATGAAGCTCTATGATTTCGGTCCCGCCCCCAGTGCCCAGCGGGTGCGCATGTTCCTCGCCGAAAAGGGACTCGAGGTTCCGATCGTCGAGCTTAACGTGCGTGATGGCGATCAGTTTCAGGAACCGTTCGCGACCATGAACCCGTTCCACTGCGTCCCGTTCCTGGAGCTCGACGATGGCACCGTGATCGCGGAATCGGTCAGCATTTGCCGCTATCTGGAAGAATTGCATCCGAAGCCATCCCTCTTTGGCCGCGACGCGGTGGAGCGGGCGACCGTCGACATGTGGAACCGGCGGATTGAGCTTGACGGTTTCATGCCCATCCTGCACGCGTTGCGCAATCACCTTCCGCCATTTCAGGGACGCGTCGTGCCCGGCACCCGGACCAGCCTCGAGCAGCTGCCGGCGATGGTAGAACGCGGGAAACAGATGCTCGAGATATTCCTCGCCCGACTCGATCCACAGCTGGCGAAACATGAATTCGTCGCGGGGCCCAATATCAGCATTGGCGATATCACCGGCTATTTCATGATGACCATGGCGAACCGCCTCGAGATAGAGACCAAAGGACGCTACCCAAGCGTTTTCCGTTGGCATACCGAACTGTCAGCGCGCCCTAGCGCAAGATTCTGAGCAGGAGCGCCGATGAATCGACCCGTTTGCCTAGTGACAGGGGTAGGGCCCGAAAGGGGAACCGGGGCCGAGATCGCCCGCCGGTTCGCGGCCGGCGGATACAGCGTCGCTATGCTGGCGCGTGATGCGCGGCGCCTGGCGGATCTTGAAAGCAAGTACGACGGCGCGCGCGCGTTTCCGTGCGACGTTGGCAATTTGGAGGCGCTGGTCGAGACTGTCGCCCGCGTGCGCGGCGAGCTGGGGGATCCTGCGGTCGTCGTGCATAACGCGCCGCGCTCCGTGCGCGGAAGCATTCTTGAACTCGATCCCGACGATCTGGAGCGGAACTTCCGAGTGAACACGACGGCGCTGCTGTATCTCGCCCGCGAGACGATCCCCGCGATGCTGAGGGCCGGCGCGGGCGCCATCATGGTGACCGGAAACACCTCCGCGACGCGGGGCAAGGCGCACTGGGGCTTCTTCGCCTCCACGAAAGCGGCCCAGCGGATCCTGGCGGAGTCGATTGCCCGAGAGTTCGGCCCCAAGGGCATCCATGTCGCCTACTTCATTATCGACGCCATGATCGACACGCCCCGGACCAGACCTGTTCTCGCGCCGGACAAGCCTGACGACTTTTTCGCCAAACCTTCCGCGATCGCCGAGGAGATCTTCCGCGTCGCGCACCAGGACCGTTCAGCCTGGTCGTTCACGGTGGAACTCAGACCGTTCGGGGAAAGCTGGTGAGTGCTTAGAGAAAATGGTGTGGAAAAAATCGTTGCAAGAATCTGCTGCCCGAAAAGCAGCACGATAAAGTTAGTATCGATCGAGCGATGAAGCGGCTCACGCGGATGCTGAGCGCGATTGATAGACCGGCGAGGGCAAAGCCTTTGCGCCGCCCCTGCGATTGTTGTAGATTGCCCGGTAGTTAGACTATTTGGCAGGCGCATCTTGGATTGCCCGGCGGATTGATTCTTCTATCGCTTCGATGAAACTAGAACTGCAGTCCCGCAACGCCCTGATCGCAGGGGGCTCCCGCGGCATCGGCCGCTCGATCGCACTGGCCTTCGCCCGGGCCGGCGCGAACCTCAGCATCTGCGCGCGCGGGGAGGCTGCGCTGCGCCAGACCGAGTCCGAACTGAATGCTGTAGGGCACAAGGTGCATGCCGCGGTCTGTGACCTCGCCGACGGCGCGGCGCTCGCGCGCTGGGTCGACGATGCGGCCGCGACGCTCGGCGGCATCGACGTGCTGGTGAACAATGCCTCAGGTTTTGGCGCGAGCGACGATGAAGCCGGCTGGGCCGTGAGCATCCACGTAGATCTGCTAGCCCCGGTGCGCGCTTCCCGCGCGGCGCTGCCTCATTTGGAGCGCTCGAAAGGTTCGATCGTGCACATATCCTCGATCGCGGGCCTGCTGCCGAGCGCGCGCACCCCGCCCTACGGCGCGGTCAAGGCGGCGTTGATCCAGTACACGAAAACGCAGGCTGCGCAGCTCGCCGACAAGCACATCCGCGTGAACTGCATCGCGCCGGGCTCGGTCGAGTTTCCCGGCGGCGTCTGGGAGAAACGCAAGACCGGCGATCCGCAGCTCTACAACGCCGTGCTCGATTCGATTCGCTTCGGGCGCCTGGGCTCGCCCGAGGAAATCGCGAACGTGGCGTTGTTCCTGGCAAGCGACGCGGCGAGCTGGGTCACCGGCCAGACCATTGCGGTGGATGGCGGGCAGATGCTGGCCTGAGCAACGGCAGAATTGGAGTAAGCGCCAATGCAGCTCAGCAAGGATCGAATACCTACGGCCCCGAAGGGTTCGACAAGATGGTGCGGCCAGAATGCACCGGACCGATTAATTACATCGGACAAGCCGATGTTGCGTTCGATATCGAAACACTATCGCAAGGACGTCGAGATGCATATCGCCGCGCTCAACCATGCAACGCGCAATATCGCACCGGATCGCATGCATGCATATGTGCTGGGGCAACTACGATGGCCCGCACCACCATGACATCGAATTCAAGGAACTGATCGATCTCGTCCTGAAAATGCGCCCGCTCGGACTTTCGATTGAGGGGGCCAATCCCCGCCATGAGCATGAATGGAAGCTCTGGAACGGTCGTGACCTTGGCCGTGAGATCGTGCTTCTGCCCGGCGTGATCAACTCGGTAACCAACCGGATAGAGCATCCCGAACTTATCGCCGATCGATTGTGTCGATATGCCGAGTGCGTGGGAAGAGAAAATGTTATCGCTTCGACAAACTGCGGCATGTCATCGCAGGCTGGTCACAGCAAGGTGGATCCCGATATCGGCTGGGCAAAATACGGCTCGATGGCCGCGGGCGCAAGACTGGCGAGTGACCGGCTCTGGAACTGAAACCCCGGGCTGCCAATTGCTGAAGGGCATCGAATTCCGCTTACCTATTGCGGCGATGGCGTATCAACACTTGGAACGCCTGGACGGTTCGGGTTTTCCGCGCGGCCTTTCGGGCGCAGCCATCTGCAACGCAACATGCCGATGCGCTTATCAACCATCGCGATCATCGCGATCCCCCTTGAGGGGACCCGTAGGGGTGGCGTAAGGCGGATAAGCACTATTTCTAAACCTTCCGAAATACAATGTCCCGCACCCCGTGACCCAGCTTCAGGCCGCGGCTCTCGAACTTGGTCAGCGGCCGGTAGTCGGGCCGCGGCGCGAATCCCGACGCGGTGTTGGCGAGCGCAGGCTCCGCGGCGAACGCCGCGAGGATCTGCCCGGCGTACTCCTCCCAGTCCGTGGCGGCATGCAGGTAGGCGCCTGAAGCGAGGCGCGACGCGAGCAGCGCGACGAACGGGGGCTGGATCAGCCGGCGCTTGTGGTGGCGCTTTTTCGGCCACGGGTCGGGAAAGAAGATATGCGCGCCGGCGAGCGTCGCAGGCGCGATCATGCGCTCAAGCACTTCGACCGCATCGTGCTGGACGAGGCGCAGATTCTTCAGCTCATTTTCCGCAACCAGCTTGAGCAGGCTGCCCACGCCCGGCGTGTGCACTTCGATTCCGAGGTAATTGTTCTCCGGATGCGCCTGCGCAATCCTCGCCGTGGTTTCGCCCATGCCGAATCCGATCTCGAGGATGGTCGGCGCGCGCCGGCCGTATACCTGTTCGAAATCGAGCGCGGCCGGCGCGTAGGCGATGCCGTAGACCGACAGCAAGGTATCGACCGCGCGCCGCTGCGCGTTGGATACGCGGCCCTGGCGCAGCACGAAGCTGCGTATCGGCGGATGGGAAGATCGGGGCATGGGCGCCCGCTTGAGTGCCGGGACCTCGCCCAGCAGGTTTCAGGCGGCCTTGCCGATGATGCCGGTCGTGGGGGAGCTCGGCGCGGCGGCGTACAGTTTCTTCGGCATGCGCCCGGCGAGATAGGCCTCGCGCCCGGCCTCGACCGCTTTTTTCATCGCCTGCGCCATCAGCACCGGATTTTTCGCGGCCGCCACCGCAGTGTTCATGAGCACGCCGTCACAGCCCAGTTCCATCGCGATCGCGGCGTCGGACGCAGTGCCCACGCCCGCGTCGACGATTACCGGTACCTTGGCGTTTTCCAGGATCAGCTGCAGGTTCCACGGGTTGAGTATGCCCATGCCCGAGCCGATTAGCGAGGCGAGCGGCATCACCGCGACACAGCCGATTTCCTCCAGACGCTTGGCCAGGATTGGGTCATCGCTGCAGTACACCATCACCTTGAAGCCGTCCTTGACCAAGGTTTCGGCAGCCTTGAGCGTTTCCATCATGTTCGGAAAGAGGGATTTCGGGTCGCCCAGCACTTCGAGCTTCACCAGTTCGTGACCGTCGAGGAGTTCGCGCGCAAGGCGCAGCGTGCGCACCGCGTCGTCTGCGGTGTAGCAGCCGGCGGTATTGGGCAGATAGGTGTATTTCGACGGCGGCAAGGCGTCCAGAAGCGACGGCTCGCCCGCATTCTGGCCGATGTTGGTGCGGCGTATCGCCACGGTGACGATCTGCGCGCCGCTCGCCTCGACGGCACGCCGCGTCTCGTCGAAGTCCTTGTACTTGCCGGTGCCGATGAGCAGGCGCGAGGCATAAGCCTTGCCCGCGATGGTGAGGGAATCCATATATGCCTATGCAGTTTCTGCGACGCTCACGCGCGCGTCGCAGGAGACGGGGAAGTTGACCGAGTTGGCGATGAAGCAATGCTCGTGCGCCTTCTCGTGCAGTCGTTTGGCGGCGTCCGGATCGCTGCCTTTGGCGATGACGACCTGTGGCCGCAGGCTGACTTCGGTGAAACGCATCCTGCCTTCATGCAGCTGCATGGTGCCACTGGCATCGTCCGAATAGGCGACGACGTGCACGCCCGCGCGCGCCGCTTCCGCAAGATAGGTGAGCATATGGCAGGTCGAGAGCGAGACGACCAGCAGGTCTTCCGGGTTATGCCGCGAAGAATCGCCGCGGAAAACCTTGTCGGCCGAACCCGGCAGCGGCGGCTTGCCCGGGATTTCCGTGAGGTGGTCGCGCGAGTAACTTTCGTACGAACTGGTGATGCCTTTCGCGGCGCCGGTCCAAGTCACTCTGGCGCTGAAATGATGAATCTGCGCCATGTTCAACCGCCCCCGACCGCGACCACGATTTCCAGGTGGTCGCCGTTGGCGAGCGCAGTCTGCGCAAAACGGCTGCGCGGCACGATCTCCCCGTTGCGCTCGACCGCCACGCGCTTGCCCGCGAGCTCGAGCCGCTCGAGCAGCGCGGCGATGTCGATGTCCGGCTCGAAGCGCTGGACGGCGCCGTTAACATTAACTTCAATCACTTTTCGGGACCTGTGTGAGCGGGCGGATGCAGCGGCGGCCGAACTTTACGCAAGCAACGCCCGCGTTTCGCGCCGCTCGCGTCCGCCCGCGGAACCGCGTGGGAGACAATTGTAATTTTACGACAGTTCCAGCTACAGGTCATCCCTGTGCGCAACGCCCGGTTGCCTGGGCGCCCTGCCCCACGTATGCTCGGCCTTTGCACCCGAGGTCCCAAGCCCGCAGACGGCTTGGATCAACAAGCCTGCCCGCTTCCTGCCCTGCCAACAGACGGGCTTCGCTGCGTGTAAGACGCCAAGTGCCGGCGGATGGGAACCTGAGCATGCATGACTCCTACCTCGATTTTGCCAACTCTGCGCTGGGCGCCAGGCTTGTCAATGCGCTGCGGCTGCCCAAACCGCTGGTGCTGGAGCGCTACCAGGCGGGCCAGCCCGTCATCAAGGGCTTGGTGCTGCTCGGCGGCGGAGGCGAAGCGCAACTTCTCGACGCGCTCGCGGCGGCGCTCAAGTCCATGAATGCGCAAACGCTGGCCCACGCGGGCTTGCCGCAGTGGATACCACGGGCCAACAAGGCGGGGCTGATGACCGGCCGATGGGGCGTCGATGGCCAGCTGGGTGAAAAGGTCAAAGCCCTGGTGTTTGACGCCACGGGGCTGGAGGAGAGCGGGCAGTCCGTCGCGCTGTACCGGTTTTTCCACGATACCGCGCGCTCGGTGCTGCCTTGCGGCCGCGTCGTCGTCGTCGGGCGACCGCCGGAATCGTGCAACAGCCCGCGCAAGGCGACGATGCAGCGCGCGCTGGAAGGGCTGACGCGCTCGCTCGCCAAGGAGCTCAAGCGCGCGATAACCGCCCAGCTGGTGTATGTGAGCGAAGGCGCGGAAGACCAGATCGAATCGACCCTGCGCTTCCTGCTGTCGCCGCGCTCGGCGTATGTGTCGGGGCAAGTGATTCGCATCGGCCATCCGGTCGGCCCGCAGCGCACGCCTGCCGACTGGGCGAATCCGCTCGCCGGCAAGAAGATTCTGGTGACCGGGGCGGCGCGCGGCATCGGCGCGTCGATTGCCGAAGTCATGGCCCGCGATGGCGCCCAGGTGATCTGTCTCGACATGCCGCAGGCGCAGCCCGGCCTGGACGATATCGCCGCCAGGCTGGGCGGCGCGGCCATCGCGCTGGACATCGGTGCCGCCGATGCGCCGCAACAGCTGGTCGACGCTGCCAGGGCGCAGGGCGGCTGGGATGTCCTCGTGCACAACGCCGGCATCACGCGCGACAGGACCATCGTCAACATGAAGGAGGATTGGTGGCAGATGGTGGTCAACGTCAACCTGTCCGCGCAGGAGCGCATCGACGATGCGCTGATTGAATCGGGCGCTCTCGCGCCCGGCGGCCGGATCGTTTGCGTGTCGTCGATCTCCGGCATCGCGGGCAACATGGGTCAGACCAACTATGCGCTGTCCAAGGCCGGCGTGGCGGGCATGGTGCAAAGCACCGCCCCGATCCTCGCCGCGCGCGGCGTCACCATCAACGCAGTCGCGCCCGGCTTTATCGAGACCCAGATGACCGCGGCCATTCCGTTCGCCATTCGCGAAGCCGGCCGCCGCCTGAACTCGATGAGCCAGGGCGGGCTGCCCCAGGACGTAGCCGAAGCCATCGCCTGGTTCGCCAGCCCCGCATCGAGCGGCTTGACCGGCAATGTTCTGCGCGTGTGCGGTCAAAGCATGATCGGAGCCTGACGCACCGTGCGAACGGTTGAGATCGACCGGCCGGCAAGCGCCGCCGCCCTGTACCTCGGGGCGTTGCTCTCGAGCCGTAAGCGTCCCGGGCCGATCGAGGCGCTGCCCGAGGTGAGCTATGTGCGGCCGCGTGTGGTGCTGGAAGCCGCGCATATTGCGAGCTACGCGCGCGTGTGCGGATTCGACCAGGCGCACGCCGTGCCCCTTACCTACCCGCAGCTGCTGACCTTTCCGCTGGTCATGGCATTTTTTTGCTCCGACGACTGCCCCTGGCCCGCCCTCGGAACCGTGCACCTCGCAAACCGGATCGAGCAGCGGCAACGGTTGAGCCCCGGCGATGCGCTTCGCGTCGAAATGCGCACCGGAGGGCTGTTCGCGCACGCCAAGGGACAAGTGTTTGCGCTCGAAACGAAGATCACGCGCGCCGACGACATCGTTTGGGAAGCGACCCAGACCGTGCTCCGCCTCGGCGTCAAGAACCCGTCAGGGCCGGCGTTTGCGAGTGAGCTCGCCGACGAAACGCCGCTGTCGCATCAGGCCGATTTTTCCGCGCCGGGCGACATCGGTCGCCGCTACGGCCGCGTCTCGGGCGACCTGAATCCGATCCATCTCTCGGCGTTCTCGGCCAGGCTGTTCGGCTTTCGGCGCGCAATCGCGCACGGCATGTGGACCAAGGCACGCGCACTGGCCGCGCTGATGCCGCGCGCACCCGCGGCGCAGGCGAAGGTCGAGGTGGAATTCAAAGTGCCGCTCTATCTGCCTGCGCGCGCCTCCCTGTGGACGGGGCGCGATGCGCAGGGCGCGTGGTTCGAAGTGCGCGACGCCAAAGGCGACAAGCCGCACCTGCGCGGCCGCCTCAGCCGTCCATAGGCTTCGCAACACACCGAACTCTTGCCCATCCATGCCCATTCTTGTTTCGGGAGGCATTCATGAATACGATTCGCAGGGTCGCAATCATCGGCGGCAACCGCATTGCGTTTGCGCGCTCCAACACCGCCTACGCGCATGCATCCAATCAGGAGATGCTGACCGCCACCCTGCAGGGACTGATCGACCGCTTCGACCTGCACGGCCTGCGCCTCGGCGACGTTGCCGCCGGCGCGGTGATGAAACATGCGCGCGACTTCAACCTGGTGCGCGAGTCGCTGTTGTCCACCACCCTGGCCCACGAAACGCCCGCGTTCGATCTGCAGCAAGCCTGCGGCACCGGGCTCGAAGCCGCCATCGTCGTGGCGAACAAGATTGCCTTGGGCTACATCGAGTGCGGCATTGCCGGAGGGGTCGACACCACCTCGGACGCGCCGATCGGCATCAACGAAGGAATGCGCCGGATCCTGCTCGATGCCTCGCGGGCGAAAACCGGCCTGCAGCGAGCAGCCGCCCTCGCCAGGCTGCGTCCGGGCATGCTCGTCAGGCTTTCCCTGCCGAGAAACGCCGAGCCGCGCACGGGTTACTCGATGGGCGAGCATGCCGAGCTGATGGCGCGCGAATGGGGCATCAGCCGCGATGAGCAGGACGCGCTCGCACTGAAGAGCCATCTGAATCTGGCAAGAGCCTACCAGGACGGGTTCTTTACCGATCTGATGACGCCGTTCAAGGGCCTGACCCGGGACAACAACCTGCGCGCCGACCTGAGCATTGAAAAGCTGCGCGCGCTGAAGCCGGCATTCGACAGGAAAGTAGCGCCGGATCAGGGCACATTGACGGCGGGCAACTCGACGCCGCTGACAGACGGCGCTTCCGCAGTGCTGCTCGGCAGCGAAGCGTGGGCGCTCTCGCGCCAGCTGCCGGTGCTGGCTTATCTCACGTTCAGCGAAGTGGCGGCGGTCGACTTCTTCGACAAGAAGGAAGGCCTGCTGATGGCGCCCGCCTATGCCGTGCCGCGCATGCTGTCCCGGGCCGGCGTCGCGCTGCAGGAGTTCGACTTCTACGAGATCCATGAAGCCTTCGCCGCGCAGGTGCTGTGCACGCTGAAGGCATGGGAGGACGCGGACTACTGCAGGGAGCGCCTCGGTCTGCAACAGGCGCTGGGCGCAATCGATGCGGCGAAGATCAACGTCTATGGCAGTTCGCTCGCTGCCGGCCACCCGTTTGCGGCCACCGGCGGGCGCATCCTCGCCACGCTGGCGAAAATGCTGGCCCGCAGGGGTTCCGGCCGCGGCCTGATCTCGATCTGTGCGGCTGGCGGCCAGGGCGTCGTCGCCATCCTCGAAAGGTAAATCATGGCTCCGTACAAAGCGCCCTTGCGCGACATGCGTTTCCTGCTGAATGAAGTCTTCGACTATCCCGGGCACTATGCCGGGCTTTCCAATGGCGCGGACGCCACCCCCGACACGATCGACGCCATTCTCGAAGGCGCCGCGACGCTGTGCGAGGAAGTGCTCGCGCCGCTGAATCTGTCCGGCGACCTGGAAGGCTGCCACTTCAAGGACGGCGTGGTGACGACGCCCGCCGGCTTCAAGCAGGCTTACGCGCAATATGCGGCGGGCGGCTGGCAGGGGCTTTCGTTCCCGACGCAGTACGGCGGCCAGGGCTTGCCGATGTCGGTCAACGTATTCAAGTCCGAAATGATGGGCAGTGCGAACTGGGCGTTCAACATGTATGCGGGCCTGAGTCTCGGATGCATCAATACCATCCTGCGCTACGGCACCGATGCACAGAAGAACCAGTACCTGCCGCCGCTGGTGTCGGGCGTCTGGTCTGGCGCCATGTGCCTGACCGAGCCGCAGTGCGGCACCGACCTCGCGCAGATCAAGACCAGGGCCGTGGCGCAGGCCGACGGCACGTACAAGCTCAGCGGAGCCAAGTTGTTCATTTCGGCGGGCGAACACGACCTCACCGCCAACATCATCCACATCGTTCTCGCCC
>Ga0209726_10008944_pt1 | contig 10585 bp, 9 predicted proteins | sample Subgrocontami54m_FD_187453 | JGI IMG/M metagenome (GOLD analysis project Ga0209726, IMG submission 187453) | Subsurface groundwater microbial communities from S. Glens Falls, New York, USA - GMW46 contaminated, 5.4 m (SPAdes) (version 3) | ecosystem: Environmental > Aquatic > Deep subsurface >... | reverse complement strand
CCGGAAGACATCGGCCAGATCGAGGACGATCACCTCCCGTTCCTCACCGCCGGCGTGCCGTCGGTCGATATCATCGACCTGAACTACCCGCAGTGGCACACGGCGCAGGACGATCTCGATCACGTGAGCGCGCGAAGCCTTCAGATCGTCGGCGACGTCGTGCTTGACGCGCTGCCCCGGATCGAGACGCAGCTGACCGCGACGCGTTAGTAAATCCCGCCCCAAATCCCAACACAGACGGTTGAGTTTTGGATTTGGGTTGATTTACCTACCGAGCGTACGCCCGCGCAGCGGCGGGCGCGTCAGTCTCTTTGTAAATCGACGCGCCTGCCACGCTGGCGGCAAGTGTCGACACGATGCTCGCAATGGATCCTTTCACGAACATCGCCATCGTCAACATTCCCATCATCGTGAAACCAAAGAGGACCAGCGTTGGAGCGAGGTATACGAGAAGACCCGCGTAGATGGCCGTCTGCGCGCCGGCACCGAACCGCGGCCGGATCGCCGCGTACGTGCAGACGAGAAGAATGCCAAACAGGAAATCAACGGCCATCCAGGTTCCCGCAACGGCGGGACTGGTCATGGCCGCCGCGTCCATGTTGTGCGCCGCCGCGAATGCCTCCCAGTCGGCAGCCAGGATGTATGTGTTCGTGACGAAATCGAACGCGTTCGCCACGAGCCCCGCCAGCAGACCGCCTGCCACGACTTTTCCGGTGTTGATTCCAGCCATCACGATCTCCTTTTCGTTGATGAGCGACGTGCTGTTATCGACTCCCCGCCCTCGCGCGCTCGGCCTGCACGCGTTTCATGAAGTTCGCCTCTGAGTCATCGAGCATCCTGGCCCACCCGCCAGGCTCGAGCAGCGGGTGCGGCCGCTCCCCCGCTTTCATGCGATCGATTTTTCCGGCGAACAGCATTTGCGGATGCCCGGTAACGTAGATGTCAGGCGTGAGCGTCTTGAGCTTGCGGAAGGTTCCCAATGCGTCGTCGACGAGCGTGGGAAACCGCTGGTTGCCAATGAGCTTGACACCCGCGTTCGGTCCGCCACAGCCGAAGAGCGCCACCGCATACGTCTTCCCTGCGTCTGGCACTGACGTCGTCCATACCGTGCAGCCCGGCGTATGTCCCGGCGCCCAGACCGCGCGCAGCGTCGTGCCTCCGAGCGCGACCGTGTCACCGTCCTTGAGCTCGCGATCGACCTTCACCGCTTCCCATCCCTCGTCGCCGAGCGGAGAGACGTCCTTGCCCGCCGCGAGCGCCTCTGCGTCCTGCCGGATCGCCATGACCTGCGCGCCGGTCGCCTTCTTCATCGCGGCGTGACCGCCCACGTGATCGAAGTGGGCGTGGCTGGAGAGCATGACCTTGATGTCCCGCAGCGTGAACCCCAGCTTCTGCACGCTGGCGGTGATGACCGGCGTCATCTCCTTCGTCCCGGTATCGACCAGAATGTGCCCCTGCGGCGTCGTGATCAGATACGACGCGATGTTCTTCGCGCCGACGTAGTAGATGTTGCCGATCAGGCGGAATGGTTCTTCGGGCTGGCTATAAGGGCCGTGGAACTGCGCGCGCTGCTCCGCGGTCAATAGCGACGTCTGAGCCTGAAGGCCCGCGGCGCATGCAACGGACAGGATCGCGAGGACACGTACCGGGCGCATGATCGCCTCCTTGGGAGATGGGCGGGCGGATTGTAGCGCAAATCCCAAACCCCAAATCCCAAAACCCAAATCCACAACTCGAATCCAGATCTAGAGACTCTCGGCCTCCGGCCTCAGGAGTTCAAAGCTCAAGCGTCCAGTCTCGTAGACGCGTAGGTCTGAGCCACGTGGATTTCGTCGAGGATTTCCTGCTCCGTGAGCACCCGCTGCGATGACTTCGCGCGGCGGAAAACGCGGTCGACCACTTCTTCCGCCGGCACGAACCCGTGTTGTTCGAGCCAGAAGACAACGTTCGACCTCCCTGACAGCGGGCCCACCTCGATCTGCTGGACGCGGCCGACCATCTGCGCAGGGACACCGGAGTACACCGCATCCATCAGCTCGGGATCGTTCTTGCGAAACGCCTTCACCACCGCTGCGGCGTGGACCCCAGTTGCGGTGCGAAAGGCATCCCGCCCGAAGACCGGGTAGTTGTCGGGGATCGGTTCGCCGGTCGCGTCCGACACGGCGCGCACCAGGTCGTTGAGGCTGGTGAGATCGCGCTCGATCCATCCCATGAGCACGAGGTTCACCATCAGCAGGTCCATCGGCGTGTTGCCGACCCGCTCCCCGATGCCGAGGACCGTCCCGTGCACCCGCGTGGCGCCCGCCTCGAGTGCGGCGAGACTGTTGATCGTCCCCATGTCCCGATCGCGGTGCCCGTGCCAGTCGATGCCGACATGGCCGCCCATGTCATCGACGATCTGCCTGCTGAATGCGACGACGGCACGTGCGCCTGCGGGCGTGGCGTGACCCACGGTGTCGGCAATGCAGATGCGCGACGCCCCCGCTCGAATCGCGGTGGTGAACAGCTTACGCAGCGTCTCGGGGTCCGACCTGGTGGTGTCTTCGGTGACGTACATGACCTCCAGGCCGTGGTTGACGCCGAACGAGACCGCTTCTTCCGTGCATCGCTGCAGATAGTCGACGGTCCAGTCTTCGGCGTAGCGGCGGATGGGACTGGACCCGATGAAGCAGCAGCATTCGATTGGCAGTCCGACGCGCTGCGACACCTCGACGATTGGCTGCACGTCGCTGACGACCGTCCGTGCCGCGCAGTTGGCGCGAATCTTCAGCTTCGAGTCGACGATCTCGCGCGCCAGACGCTCGACGTCCCGCACGACATGAGGTCCCGCGCCAGGCAGCCCGATGTCCGCTGTGTCGACACCGATCTGATCCAGCAGACGAAGGATGCCCAGCTTCTGCTCGATCGAAGGCGCGCGCACCGACGGTGACTGCAGGCCGTCGCGCAGCGTCTCATCGTCGAGCATGACGATCGCCGGGGGTGCGACGGGCTCTTCCCGGTTCCAGTCGTAAATCAGGCCCTTGTTCATCGCCGACCCCGCGCCACCGCGCCGGCCATTCCCAGACCGCCGACCAGCACGCCGCCGCCCCACAGCAGACCCTCGTGCACGGACTGCTTGACCGCGGGACGCATGATCTCGTCAATGGTGACCGCGTGCCCTCGCCCCGCGAGCGCGTCCCGCTGCAGAGTCGCGTAACGCTGGGCGCCCGCCGCCGTGACGCGATCCTGGACGACGCAGAAGACGGCGAACGCCGCAAACGCCGTCACCACCACAATCGCGCGGGGACGCACGGTCATCTGTCTCGATTATATGGCCGAGCCACTGCCGCACGGCGCGTCGCACAATCGCCGGCGGGCCTGCCTCTTGCCACCCGTTGCACTGCCTGCAGTATGCGTTCAACGGTGGGAAGTTCGAAGTGCACACACTTACCTTGCACTTCGAACTTCGAACTTCGAACTTCGAACTTACAGTTGCCAACCAACTGCCCACGCAATCAGGAGCGCCAGCAGAATCAGCACCACGATCGCGACGACGGGCATGCGCGACCGCCGCGGGCGCTCGAACAGCGGCCCCTGGGACGGTGGCTTCACCCGCGGCTCCGTCGTCGCATTCCCGCATCGATAACAAATCAGCGCCTTGTCGGCAATCTCGGTTCCACAGTGTTTGCAGATCACGCGTCTCTGGTCTCCGCTTCCCGTCCAGCGCGCGCTGCGCGCTCGCACTTGGACTGTCTTTATCTTGACGGCCGCTGGTAAAGTACTCAACCGCACCGTAGACTGAAGACTGTAGCCCCTAGACAGCCTTCATGATCCCGCTCCGCGACATCGTCCCCTCGCGTACGACACCGATCGTCACCATCTCGCTCATCGTGGCCAACGTGCTGGTGTTCCTGTACGAGCTCACGCTCGGCCGCGCTGTGAACGACTTCATGTTGTATTTTGGGCTGGTGCCGGCGGCCTTCTCGTGGGTCGCTGTGTTCACCTCGATGTTCCTGCACGGCGGACTGTTTCACGTCGCGGGCAACATGCTTTATCTCTGGATCTTCGGCGACAACGTCGAAGACCGCATGGGGCACGGGCGATTCCTGCTGTTCTACCTGCTGTGCGGAACCGCCGCGGCGCTTGCGCAGACGATCACGGCGCCCGATTCGGTGATCCCGATGGTCGGCGCCAGCGGCGCGATCGCCGGCGTCATGGGCGCCTACTTCGTGCTGTATCCGAAATCACGGATCGTCACGCTGGTGCCGCTCTTCTTCTTCTTTCAGATCATCGAGGTGCCGGCAATCTTCTTCCTCGGCTTCTGGTTCGTGATGCAGTTTCTCAGCGGCGTCGGATCAATCGCCACGGCAACGTCGGGCGGGGCGACAGGCGGCATCGCGTTCTGGGCGCACGTGGCGGGATTTGTCGCGGGACTCAGCGGCGTGATCGTGTTTCGACGGCCGGAGCGCCAGCGCGTCGAGTGGTGGCACGACGTCTAGGTGAGAAGTTCAAAGTGCGAAGTTGAAAGTAAGTTCGAAGTAATGCTGCCCAATGACCCTGGCTTCGCCCAACGATTCCTGAGTCAAGCGCATCGTCCTACCTCGAACCTTCATCCCCCGACGATCTTCAACAGAAGCTCCTGCGCGGCCTCGAACGACGGCGCTATCTCGAGCGCCGAGAGAGCCTCCCGCTTCGCATCCGCGGGCTGGCCCCCGGCGAAATACGCCTGCGCAAGATCGAGGTGGGCTGCCGCTTTGTCCGGCGGCTGGGAGGCAAGCGCCGCACGGAACGCATGCACCGCTGCCGGCGTATCCTTCCGCTGGAGCGCCATCCGGCCGACGATCGTCTGCGCGTGGGTATCGAACGGATCGACGTCGACGACGCGCTCGTAGGCAGCGGCGGTTCGCGCGGTATCGCCAAGCGGTTCGAGGAGCTGGGCTCGCTTGCGCGCGAACTCGACTTCGTTCCCATCGACTTTGAGGAAGGCGTCCAGCGCCTGGATGGCACGGGCCGAGTCGCCCTTCTCGATGGCGATCTTCGCAATTGCCACGTTCGGATTCTGCTCGCCGGTGAGACCCGGAATCAGCTGGGCGGCGCGTTCGAGCTCGCGAATTGCGCCGGCGGTATCGCCCGCCTTCTGCAGCGCCGCACCCAGACGCATGTGCACCGCGAAGCTCTCGGGATTCGCCTGGGCCAGCGCCGTGATCTGTTCGACGGTGGCGTCCGCCGGAATGTCGATGCGCTTCATCGCCCGGCGCAGCGCACCGAAGTCGCGGTCGAGGACCGCGTCGAAGCCTTCCTGGATCTGATCGACCGAAACGCCGTACGCCTCTTTGAGCGCGGCCTCAGTATCGAGCCCTTTGCCGTACGCCCGCAGCAGAACGTTCATCTTCGCGGGGCCGTACGTCTTCATCAAGTGATCGACCACGAGCGACGCCTCGTAGTAGGCGAGCACGATCATCTTCGGGTCCTGGAAGCCCTCGTTCAGATCCTTCAACTTCAGGATCTTCTCCTGCTCGAGCGCCTGCGCGAACGGCACATGCGTCTCACGGCCCCAATCCGGCCGTGCGTTGCGCTCCTGCCACACGGAGATGCCCTCGGTGAGCCACCGAGGCACGCGATTGTTCGACATCTGCAGCGTGATGACGTGTGTCAACTCGTGCAGCAGCGTCTCCTGCCAGCTGAATTCGCCCGGCGGCCGCGCCTTCGGTGAATCGAGGGCAACGACAGTGCCGAAGCAGACGCCAAGCGCGCCGATCATGCCGGGCAATCCCATGATTCGCACGGCAAAATCGTCGTGCTTCGGAAACATCTCGATCAGGATCGGTCCCGTCGGCTTGAAATCCCATTGCTTCGACAGCGAGGCGAGCGCCTCCTTGGCGAATGGCACCGCGTACTCGCGCATCACGGCCGCTTCGTCAGGACTGAACTTCATGACGACGTCGCCGTCCCGGACCGTCTCGAACTTGTCGAGCGAATCCATCATCGAGAGCAGATTGTAGGTAACGACGTCGTACGGATCGCCTTTGAAGGCCCGCTCGAGCGACACGCGTGCACCCGGCTCGTCGCCCGTGCGAAGCAGCTGCAGCCCAAGCGCGGCAGCGGAGCGCGGGCTGTTCGGGTCGAGCGCGACCGCGCGCTTCGAGAATTCAGCGGCCTCGATGTATTTGTAGTTGTGCGACGCGATCTCTCCCGCCAGGCGATACACCTCCCCGTAACGCGGGTTGATCTTGAGAATCTCCACCACCTGCGCATCGAAGTCGCCGGTTCGCGCTTCGAGAAATGCGATCGAGGCGTCGAGCGAGCGCGCCTCCAGGCTGTTCGGATTCACGTCGAGCGCCTTGCGAAGCGACGCCTTCGCATCGTCGCGCTTGCTTTCGTCGAGGGCGATCTCGGCTCCGAGCACGTGCGCGGGGACGTAGCTCGGATTCGTCTTGAGCACCTCCTCCAGTATCTGGCGCGCGGCGGGCGGATCCTGGTCCGTCATCAGGCGCGCCATGCCAACTTTCGCACGGACGTTGTCCGGGTCGGTCTTGAGCGCGGCCTGAAATGATTTGGCGGCGTCGGCGCGATTGTATTTTTCCGCGAACAGCTCGCCCCACCCGACATTCATCGCCACATCGCCGGGCGCGACACGGCTCGCGTCACGAAAATCCGCGTTCGCGTCCTGGAACCGCCCGAGCGCACGTTCAGCTTCGCCAAGCCGGACGAAATCGGCGGCCGTCGACTGCGGGCTCGTGGCAATCAGACGCTCGAGGGTGCGCGTGCCCTCCACGCGCTTTCCGAGATACAACTGAAGCCGGCCCAGCTCGAATGCTGCATCGCTGCCCGGAGCGGCACCGGCGGTCGCGGCAAGCAGCCTTTCCGCATCAGCGTAGCGCCCATGATCGATGTCGATACGCGCACGCAGGGCAATCGCCCGAGGATCATTCGACGATCCGACGAGCCGGGTAACCTGGTCGTACTGACCGAGATTGAGAGCCTTTGCGGCCGCATCAAATGGGGAATCCGCGCCCGGTCGCGTCTGAGCGCGAAGGAAGGCAGCGATGACCACGAGCAGGACACACGCGACGAGAAGCTGACCGGCCAGCTTGACTGTCCCACGCCGTCCGCTCTGGGGGGCCGTTGTCATCGAACTAGGGTAAGTATATTTCAGAGCAAGTCAAATGCCGCCCCGGCCGAGGGCTCTTTCCTCCACCGCGATCCTTTTCCTGACCAATCCGCCAAAGGTGATCAATGAGATCGCTCCGGTGAAGGGGGCGCCGACGAGCATCGCGATGCCCGCGATTTCGCCGAAGACAGCGAGGTAGTTCGGGTGCCGCACCCACGCATACGGACCGCTTGTCACGAGCGGAGCATCCGGCGGGACAAGGACGCGATAGGTCCAGCGCGTGCCGAGCGTTGCGATCGCCCAGAACTTGAGCACCTTGGCGACGAGAAACACCAGCACACCCGCGGCCGCCATCGCACCCGGCGGAGGCCCCCCGAAGGCGCCTTCGATCGCCATCACCACGAACATCATCGGGTACGCCCACGCCAGCGTGCGGTAGACATCGCCAGCCGGCTCGATCGCACCGCGCCGGCGAAGGGTCTTCTCGTTGGAACGCGACAGGATCAGCTCGCCAAGCATCATGCCCAGCGCTGCGGCGAGCGACACGATCGAGAGGATGACGTCAGGACGCAACGTCGGGGACGAGATTCAGGTCACCTGCGACGCGGACGAGCAGGCGGACCGGAGCGCTCCACTGCTGCGCGACGCGAGCGGCCGCCCCGACGGCGCGCGGGGAATTCACCAGCATCCGCAGGCCTCGGTTGATCCGCCACTTCGAACCGAACTCCCGTGCGCGCGCGGCCCAGAGGCTCTCGCACGCGGGCGACCCCGAGGACAACTCTTCGAGTGCGGCCTCCGCCGCCAGCTCGCCGCCGCGCAGCGCGAACCGCAGTCCGTCGCCCGTCATCGGATCGATGAAGCCCGCCGCATCGCCCGCCAGGAGCAGTCCGGGATACCCGGCCGTGAGGGCGTCAACAGCCAGCGGACCAAGCGCGGTGACGTCGGAGACCTGACGGGCGCGCACAAAACGGTCGCGCAGCATCACATCGTCGTTGACCGCCGACGCAACAACGCGATCCACGTTCACCCGCTGGGCCCGGAACATATTCTTGAGATCGCGGACGACGCACACGTTGGTGACGCCGCCGGCCAGCGGCGCAATCCCGATGTAGCCGTCGGCGCGGATGTGCATCTCGCCGTGCAGTGACATGCCGTCAACGTCGACGAAGTATGCGCCGAAGGCCCACCGCTTCGGTGTCGGCGCAAATTCGGCCAGACCCATCCCGAAGGCAATCCTCGAATGGCGGCCGTCGGCGGCAATCACGACACGCGCGTGAACGTCGCGGTCGTCGCCGCTGGCGGCCACGCGCACGCCAATAACGCGGGCGGTGTCGGTCGTGATCAGTGGGGCGCGGACGATGACCCCGCTGTCAAACCTGGCACCGGCGCTGGTGGCCGCTTCGACGAGCAGGACGTCCAGGTCCCGCCGTGTGATCGACGCGCCCCGGAGGCCGCCGGGATAATCGGCGGACACCCTCGTGTTGCGCGGCCCGGTGACGTCCATGCCAGTGATGGCCAGCGCGCGCTGCCGGACGGGAGCAGCAATGCCCAGGCGATCGAGGATCGAGAGCGTCCCTGGATTGAGCGTGTCACCACACAGCTTGTCGCGAGGGAACCGGGCTCGGTCGACGAGCCGCACGCGGGCGCCGGCCCGGGCGAGCACAAGCGCCGCCACGCTGCCGGCGGGGCCAGCGCCGACAATCAGTACGTCTGGCTGCGTCACCGCACGCGCCCGAGCACCAGCGCGCTGTTCTTGGATCCGAAGCCGAGGCAGTTACAGAGCGCGGCCTCGATGTCAGCAGCGCGGGCAGTGTTGGGAATGAAGTCCATATCGCAGGCGGGATCCGGCTCGTCGAGATTGATCGTCGGTGGCAGGATGCCGTGACGCATGCCCATCGCGGTGGCCGCGACCCCGGCTGCCCCGCTCGCGCCTTGCGGGTGGCCGATCATCGATTTGATCGACGATCCGGGCACGCGGTCCGCGTGTTCGCCGAACACACGCCGGACGCAGCGAGATTCGATCGTGTCGTTGAGCTGCGTCGCCGTGCCATGGTAGTTGACGTAGCCGATCTCCTCAGGCTGCCGGTGCGCCCGATCGAGCGCCAGCTCGATACACCGCACAATCTCGTCGCCGTCCGGATCCATCTGCACGCGGTGATAGGCGTCGCAGGTCGAGCCGTATCCCTCGATGCGTGCGTACGGGCGGACGCCGCGCGCCAGCGCGCGCTCCTCGCGCTCGAGCACGAACATCCACGCGCCTTCGCCGAGGACGAACCCGTCGCGGCCGCGGTCGAACGGCCGCGAGGCGGACTCCGGACGATCGTTGTACCGCGTCGACACCGCGCGCATGCGGGAAAAACCGAAGATCATGCCCGGCAACACGCATCCATCCGTGCCGCCCGACAGCAGCACGTCGTACTCGCCGGCACGAATGAGCGACGCAGCGTAGCCAAGGGCGTCGGTGGAGCTCGTGCACCCGCACGAAAGGACATGACTGATCCCGCGAAGACCAAGGGAGATCGAAATCTCGCTCGACACCATTCCGCAGATGCCGATGGCGATCGCGTACGGCGTCACGTGACGGCCGGCCGACGTGAAGAAATCCTCGTACTGCTTCTCACCGATGTCTATCCCGCCGCCGCCGGTGCCGATCAGCACCCCGCCGCCGATCAGGCCGGCGCGCAGCCCTGCATCGCGCCACGCCTCGCGCGCGGCCACGACGCCGAACAGCGCCGCGCGTGAATAGCGCTTCGGATCGGAGCGCCCTTTCGAGTCGTCGTCTCCCTCGAGCGCGACCGCGGATTCGATCGATACGGGCGGGACTGCCGCGGCCACGCGGCACGGATAGGTCGATGCGTCGAACTGGGTGATCGCGCGCGTGCCGCTGACGCCGCGACTGACGTTGCGCCAGAAGCACTCGCGTCCTGTGCCGAACGGCGAGACGACGCCGATCCCGCTGATCACGACTCGCGGCACGCCGTTGACCGGCATGGCGTCACTATAATACGGGTCGTGCGACAGACCGGCGCCGTACCTTCGCGCCTTGCGCGCCGGCTCGCGCTGGGCGGCCTGTTCTTCTTCGTCGACTCACTCCTCTATTTCGTCTACCGCTACGTCGTGGTCTTCGGACGCGAAACCGTCGGCCCGATCAGTTATCGCGCGATCACCGCGGACGTGGTGCTCTTCAGCGTGTTCGCGCTGCATCACAGCCTGTTCGCCCGCGACCTGTTCCGTAAATCGATTGTGCGTCTCGTCGGCACGCTCGAACGATCGGTCTATGTCTGGGTCGCCAGCGCCTTGTTCATCGCGGTATGTGCGCTGTGGCGTCCCGTAGCCGGCGTGGCGTGGCGCGTGAATCAACCTGTGTTGGCATGGTCGATTGTCGCCGCGCAGATCGTCGGGATGTGGCTGTCGCTGCGGAGCGCGTTCCTCATCGACATCCGCGAATTGTCCGGCTTGAAGCAGCTCGACGAAGACACGGTCCAGGTGGGGCGG
>Ga0209726_10008943_pt1 | contig 10589 bp, 7 predicted proteins | sample Subgrocontami54m_FD_187453 | JGI IMG/M metagenome (GOLD analysis project Ga0209726, IMG submission 187453) | Subsurface groundwater microbial communities from S. Glens Falls, New York, USA - GMW46 contaminated, 5.4 m (SPAdes) (version 3) | ecosystem: Environmental > Aquatic > Deep subsurface >... | reverse complement strand
CCGCCTGCATGCGCTGCAGGTACTGCTGCCATAACTGGTCCCGGTCGAGCCCGAGTTCGTACAAATAATCCCAGGAGTAGAGTCCGCTGTCGTGTCCGTCGGAAAAGTGGGGCTGCACCGCATAACCGCCCACCGGTTCGATGGCGGTGATGTCGACATCCTTCTTACCGACCTGCAGCACTTCCTGTCCCGCTCCGTGGCCGCGCACCTCGGCCGAGGGCGAGTACACGCGCAGGAATTCGTAGGACAGTTCGAAGCGCTTGCCGTCGGCGAACGAGATTTCCATCTGGCGCGACTTCTGGTGCAGCTTGATTTCAGTGGGTGTGTGCTTGTCCATGTCCGTGGCGCGAATCGGGGGCGCCTATGATACCGCGGCCAGCACCTTTATGGCGGTAACCAAAATGTCACGCCAGCGACATACTATTGCATTTTGGAATCGAGAGCGAACCGGGCAGGGGCAGCTGCGTTTCTGCGGTGTTCCCGGCGCGGCGCGTCAAAACTGCGGCCGGCGCAGGGCTGCAGATTTGACGCAATCCTAGGCCGCAGGCTCGATCGCGACGCGTTCGAAATCGCTGCCGCGCTCGATCACGCCGCTGAGCAGCAGCAATTCGGACGCGTCGGTGTAGACTTCCAGCACGCGTTTGGGGCGGTACCAGCCCGGAGGCAAGATCAGCGAGGCCGGCGTGGCCAGCGCGGGGAGTGCGGGGCAATACAGCGCAGGGACGAATTTTTCCGATTGCGCGTTGATGCCGGTGGGACGTACTGCCACGGCTTTGGGCACACCGGGGACGATGCGAACTCCGACGTGCAGGCCATCATCCTCATCGCTCCTGATCCAGCGCACCACGCCTACCAGAAAATTCTTGGCGTCGGCGGGGCGCACCGCGATCAACTGGGTGTGAGCATAACGTCCGCCGGCCGAAGTCGCCGGGCGCACGATGCGCAGACCCGACAGGCTCTCCTCCTGCAGCAACCAGTCCTCGAAGGCGTAGCCCCCGCCCTCGATATATGCTTCCTCGAGGCGCGTGCTGGTGTGGCCGAAGGTGGCAATCTCGTCGCGCTCGCGCCGCGTCAGCTCGGTCGCATGTCCGGGTTGGTGGAAAGCCTTGCCCGAGATATGGAAATGCATGGCGGCGAGGGCGCTGCATACCCGCGCCTTTGCGCTCACGCTGCGGCGCGTTTGCACCCGCCCGTTTTTGCCCTCGCACCACTGGCGGAACAGGAGCACCAGCAGTTGCTCGACGCCGGGCATGGCGCAATCCTCGCCCAGCCCCAGGCTTGCGGGCGGCTCGCCCTTGCGCAGCAGCACCACGCACTTTTTCAGGGTGCGCGCAAGTTCGCTGATGTCAAGCCAGCGCGAGGCGCTGCGCCCGCCGGCGCCGGCTTCACGGTAAGCGCCCGCGGCGGCGGAAAAATCCAGCAGCAGCGGCGGCAGGCTCTTGTCCTCGGGCGGGGTGCGCCGCACGGGGACATGCTGGGCCCAGCGCTCGAGCCAACCCTGGATCTGCATCAGCTGTTTTTGCTGTTGCTCGTTGGGGTCTGGCAGCATGAACAGCAGCGCGCGCACGTACACCTCGGCGCAGCTTACGTCTGCCTTTTTCACCGAATCTCCGACCGCAGTGGCGCTCTCCCCCGCCTCCTCGACATGGCGGTAAAGCTGGTGCAGAGCCAGCCAGTAGGCATCGGGGAAAGCATGATAGACGCGGCAGTGGTCGAACATGCTCGAGGCCACGCAATCGAGCCCCCGCTGGCAGATGAGCGCGGCTTGGCCCTCGAGCTTGCCCTCGACCGCGCTCATGAGGCAGCGCTGGTAGCCGGTGAGCAATTCCTGCCACAGATCCACCACGTTCCCGAATATGCCGCGTTCCGCCTGAGTCAGCGGCAGCGGTTTGTTGGCAAGCTTCTTGATCTGCTCCGCCTGCACGAAATAGACCGGTTCGCGCAACGCCTCCAGCACCTTGAGTCGCTCGGCCGGAGGCATGCTGAAGCGGTTCAGCTCCTGCAGCTGGTCCAGCAGCCGTATTTGCGAAGGCGCGACGTTCACCAGCGGCAGTTCAGCCAGCCATGCGGCGCAGGAGGCGCCGTCGGTGAACTCCGGGCTCGCTGCGGCGAAGATTTCGGGTAGGTTGAAGTCGGGCATGTGGGTCATTGTGCCACCGCTTGCAACTCGCTGCGCAACGTGCGCCGCAAGACGTCGCGATCGACGGGCCGCGCCACGCCTGGCCGGCGCGCTTCGCTCCATACGGACCCGGGAAAGTGTTTGTCATCGGTGAAGCGCGGGATGACATGCCAGTGCAGGTGCGCCGTCATGTTGCCCAGGCTGGCAAGGTTTATTTTCGCCGGTTGCATCAGCTGGCGCAAAGCCCGCTCGGCGGCAAACACCACCTGCATCACTCGCTGCCTCGTTTCCTTGTCCAAGTCGGTCATTTCTCTCACGTGCCGATGGAGGATTACGCGGCAGAATCCGGGATAATCGCGATCTTCGACCAGCACCACCCGGCACAGGTCGTCCTGCCACAGCAATGCTCCACCGGCAGAATCGCACAACTCACAGGATGAGACCGTTAATTTGTTCACGTTGCAACAAAAACTACGAACCTTGATTCAAAATCAGGGATAGTCCGGCTCATGCTAACAGGCCCTAGAGGAGCACGCGCTCGATGCCACCCCGGTTCGCTTTGGCCACGTAATCGGCCATCCAATCGGGACCGAGCGTGCGTTTGGCGATCTCCACCACGATGTAATCGGCGTCGGTGCCGGCATCGTCGCTGAAGCGCGCGAGGCCCTGCAGGCAGGACGGGCAGGAGGTCAGGATTTTGACTTCGCCGCCGAACGCTCCATCGGCACCGCCGGCGCGGATTGCCGCCACGCCTTTGCGCATCTCCTCTTCCTTGTGAAAACGCACCTGGGTCGAGATGTCGGGCCGGGTCAGGGCGAGCGTGCCCGCTTCGCCGCAGCAGCGCTCGTTCAGCTTCACCTCGCTGCCCATCAGCTGGTTGACGACCTTGAGCGGCTGGTAAGTCTTCATCGGCGTGTGGCAGGGGTCGTGGTAGAGGTAGCGCACACCTGCGACCGAATCGAGCTTCACCCCTTGCTCCAACAGGTACTCGTGGATGTCGAGCAGGCGGCAGCCGGGGAAGATTTTGTCGAATTCGTATTTCTGCAGCTGGTCCATGCAGGTGCCGCAGGACACGATCACGGTCTTGATGTCGAGGTAATTGAGGGTATTGGCGACGCGGTGAAACAGCACCCGGTTGTCGGTGATGATGCGCCTGCCCTCGTCCTCCTCGCCGGCGGCGGTTTGCGGGTAGCCGCAGCACAAATAGCCCGGCGGCAGCACGCACTGCGCACCGATCGCATACAGCATCGCCTGTGTCGCCAGCCCCCCCTGGCTGAACAGCCGCTCGGAGCCGCAGCCCGGGAAGTAGAACACCGCGTCGGAGTCCTCGGTTACCTTGGCCGGATCGCGGATGATAGGCACGATGTGGCGGTCCTCGAGCTCGAGCAGCGCGCGCGCGGTGCGTTTGGGCAGCTTGCCCGGCATCGGTTTGTTGATGAAATGAACCACCTGCGCCCGCAGCTTGGGTTGCCCGGTGGTTGCCGGGGGCCGCCGCGTCTGGCGCTGCGCCAATCCCAGCATTTTCGCGGCGCGGTAGGCGAGCCGCTGCGCCCGGTAACCCCATTCGATCATCAGGGTGCGCGCGATCTTGATGGTGTTCGGGTTGGTGGCATTGAGAAACAGCATCGAAGCCGCGGTGCCGGGGTTGAATTTCTTCTTCCCCTGTTTGCGCAGCACATTTCTCATCGCGATCGAGACATCGCCGAAATCGATGTCCACCGGGCACGGGTTGGCGCATTTGTGGCACACGGTGCAGTGATCGGCGACGTCGCCGAACTCGTCGAAATGCCTGAGCGAAATACCGCGCCGCGTCTGCTCCTCGTACAGAAACGCTTCGATCAGGAGCGAGGTGGCGAGAATCTTGTTTCTCGGGCTGTAGAGCAGGTTCGCGCGCGGCACGTGGGTTGCGCACACCGGCTTGCACTTGCCGCAGCGCAGGCAATCCTTGATCGAATCGGCGATGCTGCCGGTTTCCGACTGCTCCATGATCAGCGACTCGGCGCCGAGCAGACTGAAGCTGGGCGTGTAGGCGTTGCGCAGATCGCCGCCCGCGAGCAGCTTGCCAGCATTGAAACGGCCGTGCGGATCGCACTTCTGCTTGTAGCTGCGGAAAGCCTCGATTTCATGCGGGTCGAGGTACTCGAGCTTGGTGATGCCGATGCCGTGCTCGCCCGAGATCACGCCATCGAGCGACTTGGCCAGGCGCATGATGCGCGCCACCGCCGCATTGGCCTGCAGCAGCATGTCGTAATTGTCGGAGTTGACCGGAATGTTGGTGTGCACGTTGCCGTCGCCGGCGTGCATGTGCAGCGCCACGAACACGCGCGCCGTGAGCACGCGCCGGTGAATGGCGTAGCAGCCCTCGAGGATGCGGCGGAATACCAGGCCGTCGAATAGCTGCTGCAGTTCGGCGCGCACTTCGTCCTTCCAGGACACGCGCACGCTGTGGTCCTGCAGCAGGGAGAATACGGTAAGCCCTGCGTGGGTCACGGCGGCAAGGCCAGGTACCGCATCGGCGCGCGCCTGCGCCGCCGGCAGGTCGAGGTGCTCAAGCAAATAGCGCCAGCGCGTGCGCGCCCCGGCGACGATCTCGCGCGCGGCCTCGCGCCGGTCCCCCAGGAATTCAGGCGCGGACAGGGCTTCGCCGTGCTGGGTGAGCGGCAATTCGCCCTGGAAATACTCGTCCAGCGCGTCGAGCAGGGCAAGCTTGTTCGTGATCGACAGTTCGATGTTGATGCGTTCGATGCCGTCGGAGTAATCACCCAGGCGCGCGAGCGGAATGACCACGTCCTCGTTGATCTTGAAGGCGTTGGTGTGCTTGGCGATGGCTGCGGTGCGGGCGCGGTCGAGCCAGAACTTGCGCCGCGTCTCGGCCGAAACGGCGATGAAGCCCTCGCCGCCGCGGGCATTGGCGATGCGCACCACCTGCGATGCGGCCGCCGCCACTGCAGCGTCATCGTCGCCGACGATGTCGCCGATCAACACCATTTTCGGCCGGCCCGCGCCTCCCATTTGGCGCTTGGTTTTGGTCGCGTAGCCCACGGCCTTCAGATAGCGCTCGTCCATGTGCTCGAGTCCGGCGAGCATCACCGAATTCGCGCGGCGCTCGCCCGCAGCAATCGCGTCCGGGCGGGCGTCGAGGTAATGCTTGATCTCGACGATGGCCGGCACCGAATCGTGCACCTGGCCGAAGAATTCCAGGCACACGGTGCGGATGGAGGCGGGCATTTTGTGCAAAATGAAGCGCGCCGAGGTGATGATGCCGTCGCAACCTTCCTTCTGAATGCCTGGGAGCCCGGCGAGGAATTTGTCGGTCACGTCCTTGCCCAGGCCCGCCTTGCGAAAGCGCGAGCCCGGAATTTCCAGGATTTCGGGTTCTCCCTGGGGGGTGCTGCCGTCGCGGCGGTAGCGCTGTACCTGGAAGCGCGTCACCCGGGCATCGTGGATCTTGCGCAGATTGTGCGCGAGGCGCGTGACTTCGAGGAAATAGCCGTTTGCATCGACCATGCGCCAGGAGACGAGATTGTCCAGGGCGGTGCCCCACAACACCGCCTTCTTGCCGCCGGCGTTCATGGCGACATTACCGCCGATGCAGGAGGCGTCGGCCGAGGTCGGGTCGACCGCGAACACCTGGCCCGCCTGCTCTGCCGCCTCCATCACGCGCTTCGTGACCACTCCCGCGCCGCAGCGTATGGTCGCGACCTGCTGCACCACCCCCGGCAGCCAGCTTGCCTCGACCTCGCCCAGCGCATCGAGCTTCTCGGTATTGATGACCGCCGCGAGGCGGGTGAGCGGCACCGCGCCGCCGGTGTAGCCGGTGCCGCCGCCGCGCGGGATGATGGTGAGCCCGAGTTCGATGCAGTCGCGCACCACCGCGGCCACTTCGTCTTCGCTGTCGGGGTGGATCACGACGAAGGGATATTCGACGCGCCAGTCGGTGGCGTCGGTGACGTGGGAGACGCGCGCCAGGCCGTCGAACTGGATATTGTCCTTGCGCGTGCTGCGGCAGAGTTTTTTCAGCGCGAGGCGCCGCAGCGCCGCCACCTCGGCGAAGCCGGCGCCGAAAGCCTCGACCGCACCGCGCGCACGTTCCAGCAGAAACGTGACCTTCCGCGCGCGCGCAGCATGCTGCGCTTTCAACGCGGCGTCCTCACCCGCCTCGGCCAGGTGTTGCAGCCGGCGTTTTTCGATGTCGTCGAGGCGGTGGTGCATGGACTCGATCAGCGCCGCGCGCCGGGCGGGATTGTCGAGCAGGTCGTCCTGCAGATAGGGATTGCGCGACACCACCCACATGTCGCCCAGGATTTCGTAGAGCATACGTGCCGAGCGCCCGGTTTTGCGCTCCGAGCGCAGTTCGCGCAGCGTCTCCCAGGCCGGTTCGCCGAGCAGGCGCAGCACGATCTCGCGGTCGGAGAACGAGGTGTAGTTGTAGGGGATTTCGCGCAGGCGGGCGGTCATCGGATAATATCTAACGCAAAGGCCCTCGGGACGCAAACTGTCGCAAGGCAAGGACTGGCTGACGCACGCTCGCTGCAAGCCGGGGCAGTGCCGGCAACACCCTTTGCGTTCTTTGCCGCTTCGCCTATATCCGGATATTACCTTATTGCGACGCAGCAATCACGGTGCGTCCGCCGCGGCCGCAGGCGCGGCGTCGGCCGACGGGAAGATGTCGCGATAGCTGGCATAGAAGCTGGCGAACAGGGTGGGAACGTAGGTGAGCATGACCGGCAGCACCACCAGCAGCAGCGCATCCTGCGATTTGTCGCCGAGCAGCCCCCGCAGCAGCAAGCCGAGCACGAATAAGGCGAAGCTGCAGATGAGTCCGAGCAGGACCACGGCGACGCCGTAGGCGAGAAACGCCCGCCAATTGCGCAAGACTGCAAAAAGGCTGTAGAACAGCGCCTGGAAGGCGGGTAGCTTGCGCCATGCCGAGAGGGCGGGCGCGAACCAGAAGGCGCCCAGCAGCGGCAGGTAGAGCGTGCCCGCAAGCGCTGCGGCCCCGGCCAGGCTTCCGTCCTCGAACGCCGAGGCCGGTGGTCTCTCGCCCAACGTCATCAGTTGCAGCAGCACGCCGCCGTCGACCAGCGCCGATAGCCCGAGAATGGCGAGCGCGCTCGCCAGGTAGAGGCCGCCCTGCGTGAGCAGTGCCGGCAGATTCGACCTGAAACCGGAGAACAGCAGCGCAAACCCGAGTCTCTTGCCCTGATCGAGCTCGCGGCTGACGATCATGAAGCTGACCGAGAAAGCGGGAATGAGCACGGTGGCGGCGAACCATCCCAGCACCGGGACCATGCCCAGCAGCTGCATCAGCATGATGTAGGAGAACACCAGCAACGCCCACATGGCCGGATTCTTGCGAAACAGCGCGAAGCCGGTCAGCACCCAGTTCCAGCCGTAGCCTGCGGGGACCGTGTTCACGTTCGCAGTACCGGTGTGCGGGACATTAAATCCAGGGCGCATCGCCGGTATGGGCGATGCGCAGCTCGAGGATGCGGCGGAAGTGCTCGGGGTCGTGCGCGTGCACCAGTTCGCCCGGGCGTGGGAGGTAAAAATCGTACAGGCGCGACAGCCAGAACCGCAGCGCCGCAGCGCGCAACTGCACCGGCCAGGCGTCGCGCTCCACCGTGGTAAACGGCCTGCGCGCATGGTACGCGGCAAGCAGCGCATGCGCCCGCGGCGTGTCGGTCCCGCCGCCCGGATGCACGCACCAGTCGTTGAGCGTTACCGCCACGTCGAACAGCAGGCAATCGATACCGGCGAAGTAGAAATCGATCACCCCACCTATGCGGCTGCCCGCGAACAACACGTTGTCGCGGAACAAGTCGGCGTGGATGGGTCCGCGCGGCAGATCTTCGCGGCGGTTCAGCGCCTGGAATTCGAGCTCCGAATGCAACAGGGCGGCACCCTCGGCATCGAGGAAAGGGCTGATCTTGGGAACGGCTTCGCGCCACCAGCGCGGCCCGCGCGGATTGTCGAGCCTGCCCTGATAGGACTGGCCGGCGAGATGTATGTCAGCGAGTGTGTTGCCGACTTCGCTGCAGTGCGCCGGCGTGGGCGCCGTGACCGCCGCTCCCTGCAGCCGCGACATCAGTGCCGCCGGCTTGCGGTTCAGCTCCGAGAACAAGCGGCCCTTCAGGTCGGTCGCCGGCGCCGGGCTGGGTATCCCATGCTGCGCCAGGTGCGCGATCAACCCGAGATAGAACGGCAGCTCGATCGGAGTGAGCTTCTCGAACAGCGTCAGAACGTAGCTCCCGCCGGTGGTGGTCACGAAGTAGTTGGTATTCTCGATGCCCGCGGCTATGCCCTGCATCCGCACCAGGGTGCCGACGCAATAGTGCTTCAGCCAGGCGGAAAGCTGCTCGGGCGTGACCGGGGTGAAGACAGACATGCGGCCAATGGGCGATGAGCGATGGGTGACGGGGTGCGCGCAACCTTATCCCTCACCCATTAGCGCTCACCCATTACCTGGTTCAAAAAGAATGGATCACCCACTGCGGCACGCGCAGCCCGGTGTCGAGCGAATCCCGGCGTACCATCGAGCCGTCGCCGGTGACGTCCATCAGGAAATAGGGCACGCCATGCGGCGGCGTGACCTTCATGGCGTAGAGCTTGCCGTTCACCCGGTACTCCTCCACCTTGTCTTCGCCGCGCCTGGTGATCGTCACCTGCGGTACGAGCGCCGGATCGGGTGCGAGGCCGGGCGGGGCGGGAGGCGGCTCGGGCAAGGGATCGAGCTTGGGCGGCTGTTGCGCGGCGAGCGGAAGCGCAATTCCGAGGAGTGCTAGTGCGAACAAGCGGCGCATGATGGGCTTCCGGTTGGCTATCGTTAAATGCGAATTTTAGCAGATTCGAGGTCCATCTCAGAGATTGAGCAGGCTCTCCTGTTCTGTCGGCAGCGGCGCGAATCCCCGCTTTTCATAATATTTGAATATTGCCTCGACCACCGCGGCCGGATCGTCGATCATTTGCACCAGGTCGAGGTCTTGCGGCTCGATCATGTGCTCCGCCTGCACTCGGTCGCGGAACCAGTCCAGGAGCCCTCGCCAGAACGGTGAATGCACGAGGATGATGGGCATTTTGCGCGTCTTGCCGGTCTGCACCAGGGTAAGCGCCTCGGACAGCTCGTCCAGCGTGCCGAAGCCCCCTGGCAGCACTACGTAGGCGGTGGCGAACTTGACGAAGCTGACCTTGCGCGCGAAAAAGTGGTGGAAGGTGAGGCTGATGTCCTGGTAACGGTTGCTGAGCTGCTCATTTGGCAGTTGGATATTGAGGCCCACCGACGGCGATTTGCCGAAGTAGGCGCCCTTGTTGGCCGCTTCCATGATACCGGGGCCGCCGCCGGAGACGACCGAGAAGCCGGCGTCGGAAAGCAGCCGGGCGATGTTCTCCGCCAGCAGGTAGTAGGGCGAGTCGGCCGACGCGCGCGCGCTGCCGAAGATGCTCACCGCCGGGCGGATCTGCGCCAGGCGTTCGGTGGCTTCGACGAATTCTGACATAATCCCGAATATCCGCCAGGACTCGCGCGCGTTATGGGCCAAGTCTGCTGCGCCGGCGTCGGCCGGCCGCGGAAGTTTTCCGTTCATATCTGACCCTTTATGAAAACCCTGCTGTTGGTGGATGGATCGTCGTACCTGTACCGCGCGTTTCACGCGCTGCCGGATTTGCGCAATGCGCAGGGCGAGCCCACGGGCGCGATCTACGGCGTGCTCAACATGCTACGACGGCTCGCCGCCGACTACAAGCCGGACTATCTCGCCTGCGTGTTCGATGCCAAGGGCAAGACTTTCCGCGACGAGTGGTATGCCCAGTACAAGGCGCACCGCCCGCCCATGCCCGAGGAGCTGGTGCGCCAGATCGAGCCGCTGCGCCAGGCGGTGGCCGCTCTCGGCTGGCCGCTGCTGATGATCGACGGCGTCGAGGCGGACGACGTCATCGGCACGCTCGCGCGGCAGGCCGCAGAGGCCGGCATGCGCTGCGTCGTCTCCACCGGCGACAAAGACCTGACGCAATTGGTGAACGCCAGTGTCAGCCTGATCAATACCATGACCAACGAGCGCCTGGACGAAGCCGGCGTCGAGGCCAAGTTCGGTGTGCCGCCGCGCCTGATGCTCGATTACCTCACCCTGGTCGGCGACAGCGTGGACAACGTCCCCGGCGTGGAAAAAGTCGGACCCAAGACCGCGGTCAAGTGGCTCTCCCAATATGGCTCGCTCGATGGGGTCGTCGCACACGCGCAGGAAATCGGCGGTGTGGTGGGGGAGAATTTGCGCCGTGCGCTTCCCTGGGTGCCGCAAGCGAAAAAACTCCTTACCGTCTACTGCGACGTGCCGCTGCCGGTCAAGCCGGAGGAACTGGTGCCGCAGCCGCGCGGGGAGGCCGAACTCACCGGGCTGTTCCAGCGCTTCGGCTTCAACAGCTGGCTGAAACATCCGGCGCCGGCGGGCGCCGCGGCAGCGGAGCCCGCAACGCG
>Ga0209726_10008941_pt1 | contig 10591 bp, 7 predicted proteins | sample Subgrocontami54m_FD_187453 | JGI IMG/M metagenome (GOLD analysis project Ga0209726, IMG submission 187453) | Subsurface groundwater microbial communities from S. Glens Falls, New York, USA - GMW46 contaminated, 5.4 m (SPAdes) (version 3) | ecosystem: Environmental > Aquatic > Deep subsurface >... | reverse complement strand
CCGCCGGCAGCAGCAGCACCAGCGCGCGCAACACGAGCCCGGCGAATCTGGGCTCGACCGCGGTCCGCAGCTCAATCGGTTTTCGTCGCATACCGGATGACGCGGATGCGCTCGGTTCCCGATTCGGCAATCCACGCCTCGCCCTTGCGGCCGAGCAGCTGCCGCACGTTGGAGCCGGGCTTATCGCTCGGGAAGCTCTCGAACTTCTCGGTTGCCGGATCGAAGCGCACGACGGCATTGGCGGTCCAGTCCGTCAGCCACACCTTGTCGTCCGGGTCCACCCACACGGCGTAGGTGCGCGGCTTCTCGCCCGGCAGCTTCCACTGCCTCCAGCTCTTGGCGGCGGGATCGTAGACGCTGACGTTGCCGGAGTTCCATTCGCTGACCCACAAGCGTCCCTTGGAATCCGACCACACGCGCCGCGCGCCCTGCCCCTTGGTCGGCGGCTCGTAGACGGTCGCGGCACCGGTCTCGAGATCGACATTGGCCAGATAGCTCCCGGCCAGCGACACGAACCAGATGTCGCCCTTGGGCGTGCCGGTGATGCCGTAGGGGCCGCGCCCCTTGGGGGCGTCCCACACCTTCATGTCGCCGGACTTGGGGTCGAGCCGGCCGTAGATGCCGTTCTGGCCCGTGAACCAGATGCGCCCCCTGCCGTCGAAGGCCGCGGTGTTGAGGTTGGTGTAGGGCATGCGCTCGGGCGGCAGCGGCCACATCTTCACCGCTTTGCTGACGGGATCGACGCGCACGATGGCGTTCTGGCCGCCGTCGGTGAACCAGGGCGCGCCGTCGGGCCCGACGATGACGCCGTGGGGTGCCGAGTTCTTGCCCAGTGGGATGCGGTCGATCTTGCCCGTCACCGGATCGAGGCGGCCGGCGATGCCGAGCCTCTGGCCGGCGTACCACACCTCGCCGGAGGGACCTGCGGCCACATCGTGGGGAAAATCGCCCTTGGGGACATCGAAGTATTTCGACTCCTGAGCCCGCGCCGGGCCCGAAGCCGAGATCAAGACCGCGACCACCGCAAGGAGCAGACGGCGCATTGAAGCCTCCATCGACCGGTCACTGCGAACTTCATGTTCTAAGCAGACTAGCACCGGACTGGGACGGAATCACGTGTGCCCGCCGTGGACCTTGCGATCGGCAGAGCCTAGCCGAAGGCCGTTCGACATCGCTATGGTTCACGCCTGCGCAGCCGAGCGGAGGGGCGCTCCCCGGCGAGACGGGTTGAGACAGGGGCAACGAGCAACATGACCGCATCGCCGACACTGGCGCGCTTCCGTGACCGGGACATCACCTTTGCCAACGGCAGCACCGGGAAGAACCTCGACGTTCCCTCGGCCAACCCGACCAACTACTACCAGGCCATCAGCCGGCCGGCGGACATGGCCCCCGTCACCATCGACGGCAAGCTGTTCCTGCCGCCGGACGGAGCCGGCAAGGGCCGTTTGCCGCTGGTCATCGTGGTGCCGGGCAGCCTGGGTATCGCACCCTCGCATTTGGGACACGCGGAGACGCTGACGGGCATCGGCATCGCCGCGTTCGTGCTCGATCCCTTCGGGGCGCGCGGCATCGGGTCCACCGTTGCCAACCAGACGCAGTATTCGTTTGCGGCCAGTGCCTACGATGTGCTGGCCGCGTGGAAGGTGTTGAGCGGCCGCAGCGAGATCGACCCGGAGCGGATCGGCGCACAGGGCCACAGCCGCGGCGGCTCGGCCGTGCTGACCGCGGCGGCGCGCCGCTTCACCGATCCGGCAATCGGGCCCGGGCGCGGACTCGAGGCCGTGCTTGCCGCCTATCCCTGGAGCGGCCAGCAGTTCCTCGAGCCGAGCGTCGGCGCCACCGAGGTCCGCGTGCTGATGGGCGACCGCGACGAGTGGTGCTCGCCGATGCAGGTGCAGGGCCACGTGCAAGCGATGCGCGTCGCCGGCGGCAAGGCCAGCTTGCGGCTGTTCGCCGGGGCCGCGCACAGCTTCGATCGCGGCACGTCCTTGCAGCGTGTGGCGGATGCGGCGGTGGCCCCTGGCGCACCGACGGCCTACATCGCCGATGACGGCGCTTTCATCCACCCGCTCGAGGGCACACCGAACCCGCAGCTGGTGGATCGGGACCTGATGGTCTATGGGCTCAAGGCCGGCTACGGCGTCAAGGGCGCCTCGATCGGCAGCCAAGGCGAGGACGCCAGCCTGTTCCGCGCCGACATGATCGCATTCTGGCGGCGGACTCTGCTCATGTGAGAGCCGAGATGGACTGCGGGCCGGTGGCTTCACCCCTAGACCCCAGGACGGTATGCTCCGGCAGAGGCGACCAGGCGAGTCGGCTCGAGCAGGAGGAACCGCGATGGCAGTGGCGATGAGTAGGGCAGCGGCGGCCGGGAGCGCCAAGCGCGCGCAGATGCTGATCGACGGCAGCTGGGTGGACAGCGTCTCCGGCAAGGACATAGCGGTCGAGAACCCCGGCAATCGCCAAATCATCGGCAGCGTTCCGCGTGGCGGCGCCGAGGACATCGACCGCGCCGTCAAGGCCGCGACACGCGCCTTCCCGAGCTGGAGCCGCGTGGTCCCGCGCGAGCGCGGCCGGATGCTGCAGAAGATCGCCGATGCGGTGGAGGCGCGGGTGGAGGAGCTGGCGCGCATCGTCGCAGAGGAAACCGGCAACGCCATCCGCACCCAGGCGCGGCCCGAGGCCAAGGGGGCGGTCGACATCCTGCGCTACTTCGGGGGACTGGCCAGCGAGCTCAAGGGCGAGACCATCCCGCTGGGCGAGCACGTGCTGAGCTACACGCGGCGCGAGCCGATCGGCGTGGTCGGCGCCATCATTCCCTGGAACGCTCCCGTCATCCTCGGCGCGCTCAAGATCGCGCCTGCGCTCTGCGCCGGCAACACCCTCGTATTGAAGGCCGCCGAGGACGCGCCGTTGGGCGTGCTGTGGCTGGCGGCCATCTGCCAGGAGCATCTGCCCAAGGGCGTGCTCAACGTTATCACCGGCTACGGCGAGGAAGCCGGCGCCGCGCTGTCGGCACATCCAGGGGTCCGCAAACTCTCCTTCACCGGCTCGACCGAGGTCGGCAAGCTCATCATGCGCGCGGCCTCCGAGCGCATCGTGCCGGTGTCGCTGGAGCTCGGAGGTAAGAGCCCCTCCATCGTCTATCCCGATGCCAACGAGGACTGGGTGGTCGACGGCATCATCGCGGCCATGCGCTTCACGCGCCAGAGCCAGTCCTGTACCGCGGGCTCGCGCCTCTTCCTGCACGCCGACATCTTCGACGATTTCCTCGGCAAGCTGGCGGCCAAGACCCAAAAACTCAAGATCGGCGACCCGCTGGACGAGACGAGCGACATCGGGGCGATCATCAACGAGAAGCAGTTCAACAAGGTGTGCGGCTACGTCGAGGAGGGCCTGCGCCAGCCCGGTGCCAAGCTGCTGTTCGGCGGCCTGCCGCCAAAGACCGGCCCACTGGCCCAGGGCTACTATGCCATCCCCACGGTGTTCGCCAACGCCGCCAACGACTGGCGCCTGGCGCGCGAGGAGATCTTCGGCCCCGTGCTCGTCGCCATCCGTTGGAGCGACGAGGCCGAGGCGATCCGCATGGCCAACGACTCCCACTACGGCCTGGCCGCCTACGTGTGGACGCACGACATCGGCCGAGCGCTGCGCGCGGCGCACAGCATCGAGGCCGGCTGGGTGCAGGTGAACCAGGGCCTCGGCCAATCGCCCGGCCATTCCTACGGCGGCGTCAAGCAGAGCGGCATCGGCCGCGAGTTCTCGCTCGAAGGCATGCTCGACAGCTTCACGCAGAAGAAGAACGTGACGGTCAACCTCAACACGCCGTCGCATTAGAGGGGTAGATGGGGTCAGACCCCATGGCACCGTACCGCGTCGCGCGACGGAGCGCAGGGGTCTGACCCCACTTGAAGGGAGGACAACATGGCCCGCATCGGCTTCATCGGCGTCGGCAACATGGGCGGACCGATGACACGCAACCTGATCAAGGCGGGCCACAGCCTGAAGGTCTACGACCTCAACGAGGAGGCGGTGAACTTCGCCGTGCAGTCGGGCGCCAAACGGGCCGCATCGGTGAAGGATGCGGCCAGCGGCGTCGACTTCGTCGTCAGCATGCTCCCCGTGGGCGACAATGTCCGCGCCGTGTTCCTGGGCGACGGCGTGCTCGCCGCGGCCGATCGCGGAACGGTGCTGATCGATAGCTCCACCATCGACGTCGAGACCGCCCGTGCGGTGCACGCCGCCGCAGCGGAGCGGGGCTACGCGATGCTGGATGCGCCGGTCTCGGGTGGCGTCGCCGGCGCCGAGGCCGCCACGCTCACCTTCATGTGCGGCGGCGACAAGCAGGTATTCCAGAAGGCGCTGCCGATCCTGCAGGCGATGGGCAAGAACATCGTGCACTGCGGCGGCGCGGGCTTCGGGCAGGTCACCAAGATCTGCAACAACATGGTGGCCGGCATCATCTCGCTGGCGACCGCGGAGGCCTTCGTCATGGGCGAGAAGCTGGGCGTCGAGCGCCAGACGCTCTACGACGTGCTGTCGACCTCGTCGGCCAGCTCGTTCATCCTGAGCAAGATGTGCCCGATGCCGGGCCCGGTGCCGACCTCGGCCTCGAGCAACGGCTTCAAGCCGGGCTTCATGGCCAAGCTGATGCTGAAGGACCTGCGGCTGTCGCAGTCGGCCGCGCAGATGGCTGGCACCGCGACACCGCTCGGCGCAGCTGCGACCGCGGCGTTCGCGCTGCACATCGCCAATGGCTTCGGCGACCTCGACGTGAGCAGCATCGTCAAGCTCATCAACCCCGATATGTAGCCCACCGGAGGACGATATCGGCCTCGATTGGAGCGCGCAGCCTGACCCGACGGCCCTGCGAGACGGGCGGCATCGCCGTTCTCTCGATGCGACCTTCGCGATCAGGGGTTGCGCTGGTAGTTCGGCGCCTCGCGGGTGATGCCGACCCCGTGCGGGTGGCTTTCGCTCACCGCTGCGCCCGTCACGCGCAGGAAGCGGGCGCGCTCGCGCAACGCCTCGAGGTTGGCGGCGCCCACATAGCCCATGCCGGCACGCAGGCCGCCCACCAGCTGGTGCAGCACGCCGTCGACCGGGCCCTTGTAGGGCACCTGTCCCTCGATGCCTTCCGGCACCAGCTTGAGGGTGTCCTTCACCTCCTGCTGGAAGTAGCGGTCGGCGCTGCCGCGCGCCATGGCCCCCACCGAGCCCATGCCGCGGTAGGCCTTGTAGGTGCGCCCCTGGTAGAGATAGGTCTCGCCCGGGGCCTCGTCGGTGCCGGCCAGCAGCGCGCCGATCATGACGCAGTCGGAGCCGGCGGCCAGCGCCTTCACCATGTCGCCGGAGAACCTGATGCCGCCGTCGGCGATGATCGGCACGTCCTGCTTCCGCGCCACCTCGACTGCATCCATGATGGCGGTGAGCTGGGGCACGCCGACGCCGGCGACGATGCGCGTGGTGCAGATGGAGCCGGGGCCGATGCCGACCTTGACCGCGTCGGCGCCGGCATCGATCAGCGCCTTGGTGCCGTCGGCGGTGGCAACGTTGCCGGCGATCACCTGCACGCGGTTCGACTGCTTCTTGATGCGCGTCACGGCCTCCAGCACCCGCCTCGAATGGCCGTGCGCCGTGTCGACGACCACGAGATCGACGCCGGCGCCCATCAGGGCCTCGGCCCGCTGCAGCCCATCGTCGCCGACCGTGGTCGCCGCCGCGACCCGCAGCCGGCCCTGCTCGTCCTTGCTGGCGTTGGGGTATTTCTGCGCCTTCTCGATGTCCTTGACGGTGACGAGGCCGATGCAGCGGAAGTCGTCGTCCACCACCAGCAGCTTCTCGATGCGGTGCTGATGCAGCAGCCGCTGCGCGTCCTCCTTGTTCACGCCATCCTTCACGGTCACCAGCTTCTTGGTCATCAACTCGGCAACCGGCGTCTTCGGGTTGGTGGCGAAGCGCACGTCGCGGTTGGTGAGGATGCCCAGGAGCTTGCCCTTGTTGCCGGGCTCGACCACGGGAATGCCCGAGATCTTGTGCGCGTTCATCAGCTTAAGCGCATCGGCCAGCGTGGCGGCCGGATGGATGGTGACGGGGTTGACCACCATGCCGGCGACGTAGCGCTTGACCATGGCCACCTGCTCGGCCTGCTCCTCCGCCGTCATGTTGCGGTGGATCACGCCGATGCCGCCGGCCTGCGCCATGGCGATGGCGAGGCGCCCTTCCGTGACCGTGTCCATGGCCGAGGAGATGACCGGGATCTTGACCGCGATCTCGCGCGTGACGCGGGAGGCGACGTCGACCTCGGCGGGGAGCACGTCCGACGGCCGGGGGGCGAGCAGCACGTCGTCGAAGGTCAGCGCCACGGTGCTTTCGTCCAGGATCGGCCGCTGCGCCATTTTATTCTCCTCTGGCATCGGGTTGGCCGAAAGCGGGCGCGCCAGGACCCCTCCGGCCCCCGGCACGCGGCGTCTCAGCCGCCCGTTTGATGGAATCGCTCCAAGGTTCCTCTTAGCACCGCCAGCGAATCGGGGGAAGATGGTGCCGTCGGACGCTGGCAATTGGCCCTCGAGGGTACGTCACGTGCGCCCTGGCAAAGGGCGCAGCCGAGTGCGTCCAGGCTCTATCACAGCCAGATGCGCCGCAGCTCTCTTACGGTATCGCCTGCGACGCATTCATCTGCGAAGTAGATGGCCACATGATCTACTCAGCGGCGGAAATGCTCTCGTGCGCCAGATAGTCCGCAGCATAGGCCTGGGGTTGGGCGCCGATCCCCGCCCATTCCCGAGCCCAGCCGGTCAACTATTCCACGCCCGTCCACACTGATTGGATGGTCGAGGAAGTGCATCGACTAACCGGATAGAGAATTAAGGCCCAGAGCATCAAAGAAAGGGAGACCATGAGCGCAATGCGCGACGACGGTGATCTCGGCCAGTGTGATTCGTCATCGGGGTTCCGCATGATGTTTTCGACCTTGCGTGCTCAGGGTGCCAAGCGACGACCGGCTCGAATCGGCGGCGTAGCGTGAGTTTCTTTTCGCAACGGTGGGGCGCCGAATTACAGGCGATCGAGGAGACGAGTCGCGAAGAACGGCACGAACCCGAGGTCACGGAGCCGCCGGCGCGCGGAAGCGATCTCGGTTGGGGCGTCGAGATATTCAATCGCAAGGATGGGCAGACCGGCCCGCTTTGCGATACTCAGATAATGCAAGCTCCACCCAATCTGCTCAGGGCGATTCCTAGTTCCCTCGCCCTGAAGACCATAGAGTAGGCTTTCCTTGCTGACGGCATCGATGGCGCTACGATACCCCTCCAAAGTCAGCAGTGGTTCTGCGTTCTGACCAATCACCAGAAAGTCTGGCCGGGTAGAGCGCGCGCGCGTGGCAAGATCGACGACGAAGTCGACCATCTCATTCGTTGCCGAGGGGCGATCATTGCGAAATAGCCAGTAGGCGTCTACGCGATCAAGGAAGATACCATCGAAGCCGGTCTCGACAATTCTCGTGAGCGCCGAATTGACAATGTTGTGCCACTGCGGATGCCAGAACCGCACCGGATAGCTGCGCGCCCAGTTCGGATCCTCTGGGCCGAGCCATTGTGGAGGGCTTTCGCGCCACTCCGGTTTCCAGTAGGCCCGGTATTCCTCCGCCGCGCCGACGCTGAGGTAGGCGAGGACCAGACGGCGCCCCCCGTCGGGCTTGCGTTGCATCAGGCGGATATCAGCTGTGCTTGCAGCGCGCTGACTTCCCCCGTCGAGGATGGGATCGATGACCACGAGATCGAGGGCGGACGCGGCAATTTGTGCGGGATTCACATTTTGATACTGGCAGGCCCAGCTTGCTATGCGCGCAAGCACAGTGGCCGGCTTCGATTGGCTGACAGTTTGCCGTTCGCCGGGGTTTTCAGCCTTGGCTGTGGTCATCAGAGCAAACATTGCCATGACAGCCGAAGCAATCATTGGCCCCTTCTGATTGGGCCCCGGTTGATTGGGGCCCGGTTGATTGGGGGCCGGTGCGGCGGCCGCGTCGACCCGGCGGTGGGACGAGTTCAGGAGTTTGCCCGCCGCTTGCCTTGCCGTATCGCGGACGATTCCCATGCCATAGCACCACGCGCGATCAGAATGTCTTAGCGCCCCGAAGGGGGCAGCGCTCGACGTGTTTACAATTTCGGCTTCGCATAGGCAGCCCGCCGGCCGGTTATCGAGCCCGACGACGGCGCTTTGGTGGAATTCACCACGCTGACGCGGAGCACGTCGCCGGGCTCGAGAACGGTTGTCTCTTGCGCAGCAATCACTACCGATTCGCCTGCCTTGCGACGCACGATCTGGAACATGGCCGCACTTGGAGCCGGATCGAAGGAGATGTGACCAACCGTTGCCTTGAGCACGTCGGCAACGATTTCGGTCGATGCAAGCACGGTCTGCGTATGGGCGATCTCCTGGTCGATCGTCGCGCTTTCCTTTTCGACATTCAGCTGGTGTTCAAGATTGAACTTGGCGACGGCCTCCTCGGTCTGCACCAATTTCTGCTCGGCTTGCGAAATGGCGACGTGCAGTTCCTGCTTGCGGCCCTCGAAGTCGGCGACCTCGCTTTCGGCCGTGATCAAACGATGCCGTGTTTCCAAGCCCCGCGCCATCAGGTTCTGCAGGGTGCTCAGTCGCTCGTAGCGCATCGCGAGTTGTTTATCGAGTAGCGCTGACCTCCGCTCCAGGGCCTTCAGCTCGGTACGTATCGCCGTCACGTTTCCGTTGAGCTGAGACAAGTGCTGCTGCCTGCTTTTCCTTTGCAGCTGAAGCATCGTGAGCTCGGACGCGAAGAAGACCTCGGCATCCTTGTCGGCTGCCATGGAGATGAGATGCGTCGAGGATTGTGCGCCAGCGGGATCTTCGCGTTCCGCATCCAGCCGTGCGCGCTGCGCAAGCAACCGCTTCATCTTCACAGAAGCCTGCCGCATCCTTTCGCTCTCGCGCATGGTCTCGATGATCTGTGATCGTTGCGCGAGCCCTCGATCGAGCCCGCCGGCGAGCGCGACGGCTTGCAGGACGATCATGCCAGGCACGTACTTGTAAGCCCCAGGTGACTTGACGGGCCCGACAACATAAATGGGCTGCTGTTCGATGATCGTTAGGTTGACGTCACAGCCGCGACCCATGACACGCTCGAAAGCCCCCGCGAGGTCGGCCTGGACGTCCTGCAAGCTCTTGCCTGCAACCACAAACCGCCCGAGGCGCGGGAACGAGATGCTGCCATCCGGCTGGATGTTGTACTCGCCCGTCAAATCCATGCGCTGGTAAAATGTCCGCAACGCGGGCTGTTGTTCCCCTTGCGCGCTCGGCACGTCCATCATCTCGAAGAATGTGATCTTGGCGCGGTCGCCTATGCTCAAAGTGGGGCCGACCGTTGCACGCGGCGCGACGAATTCCTGGGCAGACGGACGCAATCCGTATGCGACAAAGGCTGCCACGACAGCCAACAGTGCCATGGCTCTGAGCAGGATTTTGCCCACTTCGTCCCTCCCTCGAAACAGAAACGGTAACTTAAGGGTTAACATTAAGCGCGCGGCGGACACGTTGCTCGACTTTCGAAAAAGAAGGTTAATACACCGCGCGGCGCGGGCCTCGAGGCCGTTCGCCTGGTTGTTGGGGAGCAGCACGGCCGAACAATGCTGACCTGGACGCCCGTCATTCACGCTGTTTTCTTACGTTTGCCCATCAGGGCCCTGAATTTGGCCGCCCAGCCGGGGCGCTCCTCCTGCTTGGAGCGTTCCAGGGCCAGCGCATCCGCCTCCACGTTCCGGCTGATGACGCTGCCCGAGCCGATGTAGGCCCCGTCGCCGATCTTCACCGGCGCCACCAGCGACGAGTTGGAGCCCACGAAGGCGCCCTTGCCGACGTCGGTGAAGTGCTTGTTGAAGCCGTCGTAGTTGCAGAAGATGGTGCCGGCGCCGATGTTGGCCCCCTCACCCACCCGCCCGTCGCCGATATAGGCGAGGTGATTGGCCTTGGCCCCCGTCTCGAGCTTTGCGTTCTTGACCTCGACGAAGTTGCCGACGTGGGCGCGCGTGCCGATATCGGCGCCGGGGCGGAAGCGGGCGAACGGCCCGACCCGGGCGCCCTTGCCGATGCGCGCGCCGACCATGTGGCAGTTGGCCATGATGTGGGCGCCGTCCTCCACCACCACGCCGGGGCCGAAGAACACGTTGGGCTCGATGACCACGTCGCGGCCGATCGCCGTGTCGAAGCTCAGCCACACCGTCTCCGGCGCCACCAGCGTTGCGCCTTGCTCCATCACCCGGCGCCGCGCGCGCGTCTGGAACACGGCTTCCGCCTGCGCCAACTGCTCGCGCGAGTTGATGCCGAGTGCCTCTGCCTCGGAACAGTGCACCGGGGTGGTCACCATCCCATCACGGGCCGCGAGCGAGAACACGTCCGTCAGGTAGTACTCGCGCTGCGCATTGTCGTTGCCGATGCGCGCGAGCAGCCCGATCAGATCGGGCACACGAAATGCCATGCCGCCGCCAATGCACAGCCCGATCCGGCGTTCGGACTCGCTGGCATCGCGCTCCTCGCGGATCGCCACCACGCGGCCGTT
>Ga0209726_10008933_pt1 | contig 10606 bp, 9 predicted proteins | sample Subgrocontami54m_FD_187453 | JGI IMG/M metagenome (GOLD analysis project Ga0209726, IMG submission 187453) | Subsurface groundwater microbial communities from S. Glens Falls, New York, USA - GMW46 contaminated, 5.4 m (SPAdes) (version 3) | ecosystem: Environmental > Aquatic > Deep subsurface >... | reverse complement strand
GCTCTTCGCCTGCCGCGCCTTGGGATTGGAGCGCACCCATTCCAGCTCGCTCTGCATCGCCTTGATGAGCGCGGCCTCCTGCTTCGCCTCGATCTCCAGGCGCTGCTCCTTCTGCTCGAGCCACGAGGAATAATTGCCTTCCCACGGAATGCCGTAGCCGCGGTCCAGCTCCAGGATCCAGCCCGCGACGTTGTCGAGGAAGTAGCGGTCGTGGGTGACCGCGATCACCGTGCCGGGATAGCGCTCGAGGAACTGTTCCAGCCATTGCACCGAGAGCGCGTCGAGATGGTTGGTGGGCTCGTCCAGCAGCAGCATGTCGGGCTCGGAGAGCAGCAGCCGGCACAGCGCGACGCGCCTGCGCTCCCCGCCCGAGAGCGTCGCCACATCCGCATCCCACGGCGGCAGTCGCAGCGCATCCGCCGCCACCTCGAGCTTGCGCTCCACCTCCCAGCCGCTCACCGCGTCGATCTTCGCCTGCAGCTCGCCCTGCTCGGCGAGCAGCGCGTTCATCTCCTCGTCTTCCATCGGCTCGGCGAAGCGGTCGCTGATCGCGTTGTACGCCTTGATGAGCGCGATCGTCTCGCCGAGGCCCTCCTCGACGTTGCCGCGCACGTCCTTCTCCGGATCGAGCTGCGGCTCCTGAGGCAGCAAGCCGATGCGCATCCCCGGCATCGGAATCGCCTCGCCGTCGAAGTCCTTGTCCACCCCCGCCATGATCCGCAGCAGCGTCGACTTCCCCGAGCCGTTCAGCCCGAGCACCCCGATCTTCACGCCCGGGAAGAAATTCAGCGAAATGTTCTTGAGGATGACGCGCTTGGGCGGCACGACCTTGCCGACCCGGCGCATGGTGTAGGCGTATTGAGCCATTGCGATACCCGAATTCCGAGGGACGAGAGCTTACCGGATTCGGAGGCGAAGCGGCAGGGCGGCGCGTGTCATCCCAAGCATAAGGAAGGTCCTGGTGCGCGAGAAACCCGATTTCTTCCTCAGGATCGGAGCCTGTGATCGAACGCAAACTTGCGCACGATCCTCATCGCGGCCTTGGCGAACTTCGGATGCAACGGGTTGATGACGATATTGCGCGCCTCGGGAACAACGGCCGATGGAACGATCAATCCGAGTGCGCGCCGGGAGCGAAGAAATTCGGCTCCATATTCGGCGGAGGCCTCCCTCGGCGGGATGGCGTCCCAACCAGGCGGCAGGGCTTCGAGCGCCGGGCGCTCGTAGAGGGAAGGATCTTCCGGCAACCGGATCTCGACCAGCACGAGATCCACCGGGAGGTGGTCCCCGGCGTGCACGAGTTTTTCGAACGCGGCAATTTCGGCCGTCAAGCCGGCGTAGATCACCGGCTGTCCCATCGGGTGCCAGCGCCCCCCTTCGAGGAGGCCGCCGCTGCCTGTCCGGTCGATCGCGTAACGTTTCTTGGCGATCCGCCAGACAATCATCAGACCACGCCGCCGCGCGCGAGGGCGACGAGGACCTTGGCCACTTCTCGAGTGCCAACGTCGGTATCCAGCATGGAAACCGGGGTGCACCCTCCCAGCGCTACATTGGTCGAGCGCAACCACCGCTTGGCCAGATCGGAATCGCCGAAGGTGTCTTCGGCTTGCTGCTCGACCAGGGCGAGCCGTGCCAACCGTTCGGTGGTCGGCGTATCGAGAATCGCCTGTTGGGCGATCTTGCGGGTGGCGGTCGACACCGGGAGTCCAACCAGGTGGAAGATGGTCTCCCGCGACACCCCGATGGCGGCGGCGGCGCCGATCAGCGAATTCGCGTAGGTGCCTGCCCGAATTCGGTCAATGCGCCCGGACGGACCTTCCCTGACGATTGCATTGCGGAAAGTGGCCCAATGGCCGGTCGCCGTCTTGCGCTTGGGGTAAGCGGACTTGCCGCCCCCCGTCTTTGCGGACCTGCGCGAAGCGAGCTTGATCGTAGCCATTTGCGTGTTCCTGTCAGGCGATGCTCATGTGAGCATCCTAAGTATATCAAATAGCAGCATCGTGCGCCGGAGGATGCGTCTGAGCCGACCGTCGGGGCGCTCCCGAGCCCGCAGTCCGGACTTCCCACGGAACGGTAGACACCGCGAGGGCTGTCCTTGTCATCCCGAGCCCACTGTCGTCCCGAGCCCACTGTCATCCCGAGCGAAGCGAGGGATCCGCTGTTGCATTGAATCAACGCACCGCGACAATCCTTCGCCGCGCAGCTCCGAGGGGAAACCCTCGGAGAGCCGCTCTGGACGGGCGTTTGCGCGCAGGCTCCCGTCCCGCCCGCGTGCCGCGGACGATCAGCCGGCGACGCGGCCGGCGCTGCCCGTCAGGCTGCGAAATACCGGCGCGTTGGGGCAGAAGCCGTTGCCGCCTTCGACCTTTCCGGCGAGCCACCGGTTGCAGAAGTCCTCGGATGCGCAACTGCGGCAGCGGCTGCGCACGTCTCGCAGGATCGCCTCGTTTCCGGCGCTCCCGGCAACCTCCGGGCCCACGCCCGCGCGCGCCAGCATCCGCGTCATGCGCGCTTCCGAGCCGGCCGCCATGTACCTCAAGGCCGACACGACGAGGGCAATGCTCACGACCACCATGACCGTGGCCACGCCGATTTCGAAAGGTGTTGGGTTCATGGTCCAGTTCTCCTTTGGTTTCGACCCCAGGTGCACCAGAACACGCGCTCGATTCGCATGCTTCGCGCGACTTCGCCCCTCAGGGCTTGTTCGGTGTCACAGGCAACTTATCAATGATCTCGAAGAGCATCCCAATCCCCTTGCTTGCGAGTGCGCGCTCTTTGTCGGCTGCGGCTGCCTCTGCACCCCCCAGCCCTTTGAGTTTGTCCGTCAGCTGCAGGACCTCCACCTGCAGCATGACGCCGCAGTATTGGGCGGCAAGCTTGAACTGCGCCGGCTCAAGCGACTTCAACTCACGCGAAAGCACGGCGTCCATACAGGTCTCCCGTCCGTAGTCCCGGCCGGCGATTTTCTCGACTATGTCCTTGACGGCAGTTGCAATGGTCTGCGCAGTCAGAGCATTGACGGCACTATGGTAGCCACCTCCCGCCAGCTCGCCTCGCGTCATGGACCGGGTGGCGACCTTTCCAAGGTCGTTTCGCAATGCTTCGAGCGCGCGCTCCTCCTCCACCGCGTTGTTCGCGACTCTTTGAGCCGCGTCGTGCTCGGTCTTGGCCGCGTTGGCCTTCTTCTGCGCGGGCACCAGGATTTCTACCTTGAATTTCTTCACCGGTTCGGCGTCTTCGTTATCTCCATTGTCCTTCTTGATTTTCTGGTACTCGGCCTCGGCTTTCTTGAGCGCTGCATCCGCTTCGTCTCTTGCCGCTTTAGCCTTTGCAGCAGCACTCTGCGCCTCTTCGGTGACTGCCTTGGCTTGGCTCAAAAGCTTTTGCAGCTCGGCCAGGGTTCGAGCGACACTCGCTTCGGCCGAGCCAGAGAGTACAGCCTGCTTGGCGACTACCGCACCAGTGAGCTGCTCGATGGCAAGCAAGCCAAGCATGATATTCTGGTAACGACGCTGTAATCGGGTGAAGCCGATGTCGTCCAGGGCTCCGGAAGCGTAGCCCTCGCATAACCGATACATTGCGTCCCGAAGAATTTGGATGGTCTGCGTGCGAAGTCCGATACTCGCAGCGGCTTCTTGGCTGGAGAAAGCCGCCGAAAGCGCTTTCTGCATCGCTTCTGCGCTCAGACCAGCCGATGCGCTGATAGCCGCTATTGCATCAGGGCTGGGTTCCGCGCAAATCGCACGCCAGCGATACTTGACCTTCTTTCTTTCCGGATCGTCAGGATCCAGATATATCTTCTCGATGGAATATATTGCGCGTTGCTTTGCGTCGATGCTGATACTTGATCCGCTATCGGGCGTAAACGTGTGGTGAATGGACATGAGATTCGCGCAGCCGCCCAAGAGCATGGTGGCCGCCGCTGCAGCAATTACCGCCCTTGGACAATTCATTGGCTCCTCCCACGTGCGTTCAGGCGATGTCGCCGATGTTCTCGCACAACAGCGGAATAGGCGAGGGTCACATTGTCCCGGGAGGCATGAATTGAACCGTCCTGTGCACCCGTGATGTCTGCGGGAATCGGTAGGGACGGCACCGGCGACAGAGATAGAACAGGGATAGGCCGCATGGCAAATCCCCCTCTGGAAGGAAGTAACAAGGGTATTCCCTGGAGACTACAGCTTGTGTGACCTGGGTCACGGGCACGGGGCAACAGGAAGAAAGGCAATGGGGTCTGACCCCCGGTCAGTTCCTGTGCGGCGGCATTTCGGCCTGAGCGGACGCGGACGATATGCTCGAGAGGCAATCGGGGCAGCCGGCGGGAATGATTGCTTCCGGAAAACCTGAGCTGGTCCTTTCGACCGAAACCGGGCGTTTCAAGCGACTTAGCTTAGTGCCGCGCCGCGATCGGCCGTTCGCGTGTTGGAAGGTTGCCCACGCACGTCCGGGCGCAAGTGCGCTCGCGCTATCCAGCCGGCGTTCATAGTCCGACGCAGATCCTTCCGCGGCTTCCTGTTGCGGGTGCCTTTGCCTAGGCGTATCAACAGCGATGGTGAGCATAATGCGTTGGTGCAAGAGCTGGCTGAAATTGAAGTCCATACAGGGGTTGATTCTGGTTATTTCCGCTCCATCGCCAGTAACCCGGTTGTGCGGGATGAAGGAGTCGGAGATCCGGGACCGGCTCACGGCATTCGTCAAGACACCGGTGGAGAGAATGCGACAGGAGAAAGCAAAGACCAGGGCGCAACACCGGGATTCGGCGCCGGTGACAGAAGAAGTCTATAGAATAGGCCACCAAGAAGGGGGTGGCGATGGCAATATGATCCAACCCCTGCGTATGCGGCGATAAGTCGCCGCATGATCTACTCGCAAGACTTACCTAGTTGCATGGGACATCATGGTCAAGCGCCACACTTTTCGACCACGCGCACGTCTGCTCCAACTGTTGGGTGACCAGCTCATCGGCGATCCGCGCGTGGCCGTCTTTGAGCTCGTGAAGAATGCGTATGACGCGGACTCCCCTCATGCCGCAGTCACGTTTCACGATGTCGAGCATCACAAGAAAGCCACCATAGTCATCTCTGACGACGGTGAGGGCATGGACATGGCTACGGTCACCAAGATATGGCTGGAGCCTGGTGCCGATCATCGTGAGAAGCAGCGACTCGCCGGAATACGCACCAAGAAATTTCATCGTCTTCCTCTCGGGGAGAAGGGTGTCGGCCGCTTTGCCTGTCACAAGCTTGGCAACAAGATCGATATGGTGACCAGGAGCGGAAGAGCCAAGGAAATCGTTGTGAGCATCGACTGGGACAAGCTCATCGCCCATCGCTACCTGACAGACGCGGTTGTCTCCATTCAGAGCCGTAGTCCGGTGGTGTTCAAGGGCGAGTCCACTGGAACACGCATCACGATTTCCAGACTGCGGCATAGGTGGACCAGGGGTGATGTCCGAAAGCTTTATCGATCAATCAATGCAATTGCTCGACCTTTTGATGGAGATCAGAGTTTCAGCGTTGCGTTCAAAATGGAGCCGGATCTTGGCTGGACCGACGCACTCATGGATCCAGCGGACATCGAAGCGCAGGCGATGTTTCTTTTCGACTTCACACTTTCCGGCACCGAGTTCGAGTTCACGTACGAGTTCAAGCCGCTCGATGATCTACTCGTCAAGGCCCAGAGGAAGAAACTCAAGACGTTCGAACCCAGGGAGCTGACGAAACAACGACGCCTCCTCGAATACTTTGTCATGGAGACTGATGAACATGGCAAGAAGAGGAAGCGCAGTGTCCAGGCAGACCTGAACAAGTTTGGAATTGGCACGATCCGCGGACGCCTCCTGGGCTTTGATCGTGACAAGGACGTCCTGGCTCTATATGTGGATCAAAAAGGATTGACGGAATTCCTGGACAACAACGGCGGCGTTCGCGTCTATCGCGACGGTATCCGTGTATACAACTATGGCGAGCCAGGGACAGATTGGCTTGGTCTCGATGAACGCCGCGTCCAGATTCCCAAGCGGCGGATCAGCAATAACCTCGTGCTGGGGGAGGTAAACCTCGATCTGGAAAAGAGCACCAAATTGATCGAAAAGACGAACCGTGAGGGATTCGTCGAGAACGCAGCATATGAGGAATTCCGAAAGGCAGTCCTCGGCGCGGTGATTGCCTTTGAGCAGGAGCGGGCCATCGACAAGGATAAGATCCGCGAACTCCTTGAGACACCTGATACCGGCGAACCGTTTCCTTCCGTCCATGGACCGGAGGAGGCCATCTACGCGCTGCGCGGCAAGATTTCAGAAAGGGGACTGAACAAGGAACTTGGACCATATGTTGACAAGGTCGAAACAACCTATCAGGAAGTGAGGGAAACGCTTCTCCACGCCGTCGGGACTGGCCTGGGGCTTTCAATCGTCTTCCATGAGATCGAACGCGGAGTCCGGGACCTCAGCAAGGCGATAGAGACGGGGACTTCGCGAGAAAGGACGATGGCATTGGCACGCCACCTCGTGGAACTGCTCGACGGTGCCAGCTATTTCGTACGGACGGCTTCAAAGAAGTCATTCAAGGCGTCCGATGTGGTCAAGCATGCCATCTTCAGTCTTGGGCCACGCTTCGAGTATCACGGGATCGCTGTTGCCAACATATTCGAGTCCCGATCAGCGCAGGATTTCAACATTAGTGGATCGCGCCAGATGGTCACTGCTTCGGTGGTAAACCTCTTGGACAATGCGATCTATTGGCTCAATCTGGAATGGGATCGAAAGAGTGGTGGCCGATCCCAGCAGAAGAGGATTAGGATTGGTCCGTCGAACGATACCAGAGAGCATGCCATCGTTGTCGCGGACAACGGTCCTGGCATTGAGGATTCGCCCGAAATGGTCGTGAAGCCATTCTTCACGAGAAAGCCGGACGGAATGGGGCTCGGTCTGTACTTCGTGAATATGACGATGCAGGCCCACGGCGGACGGCTTGATTTTCCTCAGCCATCGGAGCAAGGACTACCCCAAGCGTATGACGGGGCGGTGCTTTCAATGATATTCAAGGATCAAAAATGAGTCCAGGTGCCCCACAGATCCTGATCGTGGATGACAAGGAACAGGCGGGGCTCGATATTGCCAAGGCACTTTGGGATGGTGATCTAGCAGCCCACTACTTTCACTACGATCCGGAACGGCTGATCCAAATGCAACAACGCGGGCGCTCGATGCGCGGCATCCGGATCGTCTTCATGGACATCAACCTGATCGGCGGTGCCATGGGTTCGGAGCAGCAGAACTTCACTGCAGTGCAGACGGTGTTACAGACGTTGTTGGCTGAGGACAACGGGCCGTATGTTCTCATCTCGTGGAGTTCACATGACGACTACGCCGATCGATTGTTCGCATTCCTTGCCGAACGCCTTCCGCCCACTCTGAGGCCGACGCTGACCAAGCGGCTCGCAAAGAGCGAGTTCGCCGGTGCGTCGGGAAAAAACATTTCCGCCGCTGTCAAAGGGCTTCTAAATGACCTGGGGTTCGCAGGGTGTCTGATCGGGTGGGAAGGCGTGGTCAAGGACGCAACAGTTTCAGCGATCCATGCCGTCGCACGACTTGCGGATACACTGACGGATCACGAAGTCCATTCGGACCGGAATACGAAATTGGGCGCAGTGATTCGTGCACTCGCAACGGCAGAGGCTGAAGAAAATCTGACCGAGCAGTCCGCCTTCCCTGCCCTGTCGTCGGTATTGTCACACATTATGTTCGATGGTCTGTCTTCCGCGGCCGCCAGGGTGCCGGCGGCGCTTGGTAAGTCCATCATGACGGCCGCGGGCAGCACCCAGCCTAAGGACTGGAAGTTCGACGTTCATCGAGCGTTGCACTTCGGACTGGACCCGCAGCGCTATGTGATGCATGCACCAGGTGACGTGTTCATCTTTCCTGGTATCAGAAAAAGAAAAAGAGCAGGATTGCCAATCCTGAAACCTGATGCCTTTGTGCCGAATCAATTTTTCGAAGCAGATAAATGGAGGAAATTACCACCCGACGCCCGTAAGACCGTGCTCGGCGATGCCCGACTGGTTATGGCGGAGATCACTCCACCTTGTGATCATGCCCATCCAGCAACGAAGCTCGTCTGGCATCGATACGTGGTCGGAGGTGAGTTCGGGCCGGACGCAAGCAAGTATCTGAAGAAGAAGGGCGACCATCTCATGTGGCTGCCTGCCTTCAAAACGAAGGACGGCAAGACGAAAACGGTGGTCCTGAATTCGCGTGTCACCGCCAGTGTGGATCCGAAGGAAACTGGCGTTCTCGGCAAGCGTCTCTATCGACTTCGACCGCAGCTGCTCTCGGACATTATTCGCTGGGTTTCCGGGCAGCACGCACGACTGGGCTATGTTTCGCTTTCCTGACATTGGTTTCGCGGGTTTCATGCCCTCATGGTACGCCCGCTGCCACTGCGGACGACCAGCGAAGTGTCAGCGGATGTAATGGTAGCTTCTCACTCGCCATCGCCAAGCAGTTGCGCCATCAGTGCGACAGCAGGCAATATCGTGGAGGGCTAATGTGGGCGCCGGCGATGTGATGTCTGCTGCGCAACGCAGCGCGTTGATGTCCCGAATACGCGGCAAGGACACCCTGCCAGAGCTTGCACTGAGACGCGCCGTCTGGGCGCGTGGATTGCGGTATCGCCTTCAATATAGGATAGGTCGTATCAGACCTGATCTAACCTTCCCGAATATGCGCGTGGCCATCTTCGTCGATGGCTGCTTCTGGCATAGATGCCCCATGCATGGAGTAATGCCGAAGGGGAATCATCCATTTTGGAAATCCAAGCTGGAGCGCAATGTCGAACGCGACATCGAAACAACAAAGATCCTGATCTCAGCGGGGTGGAAGGTGTTGCGATTCTGGGAGCATGAAGTCGATGAATCCGCGGAAACCTGCGCACGTAAAATCGGGAAAGTATTGACAGGACGGCACCGCGGACAGGATGCAGCAAGTCGTTGAGGCCCTATTCCGAAGGCAAGGGCTTTCGGGCAATGCGATGTCGGATTCCGAGGTCTACGTGTTGACTAGCGCTTGCTCTCTGGCGCAGGGAGGTCGATGCGCGAGCTTGGTTGTCCAGCGATATTCGTACGCTGCGCAAACTGAACATTGATCTACTCGCGTAGGTAAGCAGGCTAGTACGCAAAATTGAAGTACTGACCACTTGACCTGCCCCCCGCCAGCCGTACCAATCTGAAGTAGAGAAGTCCGTCAAATCATGGAGAATGACGGACATGAAGAAGAGCAGATTTACGGAAGAACAGATCATCGGCTTTCTCAAACAGGCCGATGCGGGGATGCCGGTCAAGGAGCTATGCCGCAAGGGCGGCTTCAGCGATGCCACGTTCTACAAGTGGCGCGCCAAGTTCGCCGGCATGGATGCATCCGACGCCAAGCGGCTGAAGGAGCTGGAGGGGGAGAACGCCAAGCTCAAGAAGCTGCTGGCCGAAGCGCATCTGGACATCCACGCTCTCAAGAGCGTCTTTGGGGTAAAGCGCTAGCCCCACAGGTCAAACGCGAGGCCATCGGGCAAATGATCGAGCGGTTCGATCTGTCTGAGCGCCGAGCGTGCCGTCTTGTGGGGCTATCCCGCGACAGTTTCCGTCACGCGCCGGTGCCGGACCAGCAGACTGCGGTACTGAGGGCTGCGATCATCGACATCGCCCAAGCCAGAAGACGGTTTGGCTACCGGCGTATCCATGACCTGCTGCGCCCGGAGTTTCCCCAAGTGAATCACAAGCGCGTGTATCGGCTCTACAGCGCCGCCGACCTGGCCGTGAGGAAACGCAAGAGGACCAAACGGCCGGTAAGCGAGCGCGTGCCGCTGCAGATCGCGCAGAGCGTCAATGAGGTGTGGAGCATGGATTTCGTGAGCGACAGCTTGGCCAACAGCCGGCGCATCAAGTGCCTGACAGTGGCGGACGATTTCAGCCACGAGTGTGTGGACATCGTCACCGACTACGGCATCGGCGGCCAGTATGTGACCCGGCTGCTGGATCGGGCGGCCTTGTTTCGCGGCTATCCGGACGCAGTGCGTACCGACAACGGGCCGGAATTCACCAGCCGCGCCTTCATGGGATGGGCACAGACCCATGGGATTCGCCACATCCTGATCCAACCGGGCCGGCCGATGCAGAACGGCTACATCGAGAGCTTCAACGGCAAGTTCCGGGATGAATGCCTGAACGAGCATTGGTTCGAGACGCTGTCGCAGGCCAGGCACGCCATCGCGGTCTGGCGGCAGGACTACAACGAGGTCCGGCCGCACAGCAGCTGCCGACGAATGCCACCCGCCAAGTTCGCCGCGTTGCATCGGCAGCATGCTGCCGATGCAACGCAACCCACCACCGAAGAAATCCGTTAACCTTGCAACCGGACTTCCTGCCAAATGACTGGTACGGCTAGAGGGGGCAGGTCAGCCGCCCATGCCAATCCGCACAGGGTCCCCACCGGGAGATGGTGCTGGGGCTAATAACTGCATTCAGACAGAGCGTCCCCTAGGAATCGCTTTGGCGAAGCCAGCTGCTTTCGCTTCAGTGCTTCCGCCTGCGTCTCGTATAGGCTTCAATATAGCGC
>Ga0209726_10008932_pt1 | contig 10606 bp, 16 predicted proteins | sample Subgrocontami54m_FD_187453 | JGI IMG/M metagenome (GOLD analysis project Ga0209726, IMG submission 187453) | Subsurface groundwater microbial communities from S. Glens Falls, New York, USA - GMW46 contaminated, 5.4 m (SPAdes) (version 3) | ecosystem: Environmental > Aquatic > Deep subsurface >... | reverse complement strand
TTAACTATTTCGGGTTGTGGCGGAACAACTGGTTGAATTTCTGGTGTAGTTTGAGTAAGAATATGTGGTTCCATAATCAAATCATCTCATAACTATGGAAAATGTCAATTTTGAGGCTAAAATGCTGGCATTAGTTGATGACTTCCGAACGGCAAACTGGATAGAAATCATTCAATATCCTGAATTGGTATATCAAAAATCAATGCAGTATTTACAGATTTCTTGAGAATGCGGGAATGTCCCAGCTGTCAATGATTTCTAGTTTCTTTAACTACTAAAAACACCTAAGAAGAATATATGCTTTTTAAGAATAAAGGTTAAGTAATAAATAGAACACTCAAAATATTAAAATCGTTTAATTGTTCAGTATCTATACCTTCCAAACTTTGTTTGCTAATTCTGCCAAATATTTTTGGCGGTCAACTATTGTGTCCTTTGTAAAGTCATCATATTCTTGAAGTTTCTGCGTAAGAAGTAATCGCTTTTCATTTTTATATTGTTCTTTTTTTGCCTTAAAAGGCTTGTTCCCTACAGATTTGTTAAGAATTTCTGTAAGTAATGCCATATTTCCCAATCTTTCTAAGAAATCTTCTCTCCCATCCCAATCTGCTCTTTCGGCTAATATATGCTCTAAAGTAAGCTTGTCCCAATCCAATGGGCTTGATTGTTGTCCTACATGATCATCTAGTTTTAATAAGATATACTTTGCGATTTGATTATTCGCAGGTGAATATTCACTAAATGCAGTATTAAATAGATCATCGGAGATTAGCATTGCTTTTTCTTTTAATGTTCTTAAAACGCTTCCGAAATCCTTCTCATTTTTGATATCTTGGGATAATTTATAATAAACAACTTCAAGGGTTTTAGCGTCTTTCCCTGCAATTGTGCTATGTCTAAAGGTGAGTGTTTCAATTACTTCGCAAAGTTGAATAAATTCACTTTTAGATAAATATTTATTTCCAACCAAAAGAAGTGGGAAGCAACGAGTTGCTCCTAGTGTTTTAAGATGAACTATGGCATCTCTTTCTTTATTATTTTTAATTTTATCTGGATTTATAAAAGTAGAATAATATTCAGCGTATTCTATAAGATTGTCTAAAAATTTATCTTTTTCTTCTTTTATGATTTTATCATACCAACGCATTAAACCTTTTTTAGTTGGTGGTTTTTCTGTTGTTGAATTAGCATAACTATAATGTAATAAAAAGGAATTCATTTTCCCTTCACCAAGTAAAAATGTAATCTCATCTATTCTTTTGGCTGCCTCAAACTGATCATCAGACACTTCACAAACTCTATTTTTCAATAAATCCGCAACTGTTAAGTCTATTCCTCTAGCATTCAATGTTTCAAAGAAGGCAAAAATATCACTCTCATCATCTAATTTAACTTCTATAAACGACAATTTCAAAACTTTTTCTTGAATAAATGAAATTATTCCGGATCTTCCACTTTTATTAAAAAGTGTGTCCATTTGGGATGTAAAATATTCTTTAACTTTACTTATTTTTACCGAAGAATAAAACTTTCTTCTATTTTTATTTTCTTTTGGAGATAATTTGGGAGCTAAATAAAACTTATTTTCTCCTAAAATAGTTGAAAAATTATATTTATCTCGTTCACTTAAGGTAAGGGTAAATTCAGATTTTTCTTCTACTCCCCATTCACTTTGATCAATATAGTCATTTTGAAGCTTCATTCCTAATTTATCATCTGAACCAAGCTTTTCAACAGCAGCTCTTAATAACAACAAAAGGGTAGCTAGTCTTTGTTGCCCATCTACAACCTTAAATTCTTTATCATCATTTGTTTTCTGAAAAACTAATATTCCTAAAAAATAAGGAGAACTATTTTCTTCAATATCAAGCCATAACTCCTGTGCCTCTTCCAATGTCCATGAATAAGGTCTTTGATATATTGGCACTATATATCTTTTATCTCTTAGAATATCCTTAAGCGAACTAGGTTGGGGAATATAAATTGCCATAACTTGAACATATTATATATCTTTATGTAAATGAATGCCATATTTCGGAGTTTATGTCGCACAATCCATGTAGTGCGACGTGATTTGGAAGCTATGAAATTATTCTTAAAATCAACTTGAGCTAACTGTAAAACTATGAGATTAATAATGCGAGTCTCTGTGGCTGCACTACCGTTTGGTTCTTTCAAACCAAATTATAGACGATTTTGCTAAAACACTCAAGGATTGGGCAGCAGTCTTTAAACAGTCTTCTTTTGATCCTGCTTTTGGATTTTAAAATTTTCAGGAATTACCCCATTTATAAATTTCAGAGTTTCTTCACACCTGTCTATTAGGCTATCCATAAATTCCCCCTTTACGGTTGGTTTTGGATCAATAGTTTCTATCCAATTGATTTTATCAAGCAGTGTGTAGTATTGCATATTTACTGTTTTAAATCTGTTATATATGCCAAGTAAATTTGCGAAATCTTTAACTTTTAAGCCATCCATTATGATAGTTTTATCTATAGTCTCCCAAGCAGAGGTTTCAAGTGCGGGATAAGGAATGTTTTGTTTTGCTAATTCTACTACCATCAATTTTAGCTTTTTCCTATTATATTCAATCTCACTCCAAAGCATATTAGTGGCTATGCGTAATTTTTCTTTCCTCTCCTTTTCTTTTGCTTCAGCTTCCTTTTTCTTGTCATTGCTCTCAAGGTATTTTGTAATAATAATTCCTATTACAATAGCAACTAAAATATCAGCAAATAAATTAGCAAAAAAATTTTCCCAAAATCCAGTTAAAGATAAAATCCAGCTTACGAGAAACATAAAAGCATTTCCATATTATTATAGTTCAAAATCATTTATATATTTATTTTCCATAAATAGTAAATTCCGAAGTTGTGAGTGTCCAATTATTTTAAATTCAATTTTTCTTCCTCATTCTTAACAAGTTCTTTTATTACATCCAGTATTCCTTTTCTGTTAACTTTTTTCCGCATTTCATAGATAAATTCATCTAAAAAATATAAAATATCTGGGTTAGTAAAACCGAAAGACCTTACTTTCTCGCTTGGATATCTTCCGGCTTCCTCAAAGGGATTTAATTGTTTACACCCTTCAATTAAATCCTTATCTTGGAAGAAGTTGTCGTGGTTTGAGCAAATTTTAATAAGTTCAATTAAATCGTGGGTATTTCTAAAATTATGATGCTTCTTGTCTATAAGATAAGCTTTTAAGTATTTTTCTATACATTGTTGATAGTGATATAAACCCAACCCAGTAACGCCAGAAAGTATTAGATACCTTGTAACAATATAGTCTTCCTCTGCGCCTACTATAAAAGAACTTAAAGAGCGAGTGTTTAATAATTTTTTTTCGTCAAGCTTTGGCGGTATATATTGTAATGACATTTTATTTTTCATTCTTTTGCGTTTTGGATAAAATAGTTAAGTGATGCAAAGTATTCGTTTACCATTTGCGTGCTTTGAGTCCTATATTCAAGATTTTTATTTTTTTCAAGCAGTTTTTCCTTAAAATGTTCTTCATAAAATTTAGAAAAATCTGAGAGATGTATATAATACTCGCCTATGGTTTTTGCTAGTGATTCTACTTCTTCCAACGGTCTATTTCCTCTCATTCGTTTAATTTTAACCTTACCAACGGTTTCTACTTCTGCATATGCCCAATAATGCCTATGTATACTATCATCTCTTACCTCTTTCATTTTAGAAAACCAAGACATATTCTTCTCTAAGTATTCAGCATATTTTTTATCAAATTTAGGATTAGTTTTTGTGAACCACTTTAATTGAACAGTGAAGGAATCTCTTGGAATCTCTTTCCCTGTTTCGTAAAAAAGTGGGGTTAAGTATGCAATTTGATCCATAATAACTCTTAGCCAAACAAAATATGTTTCAAAGTCAATCGGAAGATATAAGAAGTTAATCTGTCCGGTGTCTCCAGCAAGAATTTTGATTCCACAATCAAGTCTTATTCTATGCATAATTAAATGTAGATTTTTTATTCTTCTTTCTAAGGCTACAGTTGCCTTATGTGATTGACCATAAGGTGTTTTTGGATCAATACGCCCACCGCTTTTTAAAAACTCTTCTGGAGTGGATAAAGAGCCTACAAGACTAGGAAAGATGTTTTGAAAAGGAATATAAATTGGTTTCAGTTCCATAATTTTAATTTTTAGCTTCTTCGCAAAATTCTTCTGATGTCATTATTTTCGTTTTACATAGTTCTTCTAGTTCTTGTCTTAATTTACTATCTCTTTTGCCAAAAGCCCTTGTATCGTCAGATACTAAAACATCTCTTTTTTCTCTACAATGTGCTTCCAAAATCATAGCGTCTCTTAATTGATGTTTTTCTCCTTTTGCTAGATTTTCTCGACTTCCTGCTTTGGGAAATGAGCCACTGCTTATTATTTTCAATATTGTTTCAAACATATCAACTGTTTTTTCTGACCCAAGCTGACCGCTATTTAGCTTTGATTCTCCTAAGACAAAGCTTTCATTTACGCTATCTCCCCAAACCATATTGTCCCATTGTGATTCATCCCAGACTCCTGTTTCTAAAATTTTTACGGCTATGGGTTTTATTTTGCTTCCCTCTATTTCCCTGTCACTTACAGTTACTACTGCAATTTCCAATTCTTTTCCTTGAACAGCATCTTTTATTTGAGATATTTTTTCATCTCCTAAAATATTTGTATCTAGAGTTATTCTTTTTTTATTCATTTTACTTAAGGTTGATTATATACCTCTTTGAGCCTAGGTCAATAGCTTGCGGAAAGGCGTTTATAAGGGGATATGAGTATGAATATAACCTTTCTTGGTATTTTCGTTATGCCCAAGCTATTTTTGAAATAGTTTTCTCGATTTCTCTAATTACCTGATCTACAAATTTATCAATATGTATTAAATCTTTCTCTACTATTTGTTTTACTCCTCTTTCTCTCAATTGCTTATTAAATTGCGGAACAGAAGATATTCCTATTACTTTTTCCGCTCCAAAATGCTCAATTTCAAGAACATGGAAGGATTTGTTCATTTTACAGTCACGATCAAGTAAGATAATGTCAAATTTGGCTCTAGGATTGCTGTTGATGAGGTTTTCTACTTGTTCTGAATCATTTATTATGGTCATTGAAAATTCAAAAGGTTGTCTGTCCTCAAGCTGACCCAACTTTTCCAGAAGTTTTGAGAGAACTTTGTAATTATCTTCTAAAATGAGAATCTTCTTTATAAGTAGCATAGAATCATTATAAGATATATGAGATAATTTATATATGAAAGCAAAGAACAAAACCAAAAATGACATAAAGAAATCTTCAAAACATGCTGAAGAGCTTTCCAAGTTTAAGCTACAGTTTCTTAATTACTATTCAAAACTCCCTATTCAAAAATTAGCAGCAGAATTCATTGGCAAAGATGAAAATACGATCATTCGCTGGAAAAAGAAAGATAAGAAATTTGCAGACCACTTAGCCTCAACAAAATCTACATGGGCATTAGAAAAGGTAGGTAAGGTAAAAAGTAACGAGTGGCTATTGGAGCGTATACTGAAAGAGCATTTTGTTGAAAAAAAGGAAGTAGATAGCACAACTAGTATCAGACTTGAAGCAACTCTGGACAGAATGTCAAAATTGATTCCCTGACGAGAACTAAAAATTATCCTTTATCTCTTTGTTTAATCTTTCTTTTAATAACATTCTTTGCCATTTCCTCTTTTATAACATCCGGTATATTGCTTCTAAGGAAGATATCGTCTAATTCTTCTTGGGCATCCCAAAGATCTTTTTTCAAAAAGTAATGTTTTTTTTCTCCGTTCTCAATTACAAAGATAGCATATAAATTTCCATTTTCATCTTTAAATTTTTCTATTGTTTCGATAGGTATATCCCAAAATTCTTCTGAAACTTGATTATTAATATCTTTTATGTAGACTTTTGTTTTCATAACTTATTGTAAATTTACAAAAATGCTTTCGGGAGGTAGCCCATTCCTAATTAAGCACTGCCTATAAAGATTGTTTATTCTTATTCTTGAAGAGGACTTGCTTCCGGCATATGCTTCGCAATCTTTCCTAATTAAGCCTGGCCTCAATTCAAACCAGTAAAAAGAAATCACAATAAACAAAAGAATTACGACTCCAAGTAATAACATTATTTTTGTTTTCATAAAAACTTCATTTATCTTTTTCAAATAACATAAGCCCAATACGATAAAAAATAGCACTAATTACGAAGAACGTCCCAATTACAGCTCCTGTCAATATTGTAAGAAGAATTTTATAGAGAAGACTGTAAGTATCTGCTATATTTTGTGCTTTACTATAATCTCCTAAAAATAGGGCTGTTACTATTAGTCCGAACGAGTATGTTAATTCAGAAAAAAGAACTAAACCGAAAATACCAACTACCAATTTTTGAAACATATCTTTTGTGAATTTAATTCGTTTTAACATGCAAAAAGCTCCTGCCAGCGATAGGTTGCCCTACCTGCATTCCTTTCGGGATACAGCCTCGTGAGCGCTCTGACAAGAGCTTACTGCTCACGAGGTCTTTCTGCCGTGCCTTATATTCCTACAAGGTTTAGGCAATTAAATTGTTGATTTTAGAATACCAGAAAACAAAAGAATATGAAAGAGTTTTGAGATTAAAAAATAAAAGAGTAAAATAGAGCTTATATTAAGATGAAAATTCAAAATGTTGATGTGTCTAATTTAGATATTGACAAAATCCTATCTGAAAAATACGATTTAGGTTTTTTATTAAATCAGATTAGAAATAAAAAGATACTTGGTATTTTTTCTCCATCAGTTATCGATGCACTACGTTTCCTTCCACAATTTAATGAAGCAGTAATTGAAGCTAGAGATGGGCTCTCTATTGATCCACAAAAAGTAAAGCAAAATCTATATATATTGATAGGTAGGCGTAGATTTTTAGAACATTTAATGGACTCAAAGAAAATTGCTAGAGGAACATTTGTTTTACCAAATAAAGATTGGGAGAATATAGCTAGTCGAATAAGGAATTGGAAGAAAAAAGAGTTCCCAACACTCCCTAAAGTTGTATCTAATATACGTCTAAAAAAACTTGGCAAAGCCCCGCATGTTTGGCAAGAAGTTATTGAAGATTATATTCTTTTTGAGAAAATTAGCCCCACGCCTTTAATTTATCGGAAACAAGGTGCAGAAATAAATGTAAAACAAGACGACAAGACACAAGAGCATTATATTGAGATTAAAATATATGCAGATACAGATATTAGATATTTACCAAAAATAAGTCAGTGGAAAAAAATTCAAAAATCATTACCTGGTTATTATAACCCAAAGGAATTGGATGAAAATTTAGTTGTAACAAGATTTTTACTATATGTTTTGAGAAGACATGTAAAATTAAACCAAAACCAAGCCCTAGATTGGCTCGAATCACATGATTTGACTAGACCTGACTATCAACATAGCAGTCAAGAATTAAGTCGATTCGAAAAGCTTTTCTTATCAATCCCTCGAAAATAACACACACAAATCCTTTATTTCCAGCGTTATACGCAACACTGGTTTCCCTGTAGGCTACGCATAGATAGATATGCAAAACTTTACTACTTACGACATTTGTCTCTGCTCGTTTCTGCTTACGCAAAAAGAAATATCTCTTGTAGAAATTAAGGAGATTACTTCGCAAAAATTTATTTTTGTTCTATCCGAACCTTCTTTATGCGAAAAACTTTCAAAAGATTATCTTAACAATGCACAGGCTCCGGCGCGAGAACTCTTTTCGAATCGGGAAATGCTTATTTCAGAAATCAAATTCAGAAATGGAGAGAAATATGGAAAACAACAATAATCATCAACAATTCGAAATAATCACAAAGATAGAAGGTCTCGGCGGAAAATATGATCCTAACTCTGCACTATCCCTAGAAGATCAACTGTTTATTTGTGGATTGCTTGTTAAAACACTAGAACCGAAAATAATCAATTCTTCCTTCCAAGAAAAAAAGATTGATAGTCAAAGCGAAAGTGTCAGTGTCGTTAAGTGGAGTGATAGTGATACTTATAAACGCCACGCTATTACATCGCTAATTGAAACTAAACGTAGCATTATTGAGAAATTAAAATCATTTACTTATAAAACTGCTCCTATCGAAATTGCTCTGGCTCTACAAACACTATTTGCAGATTATCCATCAGAGAAAGAAGGTCATTGGCTCTATATCGCTCAACACTGGAACCCGAGAGCAATAAATCGGGTTATTGACCGAATGATAAAACTTCATAACTCCGGGAGAATAACTATTCAGAACCCACCAGGGTATTTTACGAAACTCATCAAATTTCGAAAACAGCGAAGAAGTTTATGAATGTCAGTGATACAAGTAAACATTCAACCAAAAATATGAAAAGTAACAAAAGTGACAAAAATTTAACAAAGCAGGTAAGGATTGATAGCGAGCTGCATAGATTACTCAAAATTAAAGCATCAAAGGATTCTATAAGTATTAGAACCCTTCTGGAGGGGTATCTAGCAGATGTTCTAGGAGTTGAGAGCTAACAAAATTATGCAACTGAGTAAAGCAACAATCGATGAGCTAAGAATTATTCTTGAAGAAGAATTTAATCTCTTCCTACCAGAAGAAGATTTAAATAAATTGGGAAATTCTCTGATTGGATATTTTGATCTTCTTTTAAAGAAATCCAAGTTCGGAAATCATCCAGTTAGCCTTATTGACAAGGCTAAAGCAAAGGAGGAGAATTAGCATAATATGAATGAAAAAACAGTATTATTTGCGAGAGTTTCGACAAGAGAACAAGCGGAAGAGGGCTATTCCCTACCGGCTCAAGAAAAGCTATTAAAGGAATATGCAGACAAAAAGAATTTAAAACTATTAAAAAAGTTTTCAGTTCCGGAATCTGCAAGTGGAAAGCAGGAGAGACGGTTATTCAATGAGCTTATTGACTACATTTTTGCTCATAAAGAAATAAAAATTGTAATTTGCGAAAAAGTTGACAGGATAAGTCGAAATTTCAAGGATGCTGTTAAGATTCAAGACTGGCTTAATGAAGACGAAGAGCGTCAAATTCATTTTGTAAAACAAAATTTAATTATTCACAAAAACTCACGCTCCACTGATCAATTGATGTGGGACATATTTTTATCTCTTGCAAGAAACTACAGCAACAATCTTTCTGAAGAAACTAAAAAGGGATTGAACGAAAAGGCAGCGCAGGGACATTATCCCGGAAATCACAAGCGAGGATATAAAACAATTGGCGATATTGGACACAAAACTTGGTTTGTGGATGAAGATAAGCCTGATGCAAAATACATTGAAATGGCTTTTATGCTCTATAACACTGGAAACTATACACTGCGGACACTTTCGCAAGAGTTATTTACACAAGGATGGAAAATTAATGGGAAAAAAGTATCCACCAGCGAACTTCACAAGCTCTTAACTGACCCTTTTTACTGTGGGGAATTTGTATGGAGAGAAAAAGCCTACAAAGAAGGAAAACATCCACCTTTAATCTTAAAAGAGTTATTTTATAGTGTTCAGGAACGATTGCAGCGCAAAGTAAAAGCCGGAAAATACAGAAAGCATAGTTATTTACTTGGCGGAGGTTTAATTGTTTGCGAATCTTGTGGAAGATCAATTACCGTTGAGACCCAAAAAGGACATAACTACTACCATTGCACAAAATACAACAATAATTGCGACCAAAAGAAATATGTTCGTGAAGAATTGCTGGAAAGCCAAGTTGTAGAGTTTTTAGATAATTTTAAAATCACAAATCCTCGACTTCTTGAGTGGGTAAGAGAAGCATTAAAAGAAAGTCATAAGGGAGAAAGTAATTATCATTTAGATATAACTGAAGAGCTGGAAAAAAGAAAAGGACAACTGGAAAAAAAACTCGATACTCTATACGACGACCGATTGGATGAAAAGATATCCAAAGACTTTTATGAAAGGAGACATACTCAATATCAGAATGAGCTAGAAGATGTTCTCAATGCTATCAATAAACATGCAAAGGCAAATATAAATTATCAAGAGTTGGGAATGAACATTTTCGAACTTGCACAAAAGGGGCGACAGATATACGAAGATATGACTCTTCAAGAAGAAAAAAGAGAACTACTCAATTTTATATTTTCGAACATTAAATTAAAGGATGAAAAACTGGTTCCTAGCCTCCATAATGGGTTTGAGGTTATTGCAGCACGAGCAAAAGACGGTAATTGGCTGCCGAGCAGGGATTCGAACCCCAATAAACGGGACCAAAACCCGTTGTCCTACCATTAGACGACTCGGCAATGTTTTATGCAAAATAAACTAATACTCCGGTTCTTGCTTCATTATCTACTTTTACTGCGACTTCTTGTCCCTTTTTACCCTCAGTAACTTGGGCGTGTTCAAGCTGCATAGATTCAACAACTTGTTCGAAGTTGTTGTCTCCATGCACAAGCTTTATTTTATCCCCAACCTTCAAAGCTTTTTTAAGCACTATAACAGCAACTCCTATTTTATCGTAGTAATGAATAACTTTTCCGACTAAATCTTTATCTGCCAATATACTCACCCCCTTAGCCCTTAATTTAGATATTAAATTG
>Ga0209726_10008931_pt1 | contig 10608 bp, 8 predicted proteins | sample Subgrocontami54m_FD_187453 | JGI IMG/M metagenome (GOLD analysis project Ga0209726, IMG submission 187453) | Subsurface groundwater microbial communities from S. Glens Falls, New York, USA - GMW46 contaminated, 5.4 m (SPAdes) (version 3) | ecosystem: Environmental > Aquatic > Deep subsurface >... | reverse complement strand
GTCCTCTGTCTCTGCCCGCCTGACAACTCCTTTGGAAATCTGTCCTGAAATCCGCCAAGCCTCATAAGAAGAAGAAGCCCTTCAACCTTTGCCTTTATTTTATTTTTGGGCAGATGGCTTATGCCGTAGGCGATATTTTCAAAAACAGTCATATGCGGGAAAAGGGCATAGTCCTGAAACAGATAGCCTATCCTTCTGTCCTTTATCGGAATATCTATTCCTGCTCTGGAATTAAAAACCTCTGTATCGTCAATCCTGACAAAACCTTCGTCAGGTCTTATAATGCCTGAGAGCATATTTAAGAGAAGACTCTTTCCTGCGCCCGACGGCCCGAACAGGACAGCCATATTTTCTTCAGTAGAAAATCCAAGGTCAATTGAAAAACCATGGAAATGTCTTTTAAGATGAAAGGAAAGGGACATGTCGCTTCGCTCCATTGCAAAATGCAAAGTGAAGATTGAAAAACTGATTTGTAATAGGATACTGGGCGCCGTCGATAAACGCAATCATCTGAGCAACTTCCTTGCCAGTTAAAAAATCCCATAGCCTCGCTGTGCCGTCGACACTTCCAGACAATACATACCTCCCATCAGGGGAAAAGGCTACTGAGATAACAATATCTGTATGCCCTGTGAATTGCCTTATCTCTTTTCCAGTTGCAACATCCCAGAGTTTGAGGGTTTTATCATCACTCCCAGACAAGGCATACTTGCCATCAGGGGAAAAGGCTACTGAGCGAACATGTTTTGTATGCCCTGTGAATTGCCTTATCTCTTTTCCAGTTGATATATCCCAGAGTTTGAGGGTGTCATCAGCGCTCCCTGACAAGGCATATCTCCCATCAGGGGAAAAGGCTACGGAGGCAACATACTTTGTATGCCCTGTGAATTCCCTTATCTCTTTTCCAGTTGCAACATCCCAGAGTTTGAGGGTTTTATCCCAACTCCCTGACAAGGCATATCTCCCATCAGGGGAAAAGGCTGCCGAGTAAACATAACTTGTATGCCCTGTGAATTCCCTTATCTCTTTTCCTGTTGCAATATCCCAGAGTTTGAGGGTTTTATCCCAACTCCCTGACAAGGCATATCTCCCATCAGGGGAAAAGGCTACGGAGTTAACCCAATTTGTATGCCCTGTGAATTGCCTTACCTCTTTACCCGTTGCAACATCCCAGAGCTTGAGGGTATTATCCAAACTTCCTGACAAGGCATACTTGCCATCAGGAGAAAAGGCTACGGAGATGACAAAATCTGTATGCCCTATGAATTGCCTTGTCTCCTTTACAGTTGATACATCCCAGAGTTTGAGGGTTTTATCTTCACTACCTGACAAGGCATATCTCCCGTCAGGGGAAAAGGCTACGGAGCGAACATGTTGTGTATGCCCTGTGAATTGCCTTATCTCTTTTCCAGTTGCAATATCCAAGAGTTTGATGATGTGATCATCACTCCCTGACAATACATACCTCCCATTAGGGGAAAAGGCTACGGAGCGAACATGTTTTGTATGCCCTGTGAATTGCCTTATCTCTTTTCCAGTTACAATATCCCAGAGTTTAATTGTGTGATCATCACTCCCTGACAATACATACCCCCCATCAGGGGAAAAGGCTACAGAGTTAACAAAACCTGAATGCCCTGTGAATTGCCTTATCTCCCTTCCAGTTGATACATCCCAGAGCTTGATGGTTTTATCTTCACTACCTGACAAGGCATATCTCCCATCAGGGGAAAAGGCTACAGAGGTAATAAAATTTGTATGCCCTGTGAATTGCCTTATCTCCTTTCCAGTTGATACATCCCAGAGCTTGATGGTTTTATCTTCACTACCTGATAAGGCATATCTCCCATCAGGGGAAAAGGCTACAGAGGTAATAAAATTTGTATGCCCTGTGAATTGCCTTATCTCTGTGCCTGTTGCAATATCCCAGAGTTTGAGGGTCATATCCAAACTACCTGACAAGGCATATCTTCCATCAGGGGAAAAGGCTACGGAGGTAACCCAATTTGTATGCCCTGTGAATTGCCTTATCTCTGTGCCTGTTGCAATATCCCAGAGTTTGAGGGTGCTATCCCAACTTCCGGACAAGGCATACCTGCTATCAGGGGAAAAGGCTACGGAGGGAACCCAATTTGTATGCCCTGTGAATTGCCTTATCTCTTTTCCAGTTGCAACATCCCAGAGTTTGAGGGTGTTATCTTCACTTCCCGATAAGGCATACCTGCCATCAGGTGAAAAGGCTACAGAGTAAATAAGACTTGAATGCCCTAATTGCACAAAGATCCCAGGCCTTTCAGAGGCATGGATAGGGCGCAAAACAGCAAAAACAAAAATAAGGACAGCAACTATTTTAAAGTGTCTCATGACTAACCTCCTTTTAACAATAGTATGGCGGGCAATGCCCACCCTACAGACCTGTTGCTACGGCTTTGCCATTCATACCTCCTTCCTTTCAGTCTCTGCTGGTTCAATCTTGTAGATTGAACCAAAATATTTTGAGTTTTCTTTAATACCTGCCTCTGGTAAACCGGTTTACAAAATAAATCACCGAAAATGAGAATAAAGTTATAATTCCTACAAGGAGATTTGCCGTCGCTGTATCTCCCATCTGCACTGCATCATATATGCCAACCGGCAATGTTTGTGTCACGCCAGGGATGTTTCCGGCAATCATAAGGGTTGCACCGAATTCACCGGTTGCCCTGGCAAATGCAATTATGCCGCCTGCAACAATCCCTCTCCATGCCAAGGGGATTGTTATGGTTTTTAAAACCTCCCATTCTGTCTTGCCGAGAAGCCTCGCAGCATTTTCAAGATTTCTGTCAACACCTTCAATGGCAGCCCTTGCCGGCCTTACAAACAGCGGAAGAGACGCCACAAATGCCGCAACTACAGCGCCTTTCCATGTAAATACCAGGGTTATCCCCACAGTATCTTCAAGAAATCTTCCTAATGGGCTTGATCTGCCTAATAATACCAGCAGATAATATCCAAGCACAGTCGGAGGTATTACAAGGGGCTGCATGATAATGGCGTCCAGAATGCCTTTTCCAAAAAATTCTCTTCTTGCCATGAGCCATGCAAAAGCGAGTCCGATAACTATAGAAAAGAAGGTTGCGAAGATAGAAACCTTAAGGGTCAGGTATAATGGAAATACATCCATTGTTAAAACTCCCCCGGCAGGAGGAAACCGTATTTTTTCATGATCGGCCTGCTGTGCGGGCCGTTTACATAATTTATAAATTCTCTTGCCTCTTTTTCAGCCTTTGTTGTTTTAATCACAGCTACTGCCTGATTAATAGGATTGTGGATGTTATGGTCAATAAGCGTCCATGTTATTTCTGCCGCATCGGCAACTGATAATGCGATTATACCCGCTTGGGCATTGCCTGTCTGAATATACTGCAATGCCTGTCGTATATTTTCGCCATACACAAGCTTTGGTTTTAGAGCATCCCATAAATTCAGTTTTTTCAAGGCCTCCATTGCAGCAATCCCATAGGGGGCATGGTCGGGATTGGCGATGGCAATTTTTTTAATAGACGGGCTAAGGAGATCTTCTGGTTTTTTGACAATTACCCCTATTTTTTTATTTACAGCAAGAACAACCCTGCCCTGCGCATACAGTTTTTTTGTATCAGGAATAATAAAACCTTTGTCTTTCAATTCGTCAATATACTTTTCACTGGCGGCAAAGAAAATATCAAACGGAGCGCCGTTTTCTATCTGCCTGGCAAGCATGCCTGTAGAGCCAAATGAGAACGCAACTTTTATGCCGGTATCTCTTTCAAATTTTTGGGATATTTCCTTTAATGCAAAAGAGAGGTCAGCGGCAGCAGCGATTATGAGAGGTTTTTCTTCTGCAAAAACTGAGGCAGCAAGCAGTAAGCAGGATAAAAGAAGAGGTTGTAAAATGCAAATGGGAAAATGCAAATTTAAAGGAAAAGGCTTTAAGTTTTGCAATTTACAATTTACATTTTGCATTTAAGATAATTCCCCCTTCAATCTCCTTGTCATTAAATCCATGACAGCATCCTTTGGTGATTTGTCTTCATACAGGACACAATATACCTGCTCTGTGATTGGCATCTCCACCCCATATTTTTTAGCAAGTTCATACGCTGCCTTTGCAGTCTTTACCCCTTCTGCCACCATCTTCATCTCTGACAAAATGTCACTTAGTTTACAGCCTTTTCCTATCAACATGCCGACAGACCTGTTCCTGCTCAGTTCGCCTGTGCATGTTAAAACAAGATCTCCAAGCCCGGACAGCCCTGCAAATGTTGCCGCATCCGCGCCCATGCTTATGCCGAGCCTTGAAATCTCTGCAAGACCTCTGGTTATAAGGGCTGCCCTTGCATTCATTCCAAGGGACAGACCATCGGATATGCCTGCCGCTATGGCAATGACATTTTTTAATGCGCCGCTAAGTTCAACACCTATCATGTCGCTATTTGTATAAACCCTGAAATAATTGGTATTAAAAACCTGCTGCACTTTTTTCGCCACAGCCTTTTTATTAGCTGCAACACAAATGGCAGTTGGAAGTTTCCGGCTTACCTCTTTGGCAAAGGTCGGGCCTGAAAGCACGGAAAGATTTTTATGGAATGCCTTGGGAAGGGATTGCCTGAGAATCTGGGAAACAGTCAGCAGGGTTTCCTGCTCAATCCCCTTTGATGCGTTTACTATAATTGCATCTTTTGATAAAAATTTTGATGCCTGCGCGAATATGTCCCTTACCCCATGAGACGGAATTACGCATAAGATAACAGCCCTGTTTTTTACAGCCTCCTCTATGGAATTGGTTGGCGTGATATTCTGGGCGAGTTTTATGCCGGGGAGGAAGAAGGCGTTTTCCCTTGTCTTCCGGATGATCCGATATAATTCTTCTTCCCTTATCCAAAGGCTTATATCAAAGCCTTTCTCAGCAAGGATATTCGCAAGGGTCGTTCCCCAGCTTCCTGCGCCGAGCACACATATCTTTTCCATTTCAGTACTCCTTTTTCAGCGCCACCGGGGTATTCTTGTTTTCCCTCGCTTCTATTGCATTGATCCTTACCTTTATAATTTCCGGGTTGGGATAGCTCTTTTCCAACTCCTTATAAAGCCTCATCGCCTCCGCAAGATTCCCTGTCTCTTCAATGCAGACAGCCTTGTTAAGCCTTGCCTCGTTAGCATAGGAGTTAGCCGGATATAACGAAATCACCAATTCGTAGACATTAATAGCCTCTTTATAATCACCCTCCAGATAATAGGTATTTGCTATCTGATAATAAATCTCCGGGCCAAGGGTAGAATTTGGAGAGTTCTTGACAATTTCCTGAAGCTCTATCCTTGTCTGCTTAATATCTGTGAGCTTAAGATAGGTCATGGCTATCTGGTATTGAAAATTGTCCCGCTGTATCCCGCCTGAATTTTTCATCAGCCATTGATACTCTCCTATGGTTTTTCTGTAATCGCCTTTTCTTGCATATATCTCTGCCATATCCTGCCTTGCCAATAGCACCTCTTTGCTATCAGGATAAAGGAGCATCAATGCGGCATAGGCATTCATAGCCCTTCTCACATCCTTAAGATAGAGGTTGTTGATAAGGCCGATCTTATACTGGCTGGCAGGGGCATACGGGCTTTCAGGGTATTTGTTGACAATATTACTGTAACCTTCTATAGCCTTTGCATATGTCATCTGGCTGAAAAGCCCTTCTGCCTTTTCATACAAAGGCTGGGCAGGGTCTGCGGAGCAGGATAAAAGAAGAATACATATTGCAAGTTGTAAAATGCAACTGGGAAAATGCAAATTTGAAGGAAAAGACTTTAAGTTTTGTAATTTACGATTTACAATTTGCAATTTGCAATTTGCAATTTGCATTTAAGATTCCTCCTCTTCCTCTTTCTCCGCAATCGGCGCTATACCAGTCACCCTTTCATCCTTTTCAATATCAATAAGCTTAACACCCTGCGTATTTCTGCCGATTACAGACACATCTTTCATTGCTATCCTTATAATCTTTCCGATATTAGTGGTAATCATGAGTTCGTCTTCGCCAGTTACCTGGGCGATGCCGACAACAGGGCCGTTCTTCTCCGTAACCTTGATGTTGATTATGCCCATCCCCCCGCGAAGTTGGCTCCGGTATTCTTCAATCTCAGTCCTCTTGCCATATCCCCTCTCTGTTACAGTCAGAATAGTCCTCCCCTCTTCAAGGGCCTCCGCTGCCACGACCACATCGTCTTTGCCGAGGTTTATTGCCCGCACACCTCTCGCAACCCTTCCCATATCCCTCACCTGCGATTCATTAAATCTTATTGCCTGGCCTTCCTTTGTGCCAAGGAAAAGTTCCTTAGAGCCGTCAGTCAACCGTGTTGCGATCAATTCATCCCCTTCATCCAATCCGAGGGCAATGAGACCGCCTGATCGAATATTGGCAAAGGCCGGCAGATCGGTCTTTTTTATCACGCCGCATTTTGTGGCCATAACAATAAATTTTCCCTCTGTAAATTCTCTTACCGGCAGGAATGCGGTCATCTTTTCTCCCTGTGCAAGGTTCAAAAGATTGACAATGGCCTTCCCCTTTGTAGCAGTGCCTGCCTGAGGAATATCATACACCTTCAGTGAATAGACCTTGCCCTTGTCCGTAAAGAAGAGGATGTAACTGTGGGTTGACGCAACAAACATATGCTCAACAAAATCCTCTTCCTTTGTTGTCATGCCGATCTTGCCTTTGCCTCCACGTCTCTGTGTTCTGAACAGGCTTGTCGGATTCCGCTTGATGTATCCGCCGTGGCTGATGTTCACCATCATGTCCTCTTCGGCAATGATGTCTTCCATAGTTATTTCGCCGGTCTTTTCAATGATCTCCGTGCGCCGCTCATCGCCGAACTGCTTTTTAATTTCTTTGAGTTCATTGACGATAACTTCAATCAGGAGTTTTTCGTCGGTCAGTATCGCTTCCAGCCTCTTGATTAGCTTCAAAACCTCTTTATATTCTTCAATAATCTTATCCCTCTCAAGGGCAGTCAACCTCTGAAGTTTCATATCAAGGATTGCCTGGGCCTGAACCTCGGAAAGCTTGAATCTCTTTATCAGGCCTTCCCTTGCCTCCTGAGGGGATTTGCTCTTTCTAATCAAGGTGATAACCTCGTCAAGATTATCTATTGCAATCTTTAACCCCTCTAATATATGGGCGCGCTCTTTTGCCTTTTTAAGTTCAAATATTGTCCTTCGTGTTACGATCTCATTTCTGAATCTTACAAATTGCTGTAGAAGTTCCTTTAGATTTAATACCTTTGGCTGACCGTCAACAATGGCAAGGTTTATAATGCCGAATGTGGTCTGCATCTGGGTGTGCAGGAACAGATTATTGAGGATGACCTCTCCAACCTCATCCCTCTTTAAGTCAACAACAATCCTCATCCCATCCCTGTCAGATTCATCCCTTATATCAGCAATACCCTCAACCTTTTTATCCCTGACCAATTCCGCAATCTTTTCAATAAGCCTTGCCTTGTTCACCTGATAGGGTATCTCGGTTATTACAATCGCCTGCCTGTTTGTCCTCGGATTCTTTTCTATTGCGGCCCTTGCCCTCATCTGGATAATGCCTCTGCCGGTTTCATACGCAGCCTTGATACCTTCCCTTCCGTGGATAAAACCGGCGGTTGGGAAATCAGGGCCTGGGATGAGCTTCGTAAGTTCTGCAATAGTCGCATCAGGCTTATTTATTATATGTATCAGGCCGTCTATCACTTCGGAAAGATTGTGCGGCGGCATGTTTGTAGCCATGCCAACGGCAATGCCTGACGAGCCGTTTACAAGGAGATTGGGAAACGCGGCAGGCATCACTAACGGCTCTTTCAGGGATTCGTCATAGTTCGGCCTCCAGTCAACAGTCTCCTTATCTATATCAGACAGAAGCCCGGCTGTAAGCCGCGCCATACGAACCTCTGTATAACGCATGGCAGCAGGGGCATCCCCATCAACAGAACCAAAGTTGCCCTGTCCATCTATTAAGGGGTATCTTAGGGAAAAATCCTGAACCATCCTTGTTATTGCGTCGTAAACAGCGTTATCGCCGTGCGGGTGATATTTACCGATTACATCTCCGACAACGCGGGCAGATTTTTTATAGGGTTTATTCCACTCAACCCCCATCTCGTGCATTGCATAAAGTATTCTCCGGTGAACCGGCTTTAAGCCGTCCCGCACATCCGGCAATGCCCTGCCGATAATCACGCTCATGGCATAGGCCAGATACGATTTTTTCATCTCGTCTTCAATATAAACAGGGACCTTTTCCTGAGCCATCTATCCTCCATTAAATACAGACTGGCCATAGGTTTGGGGTTACCATTGCCTATCCACTATTGCCTATAGCCTGATTTTTATTCTTGATATAATAATGTGGAATTACAGACCTGTCAAGATTATAAAGGGTTATATTATATATAAAGGAATGTGTTATAGAAAGGCTATATCACTGCTATAAAAAAAACACCCCCTCCCCCTTTAACCACTCATAGAGGTGGGTAAAGGGAGAGGGGGTTGTTACAGAAATTCCCCTAAGCCAGAAAGACTATTATGGCTGTGTCTGTAACTCGCCTTGTTCAAAAGTTACAACTGCTTCTATATCTTCTTCAGAAAGACCCAACTTGGGCATGTCAAGCGGGAATTTCGGGTACTTCTTTGCTGCGCCAGCGCGACCTTCACGAACGACAGCTTTGACATCGTCTTTTTTGCTCTTGGTAATAAATTCATTACCTTTGTGCGGCGGGGCTACGCCCTTCATACCCTGACCTTTTTCGCCATGACATTTGACACAATTCTCTTTGTAAACATCCTTTCCTTCTTTTGCCATTGAATTAAAGGCAAATGCAAGGCTTATTACCAGAGCTACCAACCATACTATTTTACGCATTTGATGTTCCTCCTTTCTTTAGAATTTATTTACTAATGGCATAGACTAAATTAAAATATATGCCTTGTCAAGTATTTTTTTAACAGTGTAAAAAACAAACAAAACACCCTCTTTACAGCTCAAAAAAGCCCTAAAATTCAACCTTCCTTGCCACAATAAATTTCAGATAATATGTCTCAGGCATACTGATTAGTATTGGATGATCTTTTGCCTGAGTGCGGTTTTCAACAACCTGGAGCATACAGCCTGCATCCTGCGCCGCGTCATTCAGTATATTCAGGAATGCCATGGGAGAGATACTCTGCGAGCATGAGGATGTTACGAGATATCCGTTGTCATTCAGGAGTTTCAGGCCAAGAAGGTTTATGTCCTTGTAGCCTCGCCATGCGCCGGCCATTGCCCCCTTGTCCTTTATAAATGACGGCGGGTCAAGCATGACACAGTCAAATCTTTCTCCTTTTTTATATAGGCCTCTCAGCCAGTCAAAGGCATCGCCTTTTTCAGCCCTTATTATATTTTCAAGGCCGTTAAGCTGGATATTTTGCCGCAGCATCTCCAATGCCTTACCGGAATCCTCAAGCGCAACAATCTCTTTTGCGCCGTATTTTGCGGCATATATAGCAAATGCGCCTGTATAGGCAAAACAGTCAAGAACCCTTTTATCTTTTACATAGAGCTCTGTTATCTTCCTGTTTTCCTGCTGGTCAAGATAAAAACCTGTTTTATGGCCTTCCAAAAGGTCAATCTCAAATTTTAACCCGTCAAGCGCTATAACAATTTTGCTCTTTTCATCTCCATAAAGAAACCCTTTCCTTGGCTGAAGCCCTTCTTTTTTCCTTGTTTCAGCATCGCTTCGCTCAACAATGGTTTTTGGTTTGAAAATGTCTTTCAATATTTCAACAACAGCATCTTTCCATTTTTCCATGCCCAGGGTTAATATCTGGACGGACATGGTATTTTCATACTTGTCAACTATCAATCCGGGAATTAAATCGCCTTCGCTGAATACGACCCGAAAAGAGCCGTCAATGCAAAAGCCGAGAGAAAGACGATATTTGAGCGCATTCTCAATCCTCTTTCTGAAAAAAAACTTATCTATCTCCTCATCCCTGAAGCTCAGAAGCCTGATTATTATCTTTGAGTTGTCATTGATATATCCTCTGCCGATAAATCTTTTCTTTCCATCAGCAATATTGACAATATCCCCATTGGAATAACTGCCTTCAACTGCCTTTATCTCGTTATTAAAAACCCAGATATGGCCCGACAAAAGCCTTTCAGCGCATTTTTTTGAAACAACAACCTGAACCAAATTTCACCTCGTATCAAAGTTTCCCTTCATTGTATGCCTCTTCGTAATGCCGCTTTTCTATAACATTTATGTGAAAATAGCACGGCTTTTATATAAATTTATAATGTCTAAGACCGTAAAATTATCAATAGAATTATAGGGGATATACTTTGGTTAAGGGATTTTACATCTCAATCCTTGTAACCACCCCATGTAGCTTGTTACCAGGGAGTTTGTAGAACTTGACAAAAGTAGGTGTGAGCTTTTTAATAACAGAAAATATCTTCCAGATAATGTTTGTGGTCGTTATGTCTTCAAGACCGTAGAATATTGTTTTTTCATTTATTCCAGCTTTTTTCAGTATATCCTCCACATCAATTACCTCCATATATCCCACTTTAA